>Ga0079303_10000072_pt1 | contig 20575 bp, 13 predicted proteins | sample Methanogen_OWC_FD_77073 | JGI IMG/M metagenome (GOLD analysis project Ga0079303, IMG submission 77073) | Enriched soil microbial communities from Old Woman Creek wetland in Ohio, USA - Methanogen_OWC | ecosystem: Environmental > Terrestrial > Soil > Wetlands | place: USA: Ohio | collected...
GGAGATGGTCGAGAACGTCTACTTCACCGTCAAACCCTTCTTCCCTGAATTTCTCGCGGCGCACAGCATGCTGGTGTTCACCTTCAAACCAGGCGGTTTTACCACGGCATCGGGGAAGGAAAACGAGGCGCTGGCGCTTTCCATAGAAGCCTATAAAAAAATCGGCCAGAGCTATGGCCTGATCAAGTGCATGAAGAAAACCTTTGAAATCGTCTGGGACCTCGTCACCTGGTCGAACTACGCAACCCTGAACGTGAAGTTCAATAAAGACAAGGATAAGCACCTGATCCTGTATCCCATCAGGCTCACCCAGGACCAGAAAGTCAGACTGGTGCGGGAAACTGTTACCCAGGCCGGGGTGAACCGGCAGGGGGAGTTTTATCACACCACCCGCAACAACTGCACCAACAACCTGATCATGCTGCTCAACCGGGTGCTGCCCCCCAGCCGCCAGCTCAAGCTCTGGACGATCCCGTCGGTTCTTTATAATTTCAAGGCAACCATGCCGATCTCTGTCGTCAAGACGCTGCAGAAGAAGGGCATCCTCGGCGAGCCGCTTCCTGAAATTACCCCCGACACATTCACGACGAGAATCGGCTCTCATAAATAGCACAAGATACAAATCCCGCATTATTCTTTCCTGAAAAAGGCCCTGAGAAAATCCAGGGCCTTTTTCAGAACTCGAGCTTTTAGCAAGACCAGGCACACACCGTCCGCCACGCCTAACAAAGCGGCGGACAATTGCCGATACTGCCGGACATACCTATTTCCCGGGTGGCGAACAAAGGGGTAAGGCATGGTGTTGCGGTTTTCTGATGCAGTAAAACTCGGTCTGTTCACGGTGCTGACCGGCGTTACTCTTTTCCTGAGCGGGTGCGGCGGAGGGGGATCCATAAAAGCCGAAACCGTTCCTTTTTCAGGCCTTCACCTGGACGGCTCACTCGACGGGACGGCCGCGACTCCGTCCTCAACGCCGGCTTCATCCGGCTCACCACAAGCACAGCCCGCTCAGACCACCACAAACAATTCGTTGATATTCCTGGTTCCAGATGAGCTGTATGCACCGTTAAACTCTTTTACCAGTATCCAGCTTCTCGCCGCGAACGGCTCGCGCCCCTACTCCTTTTCCGCCACCTGGCTTCCGGCGGGTTTCAGCCTTGATCCGACAACCGGCATCATAAGCGGAATTTCCGCCGAACCGGTCGCGGCCCTCGCGACATTTACGGTTACCGACGCTTCCGGAAGCACGCGCGTCGCCGCTTCCCTCTTCACGGTGGCGCCATTCGTGAGCCTTTCCAGTCTGCCCGAAATAAGCCTCACGACGGGAAGTCCCGTCTGCTCGCTGTTCGCCGTCCCGCTCGAAGGCACTCCCCCCTTCACGTTCGTTGCGGAAGGGATGCCGCGAGGACTGAATCTGGCTGTCAGCCGCCAGAGAATCGCCCTGCTCACCGGCACCCCGACCCAGACAGGTAGCCATACGGTCACGCTAACGGTCAGGGACGCCGCCGGTGCCGTCGCGACAGCCGCCAGCGACATTTCAGTCAGTCAGAACGGTTTCTGGGTCGAGGTCGGCGTGTCGTTTATCCGCATCGGAGACTCATACAGCCAGCAGATCTGCAAAGCAAAAGGCGGTACACCTCTTGTTGGAAAAAGCGGCGCCCTGATGTATGACTACTCTGTTTCCGATCTGCCGCCCGGCATCGCAATGCTCGACACCGAGACCGTCACGGAGTATGGCAGCTCGCAGCGTGGAACCCTCGTTACCGGCACCGCAGCCGCAACCGGCACCTATCTCGTCTCAGCCTCGGCAAACGATGCGAAAGGTCGCACCGCTTCAGGCATGGGCCTCATTCAGATCGACAATTGAGGACCTTTTGGAACCATAAGAGTTCTTCATGTTTCTTCACTTTCCCATTGGATGGAACCGGTTACAATCATTGTATGCTGGTGAAGTTCAATGCGAATCGACAAGGAGGAACTCATGAAGGTTCTGAAATCGTCTCTGTTCCTGATTCTCGCCGCGGCTCTGGTTGCGGCAACAGCAGCTCCCGGAACCGCTCAGACATCACAGAGCGGCTCAACCGGCAAAGGTGGGCATTTCGGACATCGCGGGCATTTTCCCCCGCCTTCCGAACTGAATACTTCGGGTGAAACCTCGTCTTCCTCCGCCAGACCAGGAAAATTCAGAAAACCTCCCACCGCCGAGGAACAGGCAAAAATGGAGGCCAACCTCAAATCATGGGCCGAGAAAAATAACTACACCACTTCAACAGACGAAAACGGCCGACTCGTCGTCAAGGATTCCGACGGCAACATCGTGAAGCCACGCCGCCCGGGAAGAGAGAGACCCGAACTGACCGCCGCGCAGAAAGCGCAGATGGAAGCCAAGATCATCGTCTGGGCGCAGGAAAACGGGTATACCACGGAAAAAGATGAGCAGGGACGCCTGATCGCAAAAGACCAAGACGGCAATATGGTGAGACCGCCCCGCGAGATCTTCGGCGCACCCCCGGCTCCTCCAGCCTCCACGGGTGAATCAACCTCCGCAACCACAGATTCAACAAGCACTTCGAATAAATAAGCAAAAACTCCAACTCTCCAATTCCACACTTCATCTCCCAGGAGGTGAAGTGTGCTTTTTTATGCGGACGAGTTGAAGTTTCAATGAGGGCAAGTCGCTTCCGAAAAGCCCGCAACGGGGATACAGTTTCGGGTATAAATCATCTTTCCGCTCATCCTGGACCTGTCGAAGGGTGAAGGTTTTATTCGCGGACTGGTATACTGGCTCAATGGGGAGATCCATGAAAAGCCAGCATGGCGGTTATGTCACGATCGAAACGCCGGAAGGGCCGCGCAAGGCCGTTGCCCCCGTGATCGTCTCGGCAAGTCGGGCAACGGACCTGCCCGCATTCTATGCCGACTGGTTCGCGCGGCGCTTCAGGGCAGGCCGGGCCTGCTGGGTAAACCCGTTCAACCAGCAGTGCCAGTGGGTTTCATTCGAACGTGCACGGGCAATCATTTTCTGGTCGAAAAATCCACGCCCGCTGCTTGCACACCTCGATACGTTCTCGCACCTGAGCTGGTATCTGACATTCACCATCAACGACTACGTCGCCGAGAGCCTTGAACCAGGTGTGCCACCGCTGGCCGAGCGGCTTGAAACGTTCTCGACCTTCTCCGATCTCGTCGGCCCCGACCGGGTCATCTGGCGTGCCGACCCGCTGCTGCTTCTCGACAGCCTTGGAATCGACGGACTTCTCACGCGCGTGCAGGCGATCGGGGAAAAGCTCCGGGGCAAAACTCGCCGCCTCGTTTTCAGCTTCGCCGACATCGCCGAATACCGGAAAGTCGGGGCCAACCTGAAGAAAGCCGGCATCTCCTTCCGCGACTGGAACGAAGAGACCATGCGCGCTGCCGCGGCAGGCCTTTCCGCTCTCGGCCAGTCTCTCGGCATCGAAGTCGTTTCATGCGCCGAGGCGGTTGACCTTTCTCCATTCGGCATCAGGCATGGCCGTTGCGTCGATGACGAACTCTTGCACAGACTGTTCCCGGATGACCAGGAACTGCAACGCCACCTTGGATACATGCCGGCTCAGCCGATGCTCCCCGGAGTCGAGATTCCCAAGCCTTCCCTGAAGGACAAAGGCCAGCGAAAAGCGTGCGACTGCATCGTCAGCAAAGATATCGGAAGTTATAATACATGCCCGCACGGCTGCATCTACTGCTACGCCAATTCTTCGCCGGAACATGCCCGCAGACAGGCGGCATCGCACGATCCGAACGCCGAGTCGATCATCCCGGCCGGCCGGACAAACCGATGACCACCCTCTGGCTCACTTCATTGGCCTGATGCGAACCTTCACCTCGGGCAGATCTGCGAGCAGGGCGATCAACCGCGAGGGATCGGTTTCACCGTAGTGATAGGGATAGAGAATCCCGGGTTTGAAGGCACGAGCAGCGTCGGCAACCATTTCCGGCGTCATGGTGTAGGGCAGGTTCATGGGGAGGAAGGCCACATCGATGCCTCTCAATGCCTTCATCTCGGGGATATTCTCGGTGTCGCCGGCCACATAGACGCGGGTCCGGCCGAAGGTCAGGATATAACCGTTCCCTTCGCCCTTCGGATGAAACGGCTGCCCGTTGTCCCGCGTGTGGATGAGGTTGTAGGCAGAGATGGCCTCGATGGGAAACCCGTGGTCGGTATTGGTATCACCGTTCTTCATGACCTTGCCGCCCGGCAATACGGCGGCGCAGGCTGCGGTGTAGATGAGATCCGTGGCGGGAGTTCGGATGGAATTGATTGCCTTCGGATCGAGGTGGTCTGGGTGTTGATGAGTGAGAAGGATGAGATCGGCCTTGGGCAGCTTCGTGTAGTCGGCAAGGGAACTGTACGGATCGATATATATGACTCTGTCGCCAAACCGGAGCGTCAGAGAACCGTGACCGATGAACGTGATCTTGAGATCCCCAGCGGTGGTCGTGATCGTGTCGGTTGCCAACGGGCGAGGGATTTCGGCCAGGGTGGGAGACTCCGTTCCGGGGAAGATGGTCAGGGCCATTATGGCGAGAAGCAGCATTCGCGATATCATCCGGATCCTCCGTGTTGTTGATTCCTGTCTGAATACAAGGGTGTCATATCCGAAGCCCATATTTCAAGGACATCGTTGCGATATCTCCAGACACCGCTCATGAGGTTCCGGACATCTCAAAAGCACCTGCCAATCGACCTGCCGGGAACCCTGAATATCAAAATCACTTTCTATGAAGACAGGCTAAAAGCAGAAACTGCCTTCGGTTTCCCGAAGGCAGTTTCAAACGATCGGTGCCGGGAGCCCGAGGTTGATGGTATGCGCACGGCTTCCCATCTTCAATCGGGAGTCACGGAAAAAGGTAGCAGCCTGATTATGCCGCTGCTGGAGTCATCCGCTTCTGATACTCTGCCATCCTGGCTTCATGCCGGCGCGAAATCTCGGCCGCAAGCTCTGAAGTCATGCCGTTCTTTGCGAACTCCGACGCCAGAGGGCGAACCGGTTCGGCCTTGAGAGCGGCAGCCCCACCCTGAATCATCGGCTTCAGATCCTGAACCGTCGGCACGCGAACAGCGGCAGCCGGGAGAGTTCCTGCCAACGACGCGGATCCGACGTTCACAGCAATCTGGCCCTGGGCAACCTTGGTTGCTTCGATTTCCTTAACCTCGTTGACGATCGGGCGCAATTCATCGGGCAAGGAGTCGAGAACCTTCCCCTTCCAGTCGACGGCTTTCAGCCAGGCCATGAGCTGGGTCAGCAACTCGGCAAGATTGGCCGGTCGTTTGCTGATAAGCGCCTTCACAACCTTTTCCCAGAAATCCTTCGAGTAGACATACTGTTCAGCGAAAACCACGCCGTTTGAAATACCTGATCGAATAAATTCATCCAGGCGGATCTGCCATCTATCCGGAATATCGATACCGGTCTTGTCTTCGAAAGAGTCATCAAGCCCGGTCATGATATCGGTCATTTTTCCCTTGAGCCCGGGCAGCCCATTACGAAAAACAGCGACCAGCTTTTTCGCCACAAACGGCGCCGCGGCACACGACAAAATCAACATAATGCTACCGAACATGATCAACCTCCTTGTTTTTCAAGCGGAAGCACGCTTCCGGTTTGCACTTTTTCTGAAGGATCCTGAACCTTTCGCACCCTTGGCAAAGCTTCGACGGAACCTCTCGGGGAAGCGTCTGCAATTTTGCAGGCTTCTTCGATTTCGTTTCCGATGGCAACGACAATGGCGACGGCATCAGATAGATTCAAAGCACATCGTTGGCCAGATCGGAGATTCGATTCAGCCAGCCTTTGAGGAACTTCTTCAGCTTTGGCTGAGCCTTGATCACTCGCAGGTAATAGAGCGATCTCCGGCCAAGCAGATCAACCGGATCGGAATAGTTCTTTGACCATTCCTTCGATCTGGCCGCCCCGCAGTTGACGGCAGCATCGAACGTGATTACATCCAACGGATAGAGAAGCGAGTCGCAATCAGCCGCATCCCAATACCGCTTACGATATATCTCGCCGGCCTGTTCCACGGTCAGGCTCTTGATGTTCAGATCCGGGAAGTCTCTCTTGCAGATCCCGTATTTCGTTTCTCCACCAGGATCGCCAGGATCGTTGGAATACCCGCCTTCGTGTTTCAGAGCGAACTGAAGAGCCTTCTTGAAATTCTGGTTCATGCCGCGTCATCCTCCGTGATCTTCATGAGTTGTTCCATGTCTTCGGGATGTCGCCGGCAATGGTGAATCATCACTCGAGCCATCTTTGCTTTTTGGCAGGCAATTTCGTGGCTGATCCGAAGCAATTCCCTTTCCGTTGTGTCTATCCTGGCCGTGAACTTCTGGAGTCGCGATATTGCTGCAACATAGGTAATAGCCGCGGTCAATCCTAAGAGAACGCTCGGCCAGTTGCCTGATAGCCAGCTGATTAACGTCGCTTCGGTGATGGGCATATTCGATCCTCAATAAAAAGATAAGCCCTGCTATAGCAAATAGGGTTTCCATGCGAAACCTCCGGTTACTCGTTGAATGCCTGATTATCCGATGAGGTCGTAGTTCCAGGCCCAGTCCCCAACGCTGTAAATGTGGCGATGTTCTGATATATATTGTCGTGGATATAGTAGAGGCCGTAAGGGTAGGAAATATTGCTGTAACTTATGTAGGCGCCAGTCACACCCGAATAAGGAACACCCCTGAACACGCAATCAGAAACCGTCATGTGGTTGTGCACATCGATGTTGTTGAGAGGCGCAACGATGCAGTTGTTTGTCGAGGTCGCGATAAACTCTGAATGGGCCACATCCAGAAACTGCGCTCCCGCCTTATTGTCGAAGTAGAGCGGAGCACCCTGGAAGGAACTGTTAAGAATAGTTGTTTTGCTGGCCACGGCGGAAACTATAGTGCCGTCCGTGAAGGTGCATTTTACGATCTTGGCTGTTCCACCGTTTGCGCTTGCGGACGGCTGGAAATTTGAAGAATGAATAGTGCAGTTGTCAAACGTGGTCTTATGGGCCCTTATTGCCTGTGCGCCTGACGACCAAATGTAGCAGTCTTTGAAGGTGGCGCTATACAAACTGACTGGCCCAGTTGCTGTATACTGAGGAAAGATATAGAAGGACATATCACACTTAACAGCGTCAAGCGACAGATAATTATAGCGCCCACTATGCATATTGATGACAGGTTGAGAACCAGTCACGGATGTATCATAGACAAGGTTCTTGATAATTAGTGTGTCAAGAACCGCGGCCCCGGAATTGCTGAACAAGATCAACCCTTGCGTATCAACGTCCAAGAAGAAGTCGTAGAAAGTATTGGAATCCAGAATAACCTGCGTCTTTAGTGTTTCGTGTCCGGCCCCAACCTGAATACCGATACGTGCCGCTTTTATAACGTTTTTCCTGGCCGTGGTAACACAGGAATAGTCGTCATTTATGACAAGGCCGATGCCCTGGGTAATGCTGCCAACTTCGATATGGTTGTTTTCGACAAGGTGAACTGACTCCGAGGACATGTGTCCATAAAGAACGATTCCCCACGGCTCTTGTTGCGTCTGGCCTGCGTTGTCGGATATGTCCGTGATATTGTTGTTGGAAATTTCAATATTGCCATTCGTGTTCTCGCACCAGATGGCTGAGTTTATCTGAGCGGCCCGGTCATCGCTGTTGTGAGCGCCAGAGATTTTGTTGTTCGATATCTCGATACCACCGTAACTTTTGCGGCTACCGTCTGCTTCTGTACAAATACCTATGCGATGAAATCCGTTGATGGTATTGTTTGAAATCTCAGCATGGTTCACTCCATTCAAACAGATAGCATCGTAACCAACATCTGATATGACACAGTTCCGAATTGTAACATTCGTGCAACTATTCATAAAGATACCGATGTTCGCCGAGGCGTCTATGTAGCCGATAGGGGTCAGGTCATCGATGGTGACTCTTTCGATCGTCAGGTTAGACCGGTCCTCTGCGTAGATGCCGGGCGCGTCTGAATCAACGATGGCGAAGTCACGAAGATAAACGTCATTCGCCATAACCTTCAGCCCGTCGTAGCTTGCTCCGACAGGAGAGGTGATTCGCAGGCGAGAGCCGGCACCGTCACCGAATACGCCGGTGTAGACAAGCAGGGGGGTTGTGCATGACGCCCAAAACGTGCCGCTGGCGGGGATGAACACGTCACAACCTGCGGTATGCGCGGCGTTGAACGCATTTTGTATAGCGGTAAAATTATCTGTTACGTTATCGCCTTTTGCGCCATACGTGCGGATGTCGACGTATGTCTTGTCCCTGAGATTAACAAGGCTCGGATCGGTCTGGGCAAAACAGGATGACGATATCAGCAGAGCCAATATCGTGAATAATAGCCTGTGCTTCATTTCGCCTCCAGTGCTGCGATACGCGCAGTCAGAGAGGTTATCTGAGCCTGTTGTGAGCGAGCAACGGCCGCTAAAAAGGCAAAGGCATCACGTGTGCCGAGATTTCCTTCTGCGCTGATCATCTTGGAGAGTTCGGCGGGCACGTCGTTGGCAATGTAACCATAAGTCTCTTTGCCATCGGGATCGTCTGCCCATGCGGCGGTCACGACCTCGCCGGTGATGGGGTGCCGTTCTTCAACGTATTTCTTGTAGCGATACTTCTTGATCTCCAGCTTGCTGATTGCGGCCAGAGGATCAAAGTCTATTGGCTGGATATCAGTCTTGCGTTCCTCCAAGCATGTTCCATTGACCCATTGATGCGTGCCTTCGTCATAATACCCACCACCACTTGCTTCTAGGTGAAGAAGATGTTGAGGCGTGCTCGTTGCGACGCCAATGTTTCCACCGGAGGTTATGCGCATACGCTCTAGCACTGTGGTTATCCCGGTATCAAAAGTGATATGGGCGTTGGCATGTTTGCCAGCGGATATAAATAGCCATCCTTCTCGATTATATGGACCGGCATTACCATACATAGAGATATACGCGCCCGTGGTATTGTCCGTCCCCCCGCACAGATTGAGATAATCGGCCGTGTTGCTCTGCACGATATTCGCGTGTCCTGAGAAGGTCAGAGAGCCAGTCATTGGATTTGCGCCATTGGTAAGCACAGTCGCAGACGATGCGGCAACGCCGAGAGCCGTCCTGGCATCAGCTGCTGTAGCCGCTCCCGTTCCGCCGTCGACAACCGGGACAGGTGCATTGACGCCCGCCATCGTGCCAACTCCGGGAATGGAATCGATGTTTTGAGGGATATCAAGCCCGCCGGCCCAGCAAGATGAAAGGCTGATCAGCGCCAGGACTATGATGAGAAATGAGTATGATCGATTCATGTCATTCCTCCCACTGCCCGCACGCGTTACCCAATATCACGGTTGCAGAGGCGGATCCGTTCGGTATCGCCCAGAGGCGAACCGTGCCGCCTCCGGCGCTGCCCCACTTTACATTCTGCGTTCCGCTGGCAATCTTGGTTCCGGTCCATTTCACAACAGCGGTTGCAAGGTTGTCCTCGTGGCCGATCAAGATATCCGCATCCCATACGTCGAATGTGAAATCGATCGTTCCAGCCGGAACGTGAGCGCCAATGTCGTATTTGACGCCAGGCGTCAGCACGATCGTCGGCGTCGCAATACTCTTCACACCGAAGTTGCAAAGCACAGGAACGCCGTTCTGGCTTGGGAGGTCGGGCCGTTCAGCAAATGCCGTAAATGAAAAAGCGGCGAATACCGCCGCAAGCAACGCGATGATAGATCGCCGCATATATTTCCTCCTGGTAATTTGTGCCGGCAGCCCCGGCAGACTCACCACTCAGCAGGTGACGCTGACGCGAAGGAGGAGGACGGGCGGGAGGCTTACGGCAATTCCCAAAATTCAAATGTCATGGCATTCGCGCCTGAAGGGGCGCTGAAGCTCATATTGGGCTTTCCGGTGAATACCTTTTCCCACTGCATTGTCGTGCTGTTGATATACAACTTGGCATCGGTGGAGGTGGGAACGTATACGCCGGTTCCGCTGGTTGAATACGCATCGAAATAAATAGGGTTGGTGGTGGTGGCGCAGGTAACAACCATCTTGCAGGGATACGTGATCCCGGCAGGGAGGTATGACACTTCGTATGTATTGGTCGAGGTTGTGTCGCTGGGCGCCAGCGCGCTGGTTGATGTTGCCATCGCATACTGCGTAACGCTGTGGAGATGGCTGTAATTCAGCGATTCAGCATTGAGGCGCTGGTCTTTGTCGGGGCCGGCAAACACAACGCTGGAGGTCAGGATGAGGACCATCGCAAGCAGCATGGCACGGAAAAGATTCTTCATGGGAACCCTCCTTGGTATTTCTTGGGGCCTCCGGCCCTCAATTAAATCTTACCACGTATTATCAGTTTTCTGATAGATTTTTTTCAGCCTTGCTTTTCGCGACGTATCGTTCCTTGAATTCTTTTCGCAGTTGAGTCCGAAGATTCTTCTGATCCTTCGGTGATTCAGGTATCAATCCTCGAGACTGCAATCCTTCCCACACCGCCATAAGACCACTGGAATCGAGTTTACCGGGGTTATCCCGCAGATATTCGCTCACCACCCCGGGAACGGTTGGCTGCTTGCCCAGCTCAAGGCGGGAAATTCCGGCCCTCGCAAGGCGGACCGGATATTGTGGCACGCCAACGAGAGCGGTAGCGGCCATTCCGCCGAGGATTGCCTGCCATGCGTTTTTGTTGTCAGGCTGGCCTTTCCCGAGGCCGCTCTTGATGCGCTTGTCGCTGAGCTTGTCAGCTGCAAAACCAGCAGTGTCAGCGATCGCGCTCATCATATCCGAGCCGGGCCCGCCGACAAGGGTGGATGATTTCGTCATTCCACCGGATCCGGCCACTTCATTTTTGATCCGCTTCATCACCGGAGCCATCACCGAGTTGAAACCATAGATCGTTCCGGCAGCTTCGCCGGCAAGGGTGGCAAGAACACTTTCGATCTGACCCAGCCACGTTTCGGCATCTTTCTTTTCGTCGTCGTCGCCCTTGATGGCGGCCGGAATCAGGCGGAGAAGAGATCGAGCCGAAGCTGCTATTATAGAACTACCTATCAATGCCCAGCTGATGTTCTTCGCCATCGCCTCCTTCCCGATCTCGCCATGGCGATAGGAATCGATGGCATCGTCGACCAGGTTAAAGATTGCGTTTGCTGCGCTCTGGAATACGGTGAACAGCTTTAGGAACGGATTCTTCCGCGACTGCAGGGCGATGCCTGATTGATCGATGAGGCTGGTCGGGTTCTGCGTCCTGCCTATGACCTGCTCCGCCAGGCGGGCGGTCTCAAGTTTGAGATCTTGGCCGGCCAGCACCGGGTTGTCAGTCTTCACCTTTTTCTCGGCTGCAAGCCAGATCGCGGCGGAGATCGCTTTGTCTGCGAACTGGATATGTGACATTGCCGCCTCGCCTACTGCGTCCCACTTCCGAGAAAGAGCCGACTGGTATTCACTAAATGGATTCCCGCCCTCGATCAGCGGCGTGACGATCCGGGCGATCGGTCCTTCGTATCGGTCGCGCAGGATCGGAGAATAGGCCATCATCTCAGCGACGGTTTCTTCGAAGAGCCGCGGACTTGCCGCAAGCCGAGACGCCGATTCAAACACGCCATCGAGCAGTGCCGACGCCGTAGATAGGCCAGCCGCATTTGTCATCGCCGGAGACGGATTCAGGCCGAGGGCGCCGATCGATGCCTTGTTGATCAGCCAGTTCATTACCCTGGAAAGAATATCCGTTGGAATATCGTTGTGGCCGGCCCACGAGTCGACGCGCTCTTTCAGGTTCTGAATGAACTGCTCGCCGTAAAGCCTGGTCACGGTCTTCTGGAAGCCGGGCGCGTTCATCAGCCGGTGAGCGTTCCATACCGGAAGCGCAAACCCGTGATACCTGGCGACGGCCGCGAGCCGACGATGCCACATCTGCAGAGCATCGCCCACCATCAGGGGATTGCCGTGTTTTACGCGCTCCTGGAGGAACCCGGCCTCGTTCAGAAGCTCGCTGTTCCAACCCCAAAAACCATTGAAGCCGATATGCCGCTCTCGAGTATCAACAGAGCGAGGGAAATATAGCGGGTTGGTCGCCCGGTCCCAGCCGTCGATGATGACGCTGACTTCGTTGATCGCATCAGCCTGGCCGATCCGGTATGATTTTGTGATGGCAGTCAGCACATCGGCTTCCGCGGCGTCGAGCTGATTGTAGATGTCGGCGACGTCGGTTTCGGTCGGCATGATCCGCTGTGAGTCTTTCTTTCGCTTGATCTCGATGCCGTTCTTCAGAACGTGTTCGACGTTGCTCGGATCCTGCATCACTCCGGCAAGCTCGATCAGTTCGCCGCGGGTGATCTTCACGGTCTTCCCGCCGACGTCGATGCTCTTCCATTCGTTGAGCCAGTCGACGGTGTCGGTGCTGGTGATGTCCAGGCCGTGGCGGTTCAGAGCCTCGTTGATGCGATCGCGCTCGTGCTGCTGCAGAGCCTTCATTCGGCTCTCGCCAAGCTTCGGGGCGTCGTAGAAATACGCAACGCCCTTCGGTCCCAGGCGTTTGGCGATATTGAAGCCGCTTCGGCTCAGTTCAATGAACTGGCCGATCCAGCCTTTTCTATTCGTCTCGACTTCGCGCTTTACGTTCTCGGGAACCTTGGCGGAACGATCCTCAACGTCGTCGATCATCTGGTCCACGGCCGTCATCAGGTCGCGGGCCTGCCGGCCGTCCATGATCTGTTTCGAGAGCCGAGAAACGGCTTTGAACATCCGGATGAGATCCACCAGCGCGTCGATCTCCGCCGGCATCATTTCTGCAAGGATCTTGTGCCCGCTGGAATACGCATCGATGAGCGGCTTGAACTTCGTTTCAATCTCCTGTTCGGCCGCTTCCGTCTGCCCGCCGCGCATGTTGTTGATACTCTTGATCATCGATCGCACCACACTCGCCGGGTTCACCTTGGTATATTTGCCAAGGATCGACTTCAGCGCGTCGCGCCAGATCGTGCCGTCCTCGAGCTTCGGCAGGAGCTTGTCGACGGCGTTATTCTTCAGCTCGTCCTGGAGCCGACGCAGAGCAACCCGGCGCCTGGCCACGTCGCCATACCGCTTGATCTTCAGCGCCGATTCCTCGAACTGCTTCGGAGTCTCGGCCTTCGCGAGCAGGTGAGCAATCGTCCGCAAATCTTCCTTGGGAACGACAGCCTTTGCCAAGTCCAGAAGCGTGCGCTGCATCGCTCTGCGCTTCTCCTGGGCGACCTTCATTTCGGCGACCAGACTCAGCTGTTTCGATCCCTGTGCCTTCATCGCCTCGGCGCTCTGCTGCTTGATCTGCTTCATGGCCTCGGCCATCTTCGCGCGCCATTCCTTGTCAGCCGCAACAGACGTCCGCTGACCTTCCCGGAATTTGTCCTTGAGCGCCAGCCGCTCGACCATGTTCACCTCGGGCTTCTTCACCCCGGTGATGCGATCGATGCGGCCCTTGATCTTGATGCCGCCCTGGCGGGATCGAGACGGGGCGAACGGAGAGACATAACCCGGCTTGACATTCTGGTCTTTTGAGACCATATTTTTATTGCCACCAGGATTCACATCCTGCGAGTGACTGGCCATCTGGTTAGTCGTGGCAGCAACCCAGGCGGTTTTTGTAACCAGCCTGGGTTTGTTACTTTTAGATGTCTCAATTATTCGCTCAACGTAAACAATAGTTCCGTCGTTGAACGCTTTGCTGTATACGATCGAGCTTCTATTTTGCTTTCTAATATTTACATCTATTGAATCATAATCTCCAATTACATCTGGTATTTTTTTCAGATCGTCGTATGTAAGTTCCCTTTGAGGCGGATTCTTTTTAGATTCAATTTCCTCATCTGAGTGTTTCTTTATCGCATGATGTAATTCATCTGCTTTAAGAGTATGCATCATTCCAGACACATCAGGTCCGCCTTGATCCAATATGTCTTTTGCCTCTCTTTCGGATACAGGCAAAATTACTTTTTCACCCAGCTCAGATGGATTTCCAGTTACGGTTCTTACTGCATCTATGAATCTGGATGCAATTTCTCTAGCTCGATTCAGTATCCTTGCGTCCACTCCGCCCCGCCGGCCAATGCTTTTCATCGCATCATTGGCAGACTTCCACAGTTCGCGAAGGTGCTTGTGGATGGCAGGCCCGAACTCGGTCGACATCTGGCGAGCCCACTTTGAAAACTCAGTGAGCCCGCTTCGGATCAGTGCAAGACCTTTTTCGAACTGTCGTCCGAGTCCTTTTGCGGCCCAGATGGCGACTTGGGCCGGGTTGATGATGTTGCCTCTTCGCGCTGAAATTGCGGCCGCAAGAGGTCCATCAACCTTTCTACCACGTCCGGACGGGTCTTCTAAAAGCGAAACTTGAACATTTTTTTGCTCCTCATTCAATCTTATCACGGACAGCAGGAGCTCCGCCCGGGTTGGAACCTTCTTCGTCTCTATCTCTTTTTGGCGAGGGTCGCCAAGTCTGATCACTCCCGCATTGTATTCATTCAGAATCTTGGCGATCCTATTGGCCGACTTCTTGTAATGATCGAACACAAAGAGCATGTCTTTGGCAAGAGAGGCCATATCGTCCTCGAATAACATGCCTTGCGCGAAATACCCATCGATGGTCATTCCTTCGCTTCGAAGCTGGTCGAGTTTCATGACGGCCTGGGCAATATTCTGCGAGAGATCCAGGTCGAACTTCGTTCCAGCCGCGGCGCCATTTCTCACGACCAGCTGTGACGGAAGCGCAAGCACCAGGGCATTCAAGACGGTGTTGACGTTGGATTCGGGGTCTTCGGTCATCAGCGCGACCAGGCGCTTATCACCGTATGCCGCTGCGAACAGAGCATTCCTTACGCGGGCTCGGCCTTCTTTCGTAACGCTGCCTTCGTCATCGAAGAACGCTCCCTCATCGCCCACACCCTGGACCTTCTGAAAAAACTTCTGAAGGAATGGGAAATTGCGAGTGACAAAGATATCCCCGGTATCGCCAGGCATGAAATATGAAATCAGGTCATTCACCGCGTCTGCATCGGAGCGCCCCTTCTCGCCGGCAGACATGGCCAACTTGGTATCCTCGTTCATCTCCTTGGCAATTTGGCGCCTGTTCTCGAGGGAGAGCTCGCCCTGGCGCACTCTGATCAACACGGGATTTTTCATGCCTTCCACCCGCGTCGGATCAATGCCGAATCTGCTGGCGTTGTCGATGATTGCTTGCCGGTATCCTTCGGCGTTTCCATTGGCATAGGCTAGTCGCAATCCCATGGTCCGGCCGTTCCCGCCCTCGACCATCATGTCGGTCCCGACAATCGGGGTTCCGACATCGGCATCGGCATAGTCCGTCACCAGCTTCTCGGCAATCGGGTTCGCGCCGATCTGCCTGATCTGGTTCTGGCTTGCCACCTTGTCACGATCGCGGGGCTGAAGCTCTTTCAAATATCCCGGCATATCCGACGAGATAAGGCTGTCTATCTCGACAACCGTAAACCGAACAGGAATCCTGCGCTTCCTGGGCGTGATGGCTTCTGCCGCTTTCCCTGTTATTCGTTCCGGTTCTTTCGCTGGCAGGACAGGCTTTTCCTCGGGCTGTGCTTCGGCATCCTGCGTGGTTCCCGTCCGAATCTCTGCCGCCCTTGCGGTAGGTTCGGTCGTTGCGCCGGTGATCTCTTTGGCCCGATGCAAAGCGTTTTCGCCGCGCATCCGGACCCAGGCGCCTCGAGATGGAGACCATTTGAAACCGTGCTGCTTCAGACTCTCGATGACTTTTGCAGAAGGCTTCTGGTCGTGCTTGATTATCACACGATTTTCTTCCTGGCTGTCGATGATGACACCACCATCGAATCGGATTTCGCTGCCAGCGGTCTGCTTCCGCGAGGAAACTGCCGCAGCCCTGCTCTTCATGCGCTTGATATTCGCCAGGTTGTTTTGCAGCTCGTATGCCGGGAATCCAATCCTCCCGGCATAGTCGGGCTTCAGAAGTTCTCGAGCTGATTTCCCAGATAGGCCAACCGCCTGAATCTGCTCTACCTTCTGAATCTCGGTCAGCTTTTTATCGGAAACGATCTTGTTGCAGGCTTTCATGAGAGCCTGCTTTTTTTCCGCATCGGATATCTTCTTTTCGAGAAGCTCGACAGCATTTTCCTGGTCGGAAGAAATCGGAAAGCTCTCGGGGCTGATGGCGCGATAAATTGCGTTGTATCCTTTTTCCGCGAAAGCGTCCAGGTCTTCGGCTCTCTTTTGCTCGACATCCATTTTCTTTTGGTTGGAAGCAACGGGGAAGTTTGACGGCCCGGCAATCATCGAGCTTACTGTTCTTGATTTTGCGGAAAGCCAGGCCAGGTATCTGCCCCGGTATCCTGATCGAAACCTGGCAAACTCCTCCTCGAGAATGGCTTTCTTCTCTGGAGTATTTGCAAGCTGTTCGAACTTGTTCCACATCCCCATGAGAAGCTTCGTATAGTCGTTGATGGTCCCAATGGCCCTTTTCTCTGGAGCGAACGAGCTCCCTCGGAAGGCCGCTTCTGCTGTTGATATAGAGATATCCCGCGTGAATACATTTTGATTCAGGGCTGGCTCTGTCGCCTTGGGCTCTGGCGCAGGAGCTGGTTTATCGGCCTTGACTTCCGGCTTGGGCATCGGACTGGTGTCGCCGATTTTCTGTTTGTCTTTCTCGACCTGACGCTTCACCATGGCGAGATATTCAGGAGTTCGCTTCTTGCCATTGAACTCGCTGGTTTTGAGGATAGTTTCACCCTCGAGGATGCTGTTCTTTATCTCCTGAATACGGGCCGGGTCGGTGACGATCTCGGAAGCCCGGCGCTGAGCCAACGAAACTTCGGGGGCTTTGGCCTGGCCGCCTGAAACCGTCATGGCGGGTCGATACTCTTCGCCCATTTGTGATGGTCCGCCAATCCTGACGTTGGGGTTGGGCGACCATTGGCGGAGATATTCAGTCTTGATCTGCTGGCCCGTCGTCGGCTGTTCAGCCTTGGCCGGTTTTGCAACAGGGGTCGCGGTCGGGGTCTTCGGTTTCCAGGGCGCCGGGGGAGTGCTTCGCTCGACGACGGGAGCGGCGGGCTGCTTCCCCTTCTGGTTGTCGGCAATCCATGCGGCCTGAATGGCATCGCGCATCGGCCTCGGATATTCGCTGAATGCGCGTTTTGCCTCGCGTTTGTCGGCCGTGTCGGTTGTGGTTCGGATCGCGTGGTATATCGAGTATGCCCGATTGAACCGGACCTCCTCATCAGCTTGGCGGGTCTGCTCTGCTTCGGCGTCACGCTGCCGAATCTGTTCGGCAAGCTGTGTGTCGTCGGCCATGTCGACCGCTTCAGCCTGAGCCGGCGGAGCTTCCTTGGCTGATTGTTCGGTCGCGATCATCTGTGCGAGTTGGGCATCCTGCTGCTGCAGGCCAGCCTGCTCGGTTTGTATCTGCTCCTCGAGCTGCCGATTCTGCTCGGCTTCTTTGGCGAGCTCATCCTGAAATTGAAGATCCTGAAACGCCGATTCGTATTGCCTGTCGGCGAGGTTCACTTCCGGGGCCCGCGCTTGTCCTCCGGTAACGGTCATACCAGGCATGGTCTGGGGTGGCTCGGCAACGCGCGCCTTCCTTGCTTCCAGAAGCTGAGCCTGGGCACGCTTGAAAATGACGTTGGCTTGGCCAGTTGATCCCTCTGTCCACAGCTGCAGGAGATCCGCGACATCGTTTCCTGCGGCGACGTGTTCGGCCAGCTGCGCCAGGCGGCGTTCCTTGCCGGTGCCTGGGAGATCATTCAGACCGTCCTGGATCGCCAGCACGTCGGGATGGACAGGAGCGATCTGCGGAGCGGCCGGGGTGCGCTCGAACGTGAGGCCTCTGAGAAGCCTTCGATACTGATCCTTATGCTGGAGCTCGGCTTGCATCTGTTCGGGCTTGCCCTTGGCTACGGGCTTCTCGATCTCGGCGGTCAGCTCTTGGATGGCACCGCCGATATCTCCGGAGCGAATCATCTTCACGACGGTATTGCGGTAGTTGTTTGCCTGGCTGACATACGCTGGAGTTGCCGTGACATGCCGACCGGTCGTCATACCAAACCCGCCAGCTGCACCGCCGACGAAACTCTCGATCAATTCTTCGGTGTCTTTTTCCTTGACGACACCAGAGAGCTCCTGCATCAGTTTCTGCTGGGCGGTTTCGACGAGACCTTCCTCGCCAGTCGTCTTTGCAATCTCCCAGGCAGCCTTCTTGGCCAGCTCCTTGCCGAGAACTCGACCGCCAGCTGGAACAATTCCGCCGCGAAGAACCCGCATCAGCATCGGCAGCTCACCGCCGGCTATCTCGAGGGCTCCATAGGGAATTGCGCCAATAGCGGCCACTCCTGGCCGAATCTCTCCGGTTCTTTCGTAGATCGTTCCGCCAATGTCCGAAAACCCGACCGGGACGCTTCCGGCCATGCCCCCAAGAATTGCTCCAGCCCCAGCCGACAAACCGACTGCTCCGGCAACGGGGGCGCCGACGGCTGAGCCGATCAGGCCCGGAATCAGATAGGGCGAGCTCTCGATGGTTTTCTCCGTGACATATTGAATCGCGTTAGATGGCGTTATGTCCTTGTATGACTGGACCCCGGCCGGATACAGGCGTGACGTATCCGCACTCTCCTGCTTCGCCGCGTCCATTTGTCGACGCCCGGAAGCTTCATCGAGCAGGCTGGTGATCAGGCCGCCCCCTTGTTTAGTCATCGAAGACGCTCCGGTCTTCGCTCGCTCCCATGCGTTCACGACCGCCTGCATGGGGCCGTCTGGGCCTTCCGCCGGCTGGGCCGCATCCTGCAAGAGCTGTTCGCGCCTGATCTGGTCATCCCGCTCTTCATCGAGAAGCGAGTTGGCTATCTGGTTTCGCTGATCATCATCGAACTTGTCCCAATCATTGATTCTGGTCTTCAGTATGCCGTTGAAGGTATCCGCGTTGTCGGTGACAAGGCTGTGGATGATATCTCGCTTCTGCTCTTCGGAATACGAGCTGAATCCATTGATTGACGCTTCAAGAATCTTGCGGAAGTTGTTCATGTCATTTGCCCTTGAGGGTTACGGAGATCTTGCCGTTGGCGTCTGGCGTGAATGATATTGAGCCGCGAGGTTTGCCAGTGCCGCCATTTACGGGTGGCTTTCCCTTGGCGTTGATTTCTCGGATCTTCCGATCGATATCGTTGAGGGTTTCCAGATCTTCTTGCGAGAGATCGTAATTTCCAGATAGGTCTTTCCTCTTGCCCTTCAGAAGTGCCTCTTTCATGGCTTTCCAATAATTGCCTTCATTGTTCCTCGCCTTGTTGGGATCAGGCTGTTTGCCGCCTGACGCTCCTCGACCGCCGCCCGATTTCGTCTTCTGGATGAAGTTGGTGATCGGCCTTGCCATAGAAGGGCCGCCAATGGTTTCTCGATAAACTTCCTGGCCGTCTTTAATCATTGGCTTGTCCGCCCTGATCAAAGCCTCGTGGAACTTAAACGCTGACCTGACGTGCTCCTGGTCTTCCGGAGTCTGGGCCTTTGACCATGCTTCCTCGAACTTGCCCTGGGATGTCAGGGCTCCAACTTCACGCGACGTAGGCAATGTGACTTTTACGTTGTCTTTGGCAGCCTTGTATCGCAGAATAAAATTGGGATCTTTGTTCGCCATTTCGGAAGCATAGCCGTTGGCATACAGCCCGTCCTGACCACGAGTGCCAAAAATGCGAGCATCTTCTTGATCGCGCTCGGCCTTCTTACGCGATCGTTCTCGCTCGTATTTCTGCTGCTCTTCGGCAATTTGCGAAGGGAGCAGGGCCTGGCGCTGCCGCTCGTTCTGGTCGAATAATGCCTGATCTTCCTCGAGCTTCCGCTGTCGAAGCTGATCGTATTGGCGCTGCTCCTGGCGTCGCTGGTTCTGACCTGCAAGTCCAGCGTTCACGCCGCCAAGCAAACCCTCGAGGATGGTTGAAATTATTCCCTGGCCGGATGACATTGCCGATTCTCCTTATGAAATCCCAAGCGTGCCGAAATAGGCCTTGAGGGCTTTTGTCGCGACACTGCTTCCGTTTCCAGAACCAGACGCTGCTGTGTTCGCAAGAGCGTAATCACCCAGCCAGTCGTTTGCTTTTCCCTGCGCGTAGTTTCCGATCAGGCTCTGAATCACGCCGCCGCCCTGCTGCTGATTCGCGACGTTGTTTGCATAGTTCTGCGTCATCGACGGAACTTGAGTGCTCAGCCCCATCTGACCAGTCGTGGCGCTCATGATCATATTCAGGGCCCGAACAAGCTGGTCTTGCGTGAACTGCGCTCCCGTCGCCAGACGCTGGCCCTTCCGGTCTTCGGCCTGGCCGATCAGGTCGGCAATGCCCCGACCTTGCTGCATGTCGAGCTGACTGATTCCGCCCGAGGTCAGACCGGATGTCGACAGTCCGCGCCGGGCCATAGTCTGAATGAGCGAGTTCTTTGCATCCATTGTGCTGCGCTTCAGGCTGGTCGACTGCCGGTTGAACGTGCTGTCCGGGGAAGTCTTCAGCCATGACAGATAGTTTTGGCTCCAATCGTCTGCGCTGGCTTTG
>Ga0079303_10000073_pt1 | contig 20541 bp, 16 predicted proteins | sample Methanogen_OWC_FD_77073 | JGI IMG/M metagenome (GOLD analysis project Ga0079303, IMG submission 77073) | Enriched soil microbial communities from Old Woman Creek wetland in Ohio, USA - Methanogen_OWC | ecosystem: Environmental > Terrestrial > Soil > Wetlands | place: USA: Ohio | collected...
GAATGGCTCCCGAGGTCAGTCCGGGATGGTTGTAAATTCTCAAAACCACACCCAGTCCGCATTCCCGGGCAAGATTCCTATATTCGGGCGAAAAGCCGAGACCAACGCGGGTTTTGAAATCCACGCTTGATTTGCGCAGAACGAGAAGCTTCCGCCCGGCGCGTTTCACGCGATCCGCCGGAATCTTCCAGGAAAGATGCCGTTCTATCCTGTCCAGGAGCTGAGGATCCTGAGACCAGACCCAGAGTGCGCCTTGCGGCTCGACAAGCTCGACGCCACAGGAAGCGGTGTCTCCCTCCACGGCCATCTGGCGCAGCTCGGGAAGGCCGAGAATCGCGATCCGACCCTCGGCTTCAAGCGTGCTAAGCGTATCCTCCGATATGCCAACCGAGCTGGCTCCGCGCGCAACGACGGCAAGAAGCATCTCACGCAGCGTCCACCCTTCCTCCCGGGCAAGAATACGCAGCTCGTCAAAGTCCATAACCGTTTCAATATATTTATCACTATTTTCAGCCCGCCAGCGCAGCGAATCACGCCAGATCGCGGCCACAAGGCCCGGCAGCAGAAGCACCAGGAAGATGACCACGCAGCGTGACGTTCTCGACATACGATTCTCGACCTCGGGGGACCAGCGTTACGGATGCAGCCCCATCGCCAGAACAAGGCTCAGGCCCTGAGCTTCCAGGAGCAGGCCGGGTGTTTCGGGAACAAGAAGCAGATGGTTAAGCGGAAGCAGAGCATCAGCCGCCAGTTCTCTGCCTTCCGTCAGATCGATGATCGTTTTCCCGCGCGGGGCACGAAGTTTCAGCCGGCCTGATCTGGCTACGACCATGGCGCCGGGAGTCAGTTGAAGGGTATCGCCATTCGGCACAACGACGGAACGGAATCTGAAAAACTGGTCGAGATAGCTTTTGGAAACGAGCGGATCACCGGTCGTTCCCGCCTCCTGCCCCGAACTTGTGGCCGGAGCAGCCAACCCGGCCAAAGATATCAAAAAAGCCATCAGCAGAGGGCCAGCCCAGCCGGGTAGGATACGGGTCATGATTTTCCTGCCTCCACGCACAGTTTCGGACATATTCGCAGGTCACAGTACCACACCCCGCATGCCGTATGAAAGTGCCGATCATCCAGGTTCCTTGTGATCCCGCTTCTTCGGATGTAGAATAACGGCCCAGCCTATACGCAGGAGTCGACACATGGCCATTGACGAAATCGAGATTCCAGGGTCATCCATCGCATTCAAATGCTGGAATGCCCGCATAGACAGTATTCCGGATTTTTTCAGGAAGCTTTCAGGCGAGAGTGATGTCTTCACGCTCGATCCCGAAACACCCGGCTTTCATGACTGTGACGCGAACAATCGCCTCATTCGCGGTTTTTATTCGGGCGTCGTTCCGTTTGAAGTCGAGCACCTCGTCGAGGGAATCACCACGAAGACACTGTTCAAGCGCATCGAAAGCACCGAGTTTCTGCTTCTCGACAACTGCATGTTCACGATGGGAAAAAGCGGTCCGACCAAGGGGCTTTCAAATGTGATTTCTTCGACCTCCGGCTATGGCGCGTCCCTCATGGAGTTCGAGTTCAGACAGATGAGCCAGCTCCAGGACCGCCTGAGCCAGACAAAATCAATCGTGCTGACCAACCCGAAAGACAAGGAAGTCAGGCGCGCAAGACTTGCGGGCCTGATCGAGAGTTACACGGAGTATAACGTCATCGATCCGCGCAATCACGGAATCGAGAGCGTCGCCGGCCTGGTCGATTCACCACTTGGTCCTCTGACAATAACGGTAACAAGGAAAGGCGGGCTTCGCCTGACGGTCAGCAAGGGATTCATCCTCACCATCGATTGTCTTCTCTGGCTTATCGCGCTCATCCGCGATGAGGAGCCCCCAGCAGCTTTTGTCAAAAAGCCCTGAAGTTACTCGTAATGTTGCAGCCGCTCGATCGCGCGGCGCATGGCTTCCCGGACGCAGGTTTCCTGTTCCGTTTTCAGCACGTCCTGCAGCGTCGGCAGGGCAGCCCAGGCGGAGCTGCCCATTTCTCCAAGTGCATGCGCGGCCGCTTCCCGGGTAAGCGGGTCACCCTCCACAAGCGCGCTCTCAAGAGCATGAACAGCCTCTTCACCCAGGCGGCCCAGGATATTTGCAACGATCCATCGAACGGACCGCGTAACCGTTCCAAGAGACTGCACCAGTTCAGGAATGGCGCAGGCCCCGAGCCGGACGAGCGTTTCGCCCGCAAGATAGGAAACGCCGACATGCTCTTCCCGGAGCAGGGTGATGATCGACGGAACAGCCGGCCGGCCGATCTGCACCATGATGTCGGCCGCCCAGCATCGCATTGAGACGTCACTTCCCCGGATCAGCCGCACAAGTGGGGCCACGGCATTTCCGCCGAATCTGCCGAGGGCAGCGGCCCCGGATCGGCGCTCGGTCGAGCCCTGTTGGACCGACTCCACGATCGGCTCCACGACGACCGGGCCTATACCTTCAAATATATCAATAACCGCGTTGCGGATCCCTTCCGCCGCCGAATCCAGCAGCTTCAACAGCCCGGGAATGGCCGGTCCGCCGATGTGGGCCAAGACAGGCACGGCAAACGGCCGGATCCGTTCATCGGCAAGAGCCTCCAGCAGCAATGGCACCGCGGCATCACCGGAATCCCCCAGGGCAACGGCGGCAAAGTGTCGCACGAAAACATCCCGATCGCACAGCAGCTTCACCAGCATCGGCAGGCCCGCCCGGCCGATGCGTGAAAGCGCCGTCGCCATTGTTCGGCGCAGCAGCGCATCCTGTTCATTGCAGAGCCGCTCCGACAGAGCCTGTCTGACCACTTCCGACTCGAGGCGCAGCCTGCCGGCAACCACTGCCGCCGCTCTGCATACCAGCGGCTCGGGGTCGCGCATGGAGATCGCCACGACTTCAGAAACGTCACGCCCAAGTTTATGCCAGACGGGGAGTTCGAATATGGCCATCTCGCGAAGCCCGGGCAGCGGCGCATACAGCGATTCCAAAAATGCCGCCCAGCTTTCCTCGTGAGGTATTTCGCCTTGATGGGTGTGGTTCTCATCACTCATATTCGATCCTTATCCTCAACCCGCCGCCTCAGGAAGAGCATCCCTCGATCTTGAATATCTACTTTTATATATAAAGTTTCTTTCACCGAATCGCATCACGTCACCATCCACAAGCGGCCGATACCGGTACCGGCCGCCAATGAATGAAACCGGCGTTTCATCGAGACACTCGAGAATATGCACGCCCTCATGCTCGCTTATCACGAACCACTGGCCCGGGCCTTCATCAAGGCTCAGATCGCACTCGTCATCGGAGCCTGCCAGGAGTTCCTCCATTTCGAGACGGTATTGCAGCGGCCAGCCAGACGAGACCGCTTCCTCGATCCAGGCCTCCTTCAGCAGTTCCAGGGAGACTGCCGGTCCAAGGGCGGCTGCGACTCCTATCAGCAGGCAGCCACCGACCCAGACACCGCGCGGAAAAAGCAGAATGTCGGCCGTCAGCCCGGCCAGAATCAGAGCGGGCGCCAGGCCAATGAAAGCCTGACATGCCGCCCGCGGGGCGCTCATGACGACTCCACGCGCCGAAACCAGAGCAACGGAAAGAATGGCCCACCAGAGGAGCCGCAGCAGAATCTCGGGGGCATGCCTCGAAAGGCCCGCCCATTCACCAAGGAGGGCAAACAGAACCGCCGCAACCATTGAAACGGCAAGCCCGACGGCAGCACCGGCAGCGAAACGCTGACCGGCTTTTCGCCGGCGCCCTTCATGCCATAAAGCGGTCACCGCCTGCTCGCCACCGATCAGGAGAGCCGAAAACAGGCCTACCGTGAGCGTCGTGTGCAGAAACCCCTCCCCGAAGCCCCAGGGAACGACGCCTCTCAGCGACAGCCACGACGCCCATCCGGCGATAAGGCCGATGAACGCAGCATCAATGATGGGCAGAAAATTCAAGGTCATCGAATGATACGCCGCACCCGCCGGGTTTTGATCCCGGCGGATACGGCTTCAATTCTCCAGATTTATTGAATATCCTCAACGAGGGTCATCTTGGAAACGAAATACAGCCCGTATGCATCTTCCAGTTCCTGCGGGGTGATCGCCGTATCCGTGACTTCCATGAAGCGCTTCTTGTCAAAAACCATGTTCAGGATATCCCGCGGATGGACTGCGCGCAGCCCGCGCTTGTCGCGCTTGTAGATCGTCATCAGAAACTCGATGTTCGCCGGATCGTTTTTCAGGCCGATCTTGTCGGCATGAGCCTTCCAGATGGCCGTGTACTCATCGATGCTGGGATTGCGGACATTGATTTTGTAGGGAAGGCGGCGCAGGAACGCGTCGTCAACGATCTTCATCGGATCGAGATTGGTGCTGAACAGGACGATTTCGTCCGTCGGCACTTCCATGCGCTGCCCGCCGAGAACGAGGTAATCAACCTTGTTTTCAAGCGGAACGATGAAGCGGTTGAAGATATCTTCGACATTGCATCTCTGCCGGCCAAGATCGTCTATCAGGAGAACGCCGCCGTTCGCCTTCACCTGGGGCGGCGAGTCGAAACAGCCGAACTTTTTGTTATAGACGACTTCCAGATTGTCAAGCGTCAGTTCGCCACCAGCGGTGATCATCGGCGGCTGGACGACAACCCAGCGCTGATCGAGCCCCTCGAGATCTATATTTTCGATCGCCTGATGGCAGCTCGGGTCGAACATGCGCACGAGCTGTCCGCCCACCTCGACGGCGTAAGGGACGACCATCGGCGGGAGAAGTTTCACGACGCTGCTGCAGAGAAACGTCTTGCCGTTTCCCGGGAATCCGTAGACGAAAGCGGGCTTTCTGGCACAGACCGCCTGGCCGATCTGGACAAGGATATCCTTATACCCGAGGTGGTGGGCGAACTTCTCCTGCAAAAACTTCTGGTTGATGCGAAAACTCATCTTGTTGGCATCCAGCACCTGTTTGGAGATTCTCACATACTCCTCGAACCCGACCGGGGCCGGACCAACGTATGAATCACGCTCATAGATATTGCGGGCGCGCTCTATGCCCTTCGGGTATAAACCATACTGGTAATCGGATCCGACGCCCGTTCCGCCGACCATGCCAACCATTTCCTGCTGTTTCAGGTCATTGACGATTTTCTGAATAATATCAGGTTTTATTTTAAGCGCCTTCCCGATCTGACGGGGCGTACGCTTCCCATGAACGTGAAGTTCCTTGAAGATGAGGTTCGACACGATCTCAGATTCAATTTTCAGGTCATACAGCGTCTCTGGTTCCTTCGGGATGAAACTTTTCAGATCCACCTGCGGCATCGATTCGCTCCCTTTAATGCTGCGTATTGTCCTGTTCACTTTTTTTATCAACACGGACAGAGGCAATAGTACCAACTTCCGCGCCCGCTTTCAAGGCAGTGTCTCAATCATGCTCGGGCCGCTGCTTTGACACCGGTTCATCGTTGTTCTATCATATCGCCATGCATTCATCGGACGATAATCCCGGGAACAAGCCGGCGGTCATCTGCCTGCTTGCAGGCCATTCGAGCCGCATGGGGAGCCCGAAACAGCATGTCCATCTGGGTGGCGTCACGTTTCTGGAACATCTGCTTGCACGCATCGAAACCATGCGCAGCCGTCTCGGCCCCCTTGTGTTTGTCGGCCAGGCCCATGATGAAAAAACGAAACTTCTTGTCGAACCATCCGGCGGAACCTGGCTCGTCAACCCGCGCCCCGATGACGGCCCACTCAGCTCTCTCCGGCTCGGGTTGCAGGCCTGCCACCCGGAAACGGGCTTTCTGCTCTGGCCAATCGATCATCCGCTCGTAGCCGTTTCCACGATTGAAGCGATCCTCGACACGGTCGCGGAACAGTCCGGATCCATTATCGTCCCTTCCAATGGAGAGCGGCGCGGCCATCCGAGTTATTTTCCGGCATGGGCCCGAAAAGAGCTGTTCGCGGCACCGCTCGAAGCCGGCGCCAAATGGGTGCTGCTGCAGCACCCGGACCGGATTACTCACGTCATCACCGCCGATCCATGGATATACCGCAATATAAATACACCGGAACTTCTTGCCGCGGCCGAAGCGCTTCTTCACTCCTGACGTGAAATGAGCATTCGGTCCAAGCACTCCGCGGCTCATAGACGCTGCAGAAAGCTTATGGTATAGTCGATATTCCGGGAATTGCCATGGGTTAGCGTATGTCATCTACCGTTACGCTGGTCACATGAGCCCCACGTCTGATGGAAGCCGCACACTGGAGGAACACAATGACCACCCCGACCATGTCAGCATCTCTCCCCAAGTGTTTTGGAACCGATTATTTTGGAAAATGGAACGCAACCGGCATGACATTCGATTCGATGAAGATCGACAAACCCGAGCAGCAGCAGAAGTGCTGTGACTGCCCGCTTTTCGAGCACTGCTACATGGTCAACCAGATCAAGCTGGCACGAATTCACCGCTGATAATCCAGAAACGAGGAGATCGAGATGCGAGCCTATGACGTCATCAAACGCAAGCGTGACGGCCAGAAACTGACCGCTGAAGAAGTACAGTTCATCATCGATGGTTTCGTGAACGGAAGCCTGCCTGACTATCAGATGTCCGCCTTTCTGATGGCTGTCTATTTCAAGGGCATGGATGAAGAGGAAACCTTCTGGCTTACGGACGCCATGAGGCGCAGTGGCGATCTCATCGGCCTTGATGGCATCAAGGGCTTCACGGTCGACAAACACTCGACGGGCGGCGTGGGCGACAAGACCAGCCTGATCCTCGGTCCCGTTCTGGCGGCGCTGGGAATGAAAGTCGCCAAAATGTCGGGCCGCGGGCTGGGCCATACCGGCGGCACGATCGACAAGCTCGAATCGATCAAAGGCTTCAGCTGCGATCTTCCCCCACAGGCCTTCATCGACGCCGTCAACCAGGTCGGCGTCGCGATCGTCGGACAGACCGGCAACCTGGTTCCGGCAGACAAGAAGATTTATGCCCTCCGCGATGTCACGGCAACCGTCGATTCGATCCCGCTCATCGCGGCCTCGATCATGTCGAAGAAACTTGCCGTCGCCAACGAAGGGCTCGTCCTCGACGTCAAGGTCGGCAGCGGTGCATTCATGAAAACTCTTGCGGATGCCCGCGAACTGGCCCGCAACATGGTCAAGATCGGCAAGCAGGCAGGCCGCAAGGTCGCGGCGGTTCTTTCCAATATGGACGAACCTCTCGGCCACATGATCGGCAACGCTCTCGAAGTGCGGGAAGCCATCGACACCCTGCGCGGAAAAGGCCCTGCGGACCTGGTCGAGCTTGTCAGGACCCTTGCCCGGGAAGCGTTGCTGATGGCACCGGGGCCCAAGATGACCCAGGCCGAAGCGGGTGAAAAGGTCTCCGAAGTGATTGCTTCGGGCGCGGCGTTCAGAAAATTCGTCGAGATGGTGAAGATCCAGGGCGGTGATGCGTCGATGATCGAACATCCCGAAAAGCTTCCTGCCGCGAAGAAGATCCTGCCGCTGGTCTCAGACCGTGACGGTCATGTGGCCGGAATCGAGTGCGAGGAGATCGGTCTTGCGGCAATGATGCTCGGTGCCGGGCGTGAAACGAAGGAATCGAAGATCGATATGGCCGTCGGCCTCGAGCTGGTCAAGCATGTCGGCGACCCGGTCAAGAAGGGCGAGGCACTCGCTCAGGTCCATATCAACCCCGATCTCGACAACGCAAAAGCGCTCGAACGTCTTCGGGCAGCGTTCAGGCTCGAATCAAAGGCGGTTCAGCCACAGCCGCTGATACTCGACATCGTCTCCTGAAACGCTGATAAAGGCTGGGTTCTGACAAGGCATGCTCCATACGCCGATCCACGATGACTCGATCCGACGCCTCATGGAAGACCAGGAGGCCACGTCGCTGAGTCAGCGCGCCTGTCTGTCCCGGAACAGTCGCGGCAGAGCGGCTCCGGAGCGGGACTGTTTTCTTCGCACCTGTTTTCAGCGCGACACGGACCGGATTATCCACAGCGAATCGTTCCGGCGGCTGAAGCACAAGACCCAGGTGTTTCTCTCGCCAACCAACGACCATTTCCGCACACGACTGACGCATACGCTCGAGGTTGTCAGCATTGCCCGCTGTATCGCGCGCGGCCTTCGTCTCAATGAAGACCTTGCCGAAGCAATCGCCTTCGGCCATGACATTGGCCACACGCCCTTCGGACACGCCGGCGAGCAGGTGCTGTCGGAAATCAGTGAGACCGGTTTTCATCACGCATCTCATAGCGTGCGGGTGGTAACCGTGCTCGAAAAGAACGGCTGCGGCCTGAATCTGACCGCCGAGGTGATCGACGGAATCGGGAAGCACAGCAAGGGCCGCAAGGGGTCGCTCATCCTGAACGGCCCCGACGCACCTCTGACACTCGAAGCACAGATTGTGCGTCTTTCAGATCTTGTTGCATATATAAACCATGATATTGATGATGCAATCCGGGCGGGCGTCATCCTCCCCGACAATCTGCCGCGCGGTCCGGTTGACCTCCTCGGGGAACGCCATTCCATCAGGATTCACACCATGGTAAAGGATATCATCGCCGCAAGCACGGACGCGGAAGGCATCACGATGAGTCCGGCCGTCGCAGAGGCGACCGAAAAGCTGCGCGAGTTTCTCTATTCAGAAGTGTATCCGCGCCCGGAGATCGACTCGGCTGTCGAAAAATCAAAAGAACTGCTCAAGCAGATGGCGCAGTGGTTTCTTGCACATCCCGACGATCTGCATGCCAGGCTGAAGCATCAGCCGCCCGGAGGACAGTCTCTGAAACGTACGCTGGTTGATTATCTTGCCGGCATGACGGACGAGTATGCCATCCGGCTGTTCCAGGATCTTTTCGTGCCGCATTTTCAGCTCGACATCAGTATCGCTCCCCTCGTGGGAATGCAGGGCGCGCGAACCGGGAATGGCGAATTTTCAGGCAAGGCGGTCGGGGCCAGATGAGCAATTTTTCGATCAGCAAGAAGATTCTCGGCGGTTTTCTCTTCATCCTGATCATCTGCCTTGCTGTCCTTGCAGCCGCAGGAATCCTACTTCACCGTCTCAAGGGTACGATCGACCTGCTACAGGACGGGGAAATGCCCGTCATGACCAAGATGCAGGAGTGGACGGGTGATGTCGGGGTTGCCGGCCTTGCCTTCCTCCAGACCTGCCACCACGGAAAAGACTCGGAAACGCTCAAGCTCTTCGAGGATGCCCGGGAACGCGCCATCCAGGGAATAGACAACATCAGGGGCGAAGCGGGCAAGCGGCTCGAAAAAGCTGCTGGTCCTGTCCTCTCATTCGTCGATGAGGGCTCCAGCAGCATGACGGAGCTGTTCAATGCCGCCGAACAGGTGCTTCAAAGCCCGCTCCCGTTAGAGACGGCCAGCTTCACCGCCATGGCAATCTTCGTGCGGGAGCATCTGGAGTCCGTCCAGGGCTCAGCGAAAAAGATCGGCAATTATTTTCAGGTGACGGAAGCAAATCGCATCAAGCTTGAGCTGAAGACGGTTTTCACGGCTCTGGAATGGGTAACCAAGGTTCTTCCTGCCGTGATATTCCTCTTCGCCATCGGCTTCACCTGGTTTATATCGACCGGTATATCAGGCCCGCTCGAGAAAATGATCAAGGCGATGGGCGAGGCGGAGAGGGGTATGCTCGAAACGCGTCTGGACATCACCTCGAAAGACGAGTTCCAGATGCTTGCCGAAAGCTTCAACCGCATGCTCGGCGGGATCTGTCACATGATTTCGAAAGTCCTGAGCACCAGCAACGATCTCGCGACCAGTTCCCAGCAGCTCAGCTCCGCATCCGTGGAATCAGCCGCCACGCTGCTGGATATTTCCAAAAACGTCAACGAAACGAACACTTCATCGATCGAAATCGCCGGAAATCTCGAAAAGACCTCGACATCCGTTGAGCACTTCGCCCTGTCGGCCCAGCAGGTTGCGCAGCTCGCGGAGACAGCCGTCTCATCAGCCAATACGACTTCAGGGGCCGCCGAGAAGGGCGGCATGACGGTAAAAAAATCCGTCGAAATGATCGGTCGCATCAAAGAATCGGTCGACGTCGCCACCCAGGTCATTCTCGATCTGAATACCGCATCCCAGCAGATCAGTGAAATCGTCAACACGATTACGGCGATCGCAAGCCAGACCAACCTGCTAGCGCTGAATGCCGCCATCGAAGCCGCGCGCGCGGGCGAACAGGGCAAAGGATTCACGGTCGTCGCCGAGGAAGTCCGCAAACTGGCCGAAGAGTCGGCTGAAGCAGCCGAGGCCATCGGCACACGCATCGAAAACATCCTGACCAAGACGCAGAACGCTGCCGACTCGATGCAGATGGGTCGCAGCCGTGTCGACGAAGGCATCAAGGTCATCCGCGATGTCAGCACGAGCCTTGATAATATCATTGGAAATATTAATGATGTGAATCAGAAGATTCGAGATATCAGCAAGATTTCGGCCGAACAGTCGCAGAGTTCCATGCTGATGAGCCGCACGATCGAAGACATCACCAAGCTGACAAAAACGACGTCGGAACGCACCGGCATCGTCGCCACTTCCGTCGAACAGCAGACCACCACAGTCTCTCAGATTTCCAGCTCGACCGAAGACCTGGCACGTCTGGCGGATGAGCTTCACTCGCTCGTCTCCCGTTTCACCATCACCATTAAAAGCTGACGGCGGCGGTCTTTGCCGAGAGGTTTTGGCACGATTATACGACGTCGCGAAAAAAGCGCGGCGGAGCAATCGTTCGCGGTCATGCGGCGCTCGAAGCGATCGGGACGATGCTCGCGCATGGAACGCAGGAAGCCGTCGAAGCTTCTATCTCAAAGCCAAAATGAGATCCGTCACTGAAAACCGCAGGCCCACATCATGACCGGGAAAAATAGCGACCAGGCGATCATGAGGCAGATCGCCACGGCGACGCGCCGGCCAAGCGGCTGAACCGAGTTTTCCGAGATTGTCCAGGCATAACTGCCCCAGGCGAGAACGCCGGAGAGCGCCAGACCGGCCAGATCCCAGGTGGCACCGTATGCCAGCCATCGCATCAGCGAGTTCACGGCGGCACCGCACAGATAAACGGTAACCAGCAGGCAGATCCAGTCACCAGCCCAGGTTTCGTCGTATCCGCGCTTTATCGGCATCCCGCCGATCGGTTTTTCATGAGGTACATGCATGGTGTGACGGAGTATACCGGCTTTTTACGGGCAGTTCAAGCATTCTCCTATTTGAAACGGCATTTGCGAAGGAATTCCACATCGGCTATAATGGCCGCCACATACCAGAGGGGAAAGAATGACAGACCGCAACGCGACGTATGCTCAGCGCTATTACGAAGCCGCCCTCGATCTGTTCGAACATGGGCAGTATGACAAAGCGCTCGAACATATAGACAAGGCTGTCGCATCACAGCCGAGAAACGCGGACCTCCTCTCAACCCGGGGCGTTTTTCTTCACAAGATGAATGATCTGACGGGTGCGATCGAAGCTTATCGCAAAGCAGTCGAGATCCAGCCAAGACACACATTTTCGCGATTCAACCTCGGTCTCATCTTTATGAAAATCGGCCGGATTTTAGAGGCAATACAGGAATGGGAAGCCGTCATCCGGATCAATCCGAAGGACGTCGACGCCATTTTCAACATCGCGGTTGCGCTCGCGCAGATCGGGCGCCGGCGTGAATCGATCCCGTTCTACGAGAAGGTGATTCAGCTGAAGCCTTCCCATGTACAGGCACACCAGAATCTCGGCATTATTTTTCGCGACGAACACCAGTTTGCCAAAGCGAAGCATTATCTGCAGGAACTGCGTGAACTGGATTCCACGTATTCCGAAGTCGTGGCCACGGAGATTCGGCGCTGCGAAGAACAGGAGTTTCTGAACAGCATCACGACGATGGACGAGCCAGGCATGACACGCAACCTTCTCGCCTCTGAACCCGGAAAGCGGGTCAGCACACTTGAAGCGGCCCTGGCGGCCATCATCGCAAGGGACTTCTCCAAAGCTCTTTCCCTGGCGGAGCAGATTCTCGCCGCCAATCCGGAAGATCTCCAAGCCCGGATCGTCAAAGGCCAGGCGATGGGGTATCTCGGACAGACCAACGAAGCGGTCGCCCTGTTCATGTCGATTACCGCTGAAAATCCAGTCTGCGCCGAGGCTTTTTTCCAGCTGGGAAATCTTTTTCTGTGCCTGAATCAGCTTCCCGAAGCTCTCGACGCATTCGAGCGCGTGAGGCGCATCGACTCCGCCTTTGCATCTATAGATGCTAATGTTCAAAGTCTGCAGAAGCGGCTCGGCATAGACATTCCGCCTAAAAAGGAACAACCCTGATGGCATCCCGACTTCTCTCTTTCGGCATCCGCCTCAAGCTGACCCTGATCATCCTGCTGATGGCGCTTGTGCCGGTGGGGTTTCTCGGCTGGCAGGCATTTAATGAGCAGAAGCGGGTTATCACCGAGGAAGTCACGCGAAGCCACAGAGAGCTTTCGAATGTTCTTGCGCACGGCATCTACGAAAATCTCGAGTATACCCGACGCCTTCTGACGGCCATTTCAGATCTCGACACCATCAAGAACCTCCGCGGCGTCGAGGCTGGTGACTTTTTTTCCGCACTCGTCAAATACTATCCATTCTTCAAGCTCATTTATCTGGTCGATTCGGATAAGAACGTTGTGGCAACAACGAATCAGGGTGCCTCTCTCCCGGCAGGCTGGCGGTTCACGAACGCGATCAAACGCAGCTACCAGGGCTCGCTTTCAGATGTTTACACGTCCGCCGAAGGCAATCCGTGCATGACACTGGAAGCCGTCATCAAGAGCCCGGAAAAAGGTGTTATCGGCGTTCTCATTGCCGAAGTCGACCTGATCTACATAAGAGAGCTCCTGAAAACCGCTCTCAAGCGGTCAAAGTCTCAGGGGCTCGTTCTTGATGAAGCAGGCGCGGTCATCGCCCGCTCATCGGAAGACGTCAAGACCCTTTCCATTTCCGGCACGGAAGCGCTGGACAACGATATAACAGGCGTTCGCGACATCGGTGGTGAACGGAATCTGATCACGGCAATCGCCCTGAAAAAATTCGACTTTTACCAGGCTCCCAACTGGACGATCATCCTGCAGATTCCCGAGCAACAGGCATTCAAAGCCGCTTACGATCTGCGCGAGCAGATCATACGGCTTCTCATCATCACCGCCGTCATCGCGCTTCTGCTCGCGATCCTTTTGGCGAACTCGCTGGTTTCCCCGCTGCTCAATCTCATCGAAGGCGCCCGCCACATCGGGCGCGGCGACTTTGATCACGCAATCACGCCACGTTCGCAGGATGAAATCGGCGAACTGACATCGACATTCGACGAGATGCGCATCAATCTACGCCAGACGAAAGCCGACCTGGATTACCGCATTACGCAGCTTTCGACGCTGTATGAGGTCGGCAAGGCCATCAGCTCGATCCTCGACTTCACACAGCTTCAGCACATGATTCTCGAAACCGTCGTGCGCGTCATTAAGGCCGAAAAGGGCTCGCTCATGCTCATCGACGATGCGGAGAAAACGCTTTCGATCGGCGTGGCCGTAGGGCTTGCAGAAGACGTCCAACGTGAAACCCGCATCGGCATCGGGGAGCCGGTCGCAGGCTGGGTTGTGGAATCCGGCCAGCCGCTGTTTGTCGAAGACGTCGAAAGCGATCATGCGTTTCTCGCGATCAAGAAAGGCAATATCCAGCGGGGAACGCTCATGTCCGTGCCCCTGAAGGCGAAGGAAAAGCTTCTGGGCGTCCTGAACGTTTCCCGTTCGGTACCCCACACCTTCAGCCAGAAGGATTTCGAGCTTTTCCTGAACCTGTCGAATCAGGCGGCGATCGCGATCGAGAACGCCAGGCTCTATCGGTATGCCGTCACCGATGAAATGACAAAATTATACAATCATCGATATTTTCAGCAGAGGCTCGACGAAGAGCTTCAGCGCGCCGATCGTTACGAAAGCCGCGTTTCCCTCATCATTCTCGATGTCGATCATTTCAAGAAATTCAACGACACCTATGGCCACCCCGAAGGCGACCGGGTGCTCAAAACCGTTGCACGCCTCATCGAAAAGAGCGTCCGCGAAGTGGATATCCCGGCACGGTATGGCGGCGAAGAGTTCGTGGTCATCTGCCCCGAAAAAGACGGTGACGGCGCGATGGTTCCCGCAAATCGCATCAGGAGCACAATCGAGGAGTTCGATTTCCGCATCAACGGCCAGCATGTTCCCATCACGGTCTCGCTGGGCATCGCCAGTTATCCCGACCAGGCACGGACGAAAGGCGAGCTCGTCATCTGCTCCGATACCGCCCTCTATTACTCGAAAGAAACCGGCCGAAACCGTTCAACCCTGTATTCACCGGGCATGAAGAGCGACGAGATGCTCGAAAAAAAGAAGCAGAAGAAAGAGGATAAGGGGACAGAAAAAGCCTGGTGCCAGCTGTGCCGTCGACGAGCGGCATGCCATGGCATGAGTTCAAGCGCAACAACGGGGGCGACTATTCGCATGCAGCAGCCTCTGCCGCTGGATACGCATGTCCTCATTCTTTCACGGTGTATCGCCTATACCTCATACATGAAAAATCGGGTTGCGTCTCGTGTTTTATCCCGAGCCGAGCTCTCTCAGCCGGGCTTCGGCAATCTCCCAATCTTCGGCGGTATCGATATCAACCGAGTCTTCGCGCGGCATGACATATCCCCCGTGTCTCGAAAGGTCATAGAGGCTGCGGGCCGTCACGAGGTAAGAAGACTTTACGATATATATTGCCCCATTTTCCCGGTAAAGCGGCGGCAGATCCGCGGATGGAAGCGTCAGGTGGTCCGGATCGCGAGGCGTTGCCAGATGGTCTGATCCGATGGAAAACATCCATTCCGGCCGTTCACTCACGGCGCACATCGAACCAAGCGTATTGAAGCCGCCAAGATCAAGCTGCCTGCACGCGTACAGGATCTGTTCGGGCCGCAGAAAAGGCGACGTGGGCTGCATCAGCGCGACAAACTCCGGCTCGAAGCCATCGGGCGGGGGATTCGAACGGACCCAGTTGAACGCGTGCAGGAGCACATCGATAGAGGTCGCCGAATCCGTGGCCAGCTCAGCGGGGCGGCGGAACGGCACCCAGGCGCCGGCAGCCACGGCCGCAGCCGCGATTTCATCATCGTCCGTCGAAACCAGCACCCGCTGGAAACAGCCGGATTCGAGAGCCGCGCCGATCACCCAGGCGATCAGCGGTTTTCCGCCCAGCGGCCGCACATTTTTCCGCGGAAGCCGCTTCGAGCCGCCCCGCGCGGGTATAACGGCAAGCCTATTGGCGGTCATACGGAGAATATGCTCGTCAATAGCGGAGAACGCTGAATATCTTTTCCCCATGAAGTTTTTCAACTCCGCCGAGGAACGACAACTCAACCAGGAAAGCGATTCCGACGAGTTCGGCGCCGAGGCTCTTCAAAAGATCGGCCGCCGCACGTGCGGTTCCCCCGGTTGCGATCACGTCATCGACGAGAAGGATACGCTGGCCGGCCGTCACCGCATCCTCATGAATCTCGATCGCATCCGTTCCATACTCGAGCGAATACTGCTGCCGGCGTGATTTGTAGGGAAGTTTCCCCGGTTTTCGTATGGGAATGAAGCCGATCCCGAGTTCGAGGGCCATGGCCGCGCCGAGAATGAACCCGCGCGACTCGATCGCCGCGACAGCCGCGAGGCCGGCATTCCGGTAGGGCTCCGCCATGGTTTTGACAGCCGCGGCAAACGCCGTCTTGTCCTTCAGAAGAGGTGTTATATCTTTAAATATTATTCCCTTCTTCGGGAAATCGGGAATATCGCGAATATACTCGTTCAAATTCATTCATCGTTCCTCCGCTTCGTGTTTCTGATGATCCGCAGATGGCGCAGATTCCGCTATCGGCCCCGTGCCTCATCGAATCTGCGATCAGCCGGAAAGTCTGCTTCGCTCGTTCTGGAGCCGCTCCTCAAGACGCATGTAGGTCTGAAAATACCCTTCCAGGGCGTTCGGACAAAACTCCCGTACGCGAAACTTCTGAAACGATGACTCGCCCAGTTTTTTGAACAGTTCTTCCCGCTTCTGCGTAAAGCGCTCCGCCTGAGCCGCACGGGGGTTGCCCTCCGTTTTTTTGCTGAAAAGGCTTTTGAGCTGCGCGAAAAAGCCTCCACCCTGCCCGCTCTGCGGTTTGGCCTCATCCGTGTATTTCTGAATGAGAAAGTTCATCCGTAATATTTCATGTCCTATTGTAAGAAGCTCGGGAATCTTGAGGTCGCCGGACTGGTACATTTCAAACACGACCCGCCCCGACTCCTTGAGAAGCTCTGTTACTTCCTTTTCGATGTCGGTGACGGCGAAGTTGATCGCCGCCTTCTGGGAAAGCCCGACCGCTTCATCCTTGCCTTTCCGGAAGAACCGGGAGACCGTTCCGGTCAGGTCTCCACCGCCAGAGGCAGCTTCGCCCGTCCTACCACCGGATTTTTGCATGCCCTTCGCTGTCGGGCCTCCGGAAGAGGACGTGGTGGAATCTTCAGCCCCGGGCTGACTGACCAGCGTTGTCGTCGGCGGCGCGGAGCCATGTTTCTCTTCAAGCAGCCGCAAAGCGCGCGCGGCCGTTCCCCTGAACGGTTCCTCACCACTCGTTGCGACATGTTTCAGATATCCGTAGGAGGTCTGATCATGATAGTTGGCGAGGGCAACAAGAGCTTTGATACGGATGTCGGCATTCTCGTCGCGTGCGGCATCGATCAGCATCTGAATCGCTTCACCGGCCTGAATGTGCGAGAGAGCGTAAATGGCGCTTCCCTTCATCCAGTCTTCATGCGACTTGATCATTTTGCGCAGGTTCGAAAATACTTTTTCTTCGCCGAACGACTGCAGCGCCTTCGCCGCTGATGCACGAATGCGGTTGTCGGGATCTTCGAGAGCCGGGAAAAGCAGCGGAATCGCTTTTTCAGCCTTCAGATACTCGAATGCCTCGATCGTGTTCGAGCGGACACGATTATCGGGGTCGTTCAGAAACGGGCTGAGAAGCGAAGCCTGATCCTTCGGAAGAAACTTCTTCAGGCAGCTGATCAGTGTCGCCTTCACGAAGTCGTTTTTCTCGGTTTTGAGCATGAATACGAGTTTATCCTTGTATTCCGACTTGTCGGAGCCAGCAATGCTCATGACCGCCTTCAGACGCTCCTCGTAATCCTCGGATTCGAGAGATTCATCAATGCCCTCTTTCGGACCGGGAGCGCGGCCCTCCTGATTGTCCTGTTGGCGGATCTTGTCGAGAGCGCGGCGCGCAAAGAAGCGCACCGAGATATTCTTGTCTTTTGTCGCCTGCCGCAGGACGGCAGCAACCTCTTCCCGTGTAGCCATGTCGACGATGTCGACCTTGAGCAGGGTCATCGCCGACAGGGTCCTCAGATCGTCATCGGGATTCGTCAGATCTTTCAGCAGTCGCTTGAAGTTCAGTTCCATCAACACTCATCCTCCATAAACGCGCCTTCCCGGCACATCTCTGGTATCGTCATCTGTTCACCGGGATCTCCATGCCATTTATCCCCGGAAACAGCCCATGAATAATACATATCCAAATAGTATCAGCCCTTCACGAGCTCAAACGGAGGAATCTTTCGCACACCACGAATCTTAGCAGAAACCCTCCCAAGTATCACGGCTAATCAGCGCCGCCCCGCCGATTCCACAGGAACGGGAAGCGACAGGGCGGCGCTTTTCGGCAACGATCAGTAGGCGCGGGCGACGTAGATCTGGCGGGCAGCGGGCTTCCCGCAGACCACGCAGGGGCAGGTCGGGGGATCGTCGCGCAGGCAGCGGATCGTGGCACCGACCTCGGCCTTGAACTTGTCTTCGCACTCCTGAGCGCCGCACCAGGCAACCTCGGCCATGCCGTGCTTTTCCTTGATAACGTCGATGAACTCGGCGAAATTCTTCGCCGGGAAGGTTTTGCTGCGCAGAATCTCTTTCGCCTGGGCGTAGAGATTCTTCTGGATCTCGCCCATCAGACGCTCGACCTCGGCTTCGAAGTTCGCATCGGGAATGAAAGCTTTCTCACCTGTATCGCGGCGCACCAGGCAGACCTGGCCTTTTTCCATGTCCTTCTGCCCGATCTCGATCCGCAGCGGCACTCCCATCATTTCATATTCGGAATACTTCCAGCCGGGTTTGAAACCGTCGCGATCATCGAGGTGAACGCGCATGCCCTTGTCGAGAAGCCTCTGATGAAGCTGGCGGGCCTTTTCGAGAACAGGAGCGGCCTCTTTGTATACTATTGGAATTATAACAGTCTGTATAGGAGCGATGCGCGGGGGAAGCCGCAGCCCCTTATCGTCGCCGTGCGTCATGATGATCGCGCCGATGATGCGGGTCGACATACCCCACGAGGTCGTCCAGACGTTCTTGCGCTCGCCATCCGAATCGAGGAACATGATCTCGAAGGCTTTCGCGAAGTTCTGACCGAGATCGTGCGACGTGCCAGACTGGAGCGCCTGTCCATCAGGCATCAGGGCTTCGATCGTAAAGGTGTTCAGAGCGCCGGCGAATTTTTCCTTCTGGCTCTTCTCGCCGGTGACAAGCGCGACGGCAAGGTCTTCCTCGACGAAGTGGCGATATACTTCGAGCATGCGCGCCACTTCTTCCTTCGCTTCCTCATGGGTGCGATGCGCGGTGTGACCTTCCTGCCAGAGGAACTCGGTAGTCCGCAGGAACGGGCGGGTCACTTTTTCCCAGCGCACGACATTTGCCCACTGATTGATCAGAACGGGCAGATCGCGATAGCTCTCGATCCATTTCGCATACATGTGGCCAATGATGGCCTCGGAGGTCGGACGAATGGCGAGCCGTTCTTCAAGCTTTTCCTTGCCGCCCTGGGTGACCCAGGCCACTTCGGGCGCGAAGCCCTCCACGTGCTCGGCTTCTTTCGTGAGAAAGCTCTCTGGAATCAACATCGGGAAATACGCGTTCTGGTGACCGGTTTTCTTGAACTCGGCGTCGAGCAGGCGCTGAATGCCTTCCCAGATGGCATATCCGTAGGGCCGGATGACCATGCAACCCTTGACCGGCGAGTAGTCGGCCAGCTTCGCCTTGAGCACCACGTCGGTGTACCAGCGCGAAATGTCCTGCGACTTGGGTGTGATTGCATCGAGCGTCTTAACGTCGGTCTTCTTTTCGTTCATGTCGATTAACAGCCTTTCTGGGAAAGAGTCGTTTGGAAGCGGCCTCATTATAAGAACCAGCCGGGATGCTGTCAAGGAACCGGACATGCCGCCGGCGTGTGAGACTGCGGAACGTTGCAGGAAGTCCTGACGGAAAAAGGCGAAACGCCCGACAGGGATCATCCATGCCGGGCGTTTCTGTTCTGAACGGTATACCGCCGGGTTCAGCCGTTGCCGCCGGAACCTGGCTTCTTCGGCTGGGGGGGGATGGGCGGGAGTCCGGCCGGCCTGGGCGAGAACGGACGAGGGGCAGCCGGTGTCTGCGGCGAAGTCGGTGTCTGAGCCGGTTTCACAGGCTGGTCGGGAGGCGTCGAAGGCGCCGAGAACGGCGAGCGTGGGAAGGGAGGAGACGAAGCAGCCGGTTTTCTGTGGACCACCGGCAGTTCGGGCTCATCCAGATCATTCATGGAAGGCAATTTCATACCGTCCTGGTCTGCGAATGTCGACGGATCGAACGCGGACGCCTGATTTTTCTCTTCGGCGGACGGAATCATGCCTGAAATGGGGAGTTCATCGAGGAACCCCCGTTTCGGTGCATCGGCGGAACCGAGTGGCGGAAGCGGTGTCTCGGCAAGTCCCTGATCATCCGCGAAACCGGGCTCCTGCTCCGGTCCAGGGGCCACCTGTGACGTATTCTGTTCGCTCGTATTGGAAAGCTGTTCCCGGATCTTGTCCAGGAGCGACTCGGCCATTGCCCGCAGCTTTTCACCCGGCTGCGCCTGCCGCATGATATCCATCAGCAGCGTTTCGGCTCTCATATAGTTTTGCAAATGGAAACACGACATCGCGAGATGGAAATTCGTCTCAAGGTCCGTCGGATCGGTCTTGAACACCGTTTCCAAAGCCGTTCTGGCCTCCTGATACCGTTTCATGAAGATATAAGAGGTGCCCAGCTCGCGCATCATCCTCATGCCGACCTTGTCGAGAGGTCCCTCGATGCCGGCCGTCAGTTTCTCATACAGTCTGGCAACATTCGACCAGTCACGCTGCTGCTTATAGACACGGGCGAGGGTATGCACCGCCTTGCGGTTGTCGGGTTCCGACTCGAGATACAGCGACAGCGATTCGCGCGCGGCATCGAATTCCTTTTCCTCGAATGCCATCATGCCGAGGTAATAGTGGGCTTTTGCGAGATCGGGATGGTCGACCAGCGCTTCCCGGAAAGCAGCACGAGCCTTTTTGTATTTCCCAAGATTGTAAAGTTTGACGCCGGCGCCAAATGAGGCAGGGACACGCGCCTTCTGCCTGTGAACATGTTCCGCCGCACCGGCTTCAGCCTCT
>Ga0079303_10000074_pt1 | contig 20448 bp, 13 predicted proteins | sample Methanogen_OWC_FD_77073 | JGI IMG/M metagenome (GOLD analysis project Ga0079303, IMG submission 77073) | Enriched soil microbial communities from Old Woman Creek wetland in Ohio, USA - Methanogen_OWC | ecosystem: Environmental > Terrestrial > Soil > Wetlands | place: USA: Ohio | collected...
CTGGATATAGTTCTCTAGAAGGAATATGTTTCTTAAAAAAAATTGGGAATTAATAAAGAGTATACACTATATAATTAGTGTATACTCTTTTTTTTTTAGTTATAATAACTTGCTATTTTTTTAGAAGTTGTTAAATTTCGTCCAGCAATTTTATTAAGCATATTAATTGCTTTAGAAATTAAACTATTTCGTTTGACTGCAACAGATTTACCACGTTCAATATTTGCAAACTCTTCTTTATTAGAACCATTACATTGTTGTATTAATTTATTCGTATTAGTAATATTTGTTTTCAATTGATTGTTCAAAAAATTAATTTCTTTATCAATTTTATCCATTCCTTTACTACAATCAACAATTATGTCAAATCCTTTTAATTTAATATCATTACTATTAATTTTTTTCTGAAATTCTTCTATATTAAATTCAGATGAACTTTCATTAATATTTTTTCTTTTTTTATTATGTTCAAAATTTTTTTCAATATTACCCTTATCCAGATCAAAAAAATCAATATTAATTTCATGTAAAATAAATTCATCAATTTTAAATTCATCAATATAAAATAAATCAATCCCTTCTGGAAGTTCACGTTCAATTTTTTTACCTTTTACTTTATTGATTAAATTTATAAATATTTTTTTAATGAGTTTAAATTTATCGGTAATACCTCTCCAAGCATTTTTAAAGAAATCCATAATCATTTTACCAAATGATATTAAAGCTTCTTTAAGCTTTTGGAAAATATTAGTTTTTCCTTCTTCTTCATTTAATTCATATGTTAATTGTTCAACAAAAATATTATGATAATTTACTTGTAAATCAAATGATGCTTCTAATAATAAATTAGTATCCATATATATCCTTTCTTTCTTTAAATAAAATAGTATTACTCTAATTAAAGAGTAATACTATTTAAAAATTTTATTCTACGTAATATTTAGCTACACCTTTTTGTGCAGATAAGTTATTTAAAGTAATTTTATTTGCGGCACTGATGATTTTAGAAATCATTACATTTTTAGATGTAACTTTAGATTTACCATTTTCAATGAATTTTAAAGCTTTACTATCATTTGATTTTTCAGCTTTATCACATTCACTAATTAACTTAGAAGTATCATCGATATTTTTCTTAATACCACCATCTAATTTCTTCAATGCTTTTTCAATCAATACAATACCTGCAGTAGATTGAGTAAGAATATCATGACCATGAGCTTTGTAATATTGAGCACTCATTTCTTTCTTAAAGCTGTTAAGAGCTTCTTCAATATTAGCGGTCTTATCAGCAGTCGGTCCACCCATTTCAATCGGACCAGACATATTAATTACAGTATCAACTGAACTAGTTAATAGTTTAATTGCACCTGGTTCGTAATATGTTCCAGTAATTTGAGCTGATTCGGGCATGTCAAAATGTTTTCCTTTAGTACTTTCGATAATAGTATAAGATACTTTACGGTAAACTGAAAACTTATTAACAATTTTCTTCCAAGTAGTCTTAAAGAAATTACCAATTGCTTTAAAGAAATTGACTAATGCTTCTTTAATCTTTTTAAAGATATTTCCTTTAGGTTTAGCATCTCCACCTTTATCAACTGGAACTACTGCTCCTCCTGAAGAAGGAACTAATGCAGTACTTTCTTCATTTAATTCATAAGATAATTGTTCAACAAACGCTTGATGGTAATTAACTTCTAAATCTAAAGACGCTTCTACTAAAATCCCACCACTCATTTCTTCATATCCTTCATAAACGAGTTCTTTAGGTTTTACTTTTTCTTTTATATAAGTCTCTAAAATAACTGACATAATTTTCTCCTTTATAATTTAAAATTTTATAAATAAATAATGTTAAATAGAATACTTCCAAAAATCCTATTTATTTTTATTATAAAAATTCACGAACGAATAATTCTGATCTTTAATAGTATCTAATTTTAATTTCAAAATGTTAACTCTTTCTTTATTTGAAGTAGTTAAATTTGTTAAAATATTTTCCATTAAAGATATCTTTGCTTTCAAAAATTCATTTGTTTCTGAATAAGGATGTGATTCAATTTCTTTAATTTTTCTTTTAATTAAATTTTTGTTATCAACTAATCCCATTCTACAATCATATAATTCTTTTCTAATATTCTTAATTAGTTTAAAATTATATAAATATCTATCTTTATCGACAACAATTTCTATTTGATTGTTCAATATTTGATACTTTTGAGTAAATTCATCTTTTAATGAATTTAAAGTAACTAAATTATTTTTATTATATTGATAGATTTCTTCAATAGTTATAAATCTATCAATAGATTTAAAATCATCTTGAATCTGTCTAATAATATCATTATTAATATTTTCAACTTTAATAATTTCATTTACATCAGTTGAAAACATTTGTAAATTAATTCCTGTTAGATTTCCACCTTTAATATCGTTATATTGCATTAAAAGTTTATCACAGAATTTAGCTGCAGTTACATAGAAATTTTTAATAAAGAAGTTTAATATTGCTAGTATAATTTCTAATAATTTTTTCAAAACTGTTAAAAAAATTTTAATGATATTCTCAGCTAATTCTTCATTCTTAAATTCATCTAAAATTTCATTATAGAATAAATTAAGATCTAATTCGATATTTTCTAATAAATATTCATTATTCATACTAACCCTTAAACTCCTTTAATTAAATTAATATTTTTTAGGATCGTATTTATCAGCTAAAGTATTTAATTTCTTAGCATAATCATGAATAAATGCAGCATACTTTTTAGCTAATCCCTGCATTTCAGTATCATTAGCTAATTTTTTATTAGTTACTAAAGAATTCCATGCAAATTTTGGCTGTTTCCATACATAAGTTACAGTATCTTTAGAAGATGTAAAATAACGATTTGCTAAGAAACCATGAATTTTAAAGATATAACGAATAGCATCACCAAAACGTTCAGCTTTAATATGTCCATCCATTGTAGATGCTGCTTTTTCCAACCAGTCAGCTAAACCTCTAGCAGTTTTTGAAGTAAAATTAAAAGTAACTCCATGTTTACCAATTAATTGTTCTCCAGCTTTACCAGATGCAATATTACTTCCTTTACCAGTTTTTAATTTCTTTTCAACTAAAGAAAGATTTCCAGTAATAAATCGAGTACTAGAATTTACCATCTGTTGAATCATCTTGATTGATCCTGCAGTGCTTTCTTCTAAGATTTCTGGATTTTCATTTAAAAATTTGTCAATTACATTTTCAATAATTAGATCAAATTGTTCGATTGTTTCTAGTGATTCTTGAAGTTCAACATCTGACATTTCTTCAGGTTCTTGCATTTCTTTTAAGTAATTTTCTAAAATTATAGACATAAATTATATTCTCCTTATATTATAATAGTATTTTTAATATTAATGTGTTTAATATTTATTTTTAAAATTTTTCATATTAAAATCAACTAATTTTAATGAATTAAATGTTTCTAGTATAGTATAGTCAATTATAGTATCTGAGAATATTTCATCTGTAATACCTTTAATTTCTTGAGTATCTTCATCTAATAAAGAATTCTTTTCAAGCATTTTTCTAAAAATACTTTTAGCTTTCTCATTAAAATATTTTCCTTCATTAATACATTCAGTTTTATATTTAGTTAATTCTTTTTCAACTTTAACTGCTTCAGTAATCTTATTTTTTATATCATGTGATGAAAAAAATACATAATCGAAAATTGCATCATTAATTGATTCATTAATTTCATTTAATTCTTCTTCAGTAGAAGTTGTTTCAACATTTTTTAAATTAAACTCAATTGATTCAACAATAGGATAGAATACTGAATCTTCTTTTAATCCTATTAAACCTTTTGCAAAGATATTATCAAAACATTCATTAGTTAATTCAAATATTTTATCCTTTATAGAAAACTTATAATCTTCATCTAAAGGAATTGATTTATAAACTATGATATTAAAAACTTCATGTATCATTTCATTTTTAACTTTTTTTCTATAAATTTCATTTTCAATCGCTCTTTTTCTATTAGAATTCTTTCTCTGAAAAGTATTATTTATAGTTTCACTTTGTTCAATTAATCGTTTTTCTTTTTCAGTTTCTTCTAATAATCCATCAACCATTTTTTCAGTCTCTTGATCATTAAAATACTCTTGAATAGCTAATCGTCTTTTTCTTTTCTTTTCTTTTGAGGAAATAAAACCATTACTCATAAAGTGTCGTATTCCTTTCTTTTATTTTTTTAATATAATAATGTTTAACTATTAATAGCATATGTATATTTATAATACATATGCTATTTTTTATTAAATTAGTTTTTATATGTAATATTAATTACATAATCATAAGTTACACCTAAATCTACTGTTTCACCATTATCATTAACAGTAGTATTTCTAGTTGCATCTTTTTTAATATTAATGTATTCAGGTACATATTCAATAATTTCATCTTTAGTCATATCATTAAAGCTAGTAAATCTATTTTCTATCTTCTGATAAGTATTAACTAAAGCACTAGAGTATTCTCCAGATAAACCATTATATTCAATAAATTTAATAACTTTAAAGTTCATTTCCAATAATCTTAATAAATTTGAAATTGGAACTAATTTTGAAGTATTACATTCTTCAATAAATTCAGAAATAAATTGTTTGATAGATTTATCTAATGAATCAGTTGCAGTAGAATATAAATAAATTGTCAGGTCTAATAATACATCAATTTTAGAAATATATTCATAGTTAATAATTTCATCTTCAGAAGTATTAACTCCTTCTACAGTTGATTTACTTAAGTAATAATAATTAGATGGTCCAAATGTATTATAGAATTTAAGATCTATATCAGTATTATTTTCTAATTTCGTTGAAACATTTGAAATCATTTCTAAATATTTATCTATTAAGCTATAAACTGAATCATATTTTAATTGGAAATAATCAAAACTAATTACAGGAAGCATTTCAATAAAATAACCAAATTCAGAAGTTTGTTCTTCTATATTAGTTACAACATCGCCATTTAAATTTAATGCTTGACCGAATTTATTATATTTTAAACTTGTTCCTTTTCCAACTATACTATTCAAATATTTACTTAAATTTTTAAATAGATTAATATCGTTTGAAGTTTTAGAAACATTTATAATTACATAATCATTAATATTATATTCAGTATATTCCTCATCAGTAGATAAATTTTTATAAACAGGAGCACTGACTAAGAAGTCTTTAACATCTTCTAAGTTTCTAGAATCATCACCATCTTCTGAATATGTTCTTTGAATAGAATCGTCTTTATAAAGAATTCCTATTTTCATATATACATCTTCATTAATTACAACTTCAGGAGAAGCACCATCTTCACTTCCAGCAGGTTTTCCCAATTCATTATATAATGAATTATATAGTGTTAATTTATTATTTGAAAATTTTCGATTTGTAATTAAATTTCCATAGTATTCTGAATCAGAATTACTTGTTCTTTTAAAATCGATATATCCATATTTAGAATTAGTTTTAGAATTATATAAAACTCCTCTTATTAAAATCTTATCTAATTCATCTGATGTTGTTAATGATGTATTTAAATTAAATGAAACTCTATAAGTATCTTTAGTATTTTCTGTATTTTCAAGTTCTATTTCTTTTTTAATATTAACAGTATTGATACTAAATGTTTTAGTATTACTACTATTGATATATAAATAAGTTAAATTGAAATTTTCATTAATATATAGACTATAATAATTTGCCATTAAAATTGGATCATTTTCTAATTTTAATAAATAAGGAATTTTATAATAAATTCGCTTATCTTCGGCAATAGGATAACTATAAGAAATTCCTTTACTATCTACAAAGAAATCAGCTTTATTGAAATCCTTAACTGCTATAAAAGTCTTAATCTCAGGATAATAAATAAATGTGGTATATTCTGGTATGAAATATTCACCTTCTACACAATCTTCAAAGAATGAATCTGGAATAAATATTTTAGGAATTGTATTAGTTGGAATTAACATCTGATTTGAATCTCTTAATAAAAGAAATGCAGAATAGACTCTTTTTAATAAATCATCTCTTCTTTTCATAAATGTTATTTCACTATTATTAAGAGAAACATTATTAAGATTCTTGAAATATATTTCAAGGTCACTATCAGTTATTAAACTATTTCTTGTTTTAATTTCTTCAATTATAGTTTGTTTCATTTCAGTTGTAGTTAATTCATTTTTTCCACCAAATGATTGATTGACAGTTGCAACTTGAACTGCCATTTTACTAAATGAAGTACTACTTGAATTTGAAAAATTATAAGTAACTTCTCCTAAATAATTAAGATTTCCTTCTTTACCTTTAGTAGTATAAGTTTTAACTAATATAGTACTATTTGAAGCAGGTCTAAAATTATTTGATAAATTTGAAAAAGAAATTTGTAATTTTCCATCATCTATAAAATTATAGTAGCAAAAATATTCATCATTTCTAGGAGTAAATGTATTATTAAAATATGTATTTAATTTAACTTCTATAGAATTATGAAAATACCAAACTTCAAAATACGCCAATTGATCGCTAAATGAAATATTATAAAATAAACTATCGATTGTATCTGATGTATCTATAGTTACAGCTGTAGAAGATAATTCCATTTGAAAAATATCGAATATAAAAAATATATAAGGTTCTCCAGATACAGTATCTTGCCAAGTTGTAATATATGGATTGTCTAATTTCATAAATGGAAAAGTTCCATCATCTTTATATACTGCTGAAAAAGAAGGATTATCTGCATCAGTTGTTTCAGCAATTATAATTTGAACGTTATAAGGTAATTTGAATATATAATTTTGTATAGAGAAATCATAATCCTTATCAACTATAATTTCATAAGTTTTTAGTTTACTTAGTGAAGTACTTTCTATTTCAGTTTTCATTGAAGAATTTATTAAATCTGTCTTCTTTACTGCAAATGTTATAGACATTGAAGCAGGAGTTGATGATAATAATGGAACATTATATAATTTAGCAAAATTTAATATTGAATTTTTAAAAGAAGCTGTATTTAAAAAATGTTCATTATATAAAACTTTTCTATGATATACTGCATTTTTTACTTCATTTGCAGCAATTTCATTAAAATAACCAAAAAAACCAGCTTTTAAGAAGTTAATCGCTTCTGTATTAGATTGGTCTATATTAAAATATTTGCTTGCAATTTCCAACCAATGAGATTCTATATTATAAGAAGTAGAATCTACATTGATAGTAGTTTTAGGATTATTAGTTGTAACTATAAGTTCTCCCTTTTGAATATCTTGGATAAGAGAATCTTCAGTATATACTTTACCATCTACATAATATGTATTGTTAGTAGCCATTAAAAGTCCTTTCTATAATTTTTAATTAAATTTTAATTTAAAACTATATTCATTATCGTTATTATTTTTTGTAAATACTACTTGAGCTTTAGTTTTCTTACTATATGATTTCCATAAATCATCAATAGTTTTTTCATTATTTTTTATCTGATCTGAAGTCGCTATAAAATAATTATTATCTCCATCATTTAATTCTTTATTAATAGATGAATCTAGTCCACTTTTAATAGCATTTGCTTTAACATTTGTTATAGTTTCACTATCAGCAGGACTAACCAAATCTGATGTTTTTAAAGAAGTATAATTAAAATCAAATAATATACTAGGATCCATATCTTCCTTATAACAATATACGTAATTTATATTTAATTCAACTGGAGAAGGGGATTCTCCTACTGTAGAGCTGAATGAACTATAAGGAATTGTCAATGGTGCGACACCAGTATACTTAGAATAATATTTAATAGTTTCACCATCAAAATCAACTAAAAAATAATATACAGTTGAATAAAAATCAATATATCTTCCATTAATTGTACTCTGACTAGGTACAATATCTCCTCTTCGAACTAATTCAATATATTCTAACCAAATCTTATGTAGTTTGGTTATTTGCAAATCACTATTTTCTGCAAAAGTTATAGAAAATTCATCACCATTAATAGATTCTAAATAAGTACTTGGGATAATTTGTCGGTGTCCATAAAATGTTTCATTTATAGTTTTAGATCGAGATGTCGTATCTTTAGCATCCATATTCTTAAATTTATTTGTTAAAATCTTAACAAATGGACTTGTTGTAAATGCTCCATCTGAAGAAGCAATTCCTCCATATGATAATAATCCTAGAAATTCACTTTCATATTGTAGAAGATAAGATAAAAATGAATTTACTTGTAAATTATCTTTACTTAAATTTAGAAAAGGGGTTGTAAAAAATATATATGGTATTCCCTTTATAAAAGGCTCATCATTCTCTTCTATTCTAGCTGAATTAAAATTAGTAATTATATTTGTAAAATTTTCTTCCATTTTTAATAATCACCATCTTTCATTTTTAAATTTAATAAATTGTTAGTTAATCTTTTTTATGTAAAATTTAAAATATATATTATTATTAAAGAAATAAGCGGTATATAAGTATAAATATTTTAATTTAAAAGTTTTTTTGAAATTAGAATTTAATTATTTTATTCAAATTAATAATTCTTTCTTGCGTAGTCACAATCACCTACAATCGGGAAGGTTGTCTTTGAAAGGTAATTGGAATAATTTTGAAACGCAAAACTTTACTTGAATTAGCTACTTATTTATTAATTAAATTTTTAAGATAATGAATAAGATTTATATAAAATTTATATAGGAAAGTTTTAACTTTCCTATATACCGCTTATTTTTTTTTTAAACATTTTAATATTATCTTATAAATAAATTAAGAAAGGAAATATTTATATGGCAGGAGCAGACAGTATAATAAGTTTTGCATTAGATTTATTAACACTTACAAATCCGAAATCTACTTTGGAAAAAGAAACAAAGCAAGCGTATAGTGATGTTGGAGATATGGCTAGAGCTAGTAAAGGTGAATTTAAGAATATTAAAACCATGACTAGAGATAGTATCTTACAATATCCTATGTTATATACAAATGATATTTCTCAAGAAACTATGGACATTGTTACAAGATCATTTGAAGCAGATTATGCATATTTATTAAAATTATTAATTGCATCAGATAAAGTTACAACTATTGATGAAACTAAACTAAAAGATGGTAAAATTATGGTTGGAGAATATTTGAAACAATTTCATACTAACATTTATACCAATGGGTATCATATGAATGAAAATGTTTCTGAAAAAGCTTTATTAAATGATGTATCAAATCTAAATAAAATTAATTATTCATTAGATGAAATGCTAGATGTAAAGAGTTTAAATTCTTATAGTATTTCAAGAGATTTTCTTTTAAAAGAATCAATATTAAATGAAGATGAAGAAATGGATAGATTAAATAAAGAGAAAAAAAGAGTTGAAATAGATAGTGCTAAATCTCGTGAACAAAGAGATCAAGAACGTTGGGAAATCGATAAACAAAAAAGAGAAGAAGCTAAAAAGCAAGAAATATTAGATAGAGTAAATAAAACTAAAGAAAAAATTAAAACTCAATTAAAGGATAAAGAAGATCAAAAATCTGAAGCTGATAAAGCTAGAAAGATTGAAGCAGCTCGAAAAAATGATGTTGTTATTGAGAAGAAACAAAATTTAAAAGAACCTTTAGTTATTAAAGGAAATGTATTTTTTAAATTTAAAGATGGATCTCAAGCATTTGATGTTGATTTAGTTTTTGCTGTAAAAGGTGTTACTCATCTATTAGATTATGAAGTATCTAAATATTTCGTAGAAGGAGTATTTAAAAATCATAGTAAGGCTTTACAATTTATTAAATGGAGAAGTGGGGAATTAAAATTATTTAAGGATATTTTATTTGCTTACGATTATAATAAAAGTATGGCACTTAAAACTCGTGATAAAGATACTGCTTGGTGGCATAAATTGGAAGCAATGTCTCATGCAAGTAAATCAAGAGAAGTTAAAAAATATTATTTAGGTCAGCAAGGAAATGTTGGGGATGCAAGTATTATTCCAACTGCTACTTTATGTATGTCTTATCAAATGGTTGAAGAACTTAAGAAAGATACTGGAATCGATCTATTTAAGAAACCTAAATTAGCTCTTGGTGTAATTCATAAATATTTCTTATTATCTTTAGCGATTATTGATGAATCTACTGATATGCTTTATCTTTTTAATGAATCTTCTAATAATTTTGATAGATATTCTTTTAGTAGTTTAAAATCAAAATCAGATAGTGATAATAAAAGTGTAAAAGAATTAAAAGAATTATCAGAAATTTTTAAAAGATAGGAAGGAGGAATATTTTATATGGAAATTCAAAAAACTAAAAAGACTAGACCTGAATTTAAAGAGTTTGATACATTTTTTAAAGAAGAATTTGTACCAAGAAATGATAATTTATGGTCTTATAAAAAATATAATACTTTAAATGAATCTGAAAAAACAAAGATTACTGATAAAATGGCATTTAAATTATTACAACAGATAAATGCTAAATATCAACAAACTGATTTTAAAGAAATTGAAGTTAGTAAAGGTAATTTTTATAAATTTCAAGGTTATAAAGTCATTAAAGATTTAACTAAAATATTATATCAACCTATATTAAATAGTAACAATAAAGATCTTATTGAATGTTTAAATATTGTCGATCAATCAATCAAATATTTAGAATTTAATGCTAAAATCTTTGAAAAAGGATTCTTTAAAAAGAATTTTATTTTAATTACTTTATATGATAGTATTGCAATTGGAATTATTAATGGTTTAAATTTAATTACAACTAAAACTAGTTTTAATAAAGATAATTATGGAAATCTTAAAGTAGATGTTACTTCTAAAAATTTCAAATTAGTAAAAAATTCTACTTTTAAAAAATTAAATGAATTTAATAATTTATGTGTAAAAAATAAATTTCAAAATATTTCAACATCCTTATTAAAAGAAGATGCTTCTTTAAATGAAGATTGGAAAGATGTTGTAAAAACCGTTATAGCAGGTGGAACGGTTGCATATGCTGGTTCAGCAGCTGCTACTGCAGCAGGAGCTGGTACTGGTATGGGAGGTGCGATAGGTGCGGCAGGAACTGCATTAGCTACAGCCGCAACAGCAGTAAGCCCATTAGCTTTAGCGGTCCCAGTTGCACTTATTTTATTACCTTTTTTATTATTTTTAATTAGAAGAATTGTATATAAATTCTTTAATCTAAAAATTAATATTAGAGATAATTTATCAAATTTAGAAGATAATCTTAATTTAAATTTAACTGTTTTAAATGGCAATTATGAAAAAAATAAAGATATAATTGCTAAACAGGAAAAATGGTTAAAACAAGTTGAGAAATTTAAAGCTAAATTTGAAGTAGAAGATAAAGTAGCTGAAAAAGAAACTGATAAAGATGAAATTGATTTAGATGAAGAAATTTCTAAAGAAACAGATACATCTTCAGCACCTGATGATATTTTAATATAAAAAAAAAACAAATTATACCTCATAACCTATTTATTTAGGTTATGAGGTTTTATTTTTTCTTATTTAAAATATGTCAAATAAATTAAATTATTTGAAGCTCCAATTCTTACAGTATATATATTAGACATAAAAAAATTTCTTAAATTTTTATTTTCTTTATCAATTTCAGCCATTAATTCTTGAATCTTAGAATCATTTTCCATAATACCTTCAATATAATTTGAAATTTCATTAATAATTTCATTAAAAATCTTTTCAGTAATTAAATCTAAATATCTATTTTTTTTATCATCATCATCTTTATTTTTAAAATCTATTAATTTAAATAATTCAGTAGTTTCTTTTACTTTAATTTTAAATATTGGTAGCTCATAATCTATAAATTTTTCAGCAACTTCTGAACTAAAATCAAATGTATCTGATTCTTTTATAGTTTCTCTCATTTTATTTATAAAATCTTGTCGATCAATTAAATCCGTAAGATCCTTCTTTATTCTAATGATTTTTAAGAGAAGTTCCTTATCTTCATCATTAATAATTTTGTCCAATGTGTTCCCCATTTTTATTTCCCCTTTTTAATTAATTTAATTAATTTTTTCTCATTTTCAGTTATTTTATCATAAATGTTAATTCTACCAGTTATATTTTCTAGTTTTAATTCATCTTCTATATCATATACGATTTTAATAATTGTCTTAGGTTCATCTGAATATTTCTTATTCGCAATTATAGTTGTAACTTGACTATCATCTATCCATATAATATTTTTAAATAAATCTAACGAAGTTTTTAAAGTATTATCTAAATCTGGTTTACTTGTAATTTTTATTAAATCTCTTAATATCATTAGAATCTTTCTTTCCGAATAAGAAGAACTAATAGGATATTCAAGATTCATTTCTAAATTTATTGAATTAGAAGTTGGTTTAATATTAACCAATTCTTTTTTTAATAATGTTCTTATATATTTTTTATATGTATTAAGTGGATCATACATATGACCACCTCTACCAGATCTATTTCTTTGATAAGATTTAATTATATAATTAAATTCCATTTCAATAATATTTTTTTGATCTTCTTGATAAGTAGTTACTTTAATCTTATCAAGAAGATCTTTTTCTTCATTTTTTAATTCTTTTCCCATAATTTTAATATCCCCTTTAATAAATTACTGTTAATTTTAAAGTAAATATTAAAATTAAAATATTAATTTTCAATTATGATCTAGCTACGTTATTATTGACATTAGACCAGAAATCTCCCCATTTATATCTTAATCCAGGAAGAGTTACATTACTTGCAACTTCATTTCTATACATATCAATTTCTTTACCCATTCTTTGAATTACACTTAATTCATTAAAAGTTATACCTGCCATACATTCTAAGAATGATGCCAGACCTATATTCCATTTCATATTTTTTATCTTATTAGTTGCTAATACAGTTGGATATAAATCTTGTACAGACATTGTTACTTCTATTTCATTAGGCATATTACCTGAAGTCCAAAGTGAATCATCTCCACCTCTTTTAAAATCAATACTAGTTATTGCACCACATTCAAGTTCGAAATATCCCGGACAACTTAATCTTACAAGAAATGGTTGCTTATAAGCATATATACCATCTTGTAAAGGTAAAGATAATGCTAATAAAGAAATAAATGGTACATATACAAATCTAAATATACTTTCTGGATCACCATAAGGAGAAAAAAATTTAAAACTAAGATTATAGTTTTTTGAAAATTTCCCATCTTGCCATAAATCGGGATAGTATAATTGATCTCCTGAAAGAGCACTACCAAAAGCTCCTAATACTTTACCAATTACAGGTATACTGGAAATTGCTCCTTCAAATATTTTTAATATTCCATCAATTACATTAGTAATAACTCCACCTTCTTGCATACCTATATATTGTCGATATTCTCTAGCTTGACCTGCTAGATTATTTACACTACTTGCCATTGAAGGTGCTGAATAACTATTATTACTACTTTCTGATACAGTTGTTGATTTATCTGCATAAAAAGCAATTCCTTCCACTTTATCATTTTCTTTAAAATAATCTTCAAATTTAAATGTTCCAGAGAATCCTAACATTGTATATAAATATGTAAGCATTGTTTGTACATATCCATAATATTCTGAATATGATCTTTCAAATCTTACATAACGAGTATCATTATAATTTCTAGCATTTCTAATTCCAAGTTGATCAGCTGGAATTAATGATCCTAATACATCATTAGCACTAATAACTCCACCGCCAGAATTAAATGATACAACTCTTTTATTTATTTTAGGTTTACCAGGAGTTATGAATACTAAAGGTAAATCCGATTCAAATGTATGTTCATAAACTCTATTAAAAGGATCAGCTAAAGGATTAAAGTACAATGGTAATCCTAAAACATTTACCCCCTTATCTCCAAAAGTATATTCTTTAGTAGGAGTATCTGAAGTAATTACATTTCCAAATTTATCATAAGAATCATTAACATTTGCAATTGATTCATCAAATTTAGCTTCATCACTGTACATATCTTCAGTGGCAATACCTAATGGATCATAATTAAACGCTCCAGTATCAGCAGGGGTAGTAGTTGTATCAGTACTTGTTTGATCACTGGTTGTACCAGTATCGGTTGCAGTTTGATCAACAGGAGTAGTTGTTGATTCTTCAGTTGTGCTTGAAGGTCCAGTTCTATCAGTTGGCATATCTTACTTCCTTTCTATTTAAAAATAGATAGAGATAATTATTTAAAATCATCTCTATCTATATTAATCTTTAAAATTTTATATTAAAAACCATTTAGTAATGATTCTAGTCCACTAGCATCTAAATTAAATGAAGAATCTGATCCAGTTATAATTCCCATTCGTTCTAAAATATTCTTAAGAATTTCTATAATTGTATCTGAATTATCTGTCATTTTCTTAACATTGTCTAATAATTCTTTCATTCTTTCCAATTTAGTTTTTTCCATTTCAGTATTACACGCATTAACAACAACTGAAACTCCACCTGTAGTAGGATTTCCTATTGTTACTGTTGTAGTACCATCTGGAGTGGTTGTTGTCGTACTTCCAGTACCAGTTCCACTTCCAGAAGAAGGTGTTCCTGTTGTAGTACCTGTTCCTGTAGTACCACTTCCATTAGTTCCATTAGTTCCGGTTGATGGGGTTGCAGTTGATGTACCACCCATTGTATATTTTCCATTTTCATCTATTCCAAATGCATCGCCAACCATTTTTGCAAAAGTTGTCTTTCCATCTGAACCCCAATAAGCAGGGTTATTAGCATCTATTACAACACCCTTATTTTCAGTTTTATCAATGAATTCAGCATAGAATGAATTACCACTTCCTGATGCTGTTGAACCACTTCCAGTCGAACTTCCTCCAGTACCATTTAATTCATTTAAAGCTTCTGCAGCATATTGTTTTCTTGTTTCCATTTCAGGTTGTCCTGCATCTTCCATAGCATATTCAAAAGCTTCAGTTGCAGCATTTACATCTGTCATGGTTTTAAAATTTTCAACACTTCCACCTGGCCATGCTGAATCATTTGCATATGCTGTTGTCATTTCATTATATAACCATTCTAATTGAGTAGTTAAATCTGTCCAACTTGTTCCTTTAGATTGAGCATATGCAACTAAGCCTTCAAATCTTCCTCCACCTTCTTCCCATTGAATAAGCCCTCTTCCAGCTCCACCACCATTTTGATTTTGAGCAGGATCTAAAGCATTTCCTTCTTGTTTCATATTTCCAATAATGGCCGCAGTTGCAGCATCTGAAAATCCTTTTCCTTTAAAGAAATTCCAAATTTTTTCTTTATTAGTTGAACCAGAATTAGTTTTAGTTGAAGAAGTGCTTGTTGTTGAGCTAGATGTTGTTGCAGTTGTTTTGTTGGTTCCAATTCCAGCACTGGCTGTAGCAGTAGATGTATTAGTTGCTGTTGATTGAGAACTAGTCGCTGTAGCGGTAGATGTATTAGTTGGAGTATCACCTGTATAATTTGAAGAAGGAGCAGAACCTCCCCATAAAGTTAATGGATCTATAAATCCTTCATGATTAGTTTCACCTGCCTTTAAAACTCCAAAATGTAAATGAGTTCCATATGAATTTCCAGTATTTCCCATTCCCCCTACTTGAGTTCCTTTAGTTACAGTTTGACCTTCAGAAACACTAAATGAATTTAAATGAGCATAATAAGTAGTAAATCCATTACCATGATCAATCTTTACTAAATTACCATATCCTGTATCCGAACTTAATGTTACAGTTCCATTATCAGCGGCAACTATTTTTGTATCAGTACTTCCTTGAATATCTATTCCATAATGCCATCCTGAATAACCATATGGAGTTCTATCTATAAAACAATTAGTTGGATCACTTGCATCAAATTCACAACCTGGGGCTGGCCATGCCCAACTTCCAGTTCCAGTTGATGATCCTCCTGAACTTGAAGCAGTACTTTTAGAACCAGATGATCCAGTTCCAATTGTCCCAACTATAGCAACTTTTTTTAATGCACTTATAATACCAGTTGAAATAGTATTTGCTAATGTTGAAGAATCAGTATATGAATCTATTCCTGTTTTAGAAGTAGCTAATGAACTACTTGTAGAATTTGCTTTTGAAACAGCATCCCCTACTGATGAAGTTAATGATAATGTGCTAGCTGAAGCAGCATAATATTTAGTTGCAGCTTTTTTAGGATTCTTATTAAATTCTTTACCAACATCTGAATTATTAAAATCTTTGATAACATTCTTATCAACTAGACTAGCTAATCCTAAAGGACTCATAGCCATTATAGATTTTAAAATTTTAGTATTTTCTTGAACAGTACTAGAACCAATTTTAGCAATATTATCAACTAAACCTTTAGCACCTGAACCAGCAATACCGAATAATGATGATAATTTTTCTTTAATACCACTTGCAGTTGATTTAATTTTATCTTTATTTTTCATGACATTTCCTGCCATTCCAAATGTTAAACCATTTGCAATATTCATTAAAGGATTAGAATTTTTAGTTTTATCTCCAATTTGCTTACTAACATTATGAAGACCATTTAAAGCCATTCCAAATGGAGAAATATTCATAAGAGTATTAACTAAAGGATTCCCTTCTCCTTTTTTAGCTTTTCCATTTTTAACAAGTGTATCATTTGCACCTTTTAAACCACTTAAAGCCATTCCTATTGGAGATAATTTCATAAGAGGATTATCTAAAATTGAACCACCTTTTTTATCATTTTTCTTTAAAGGTTTTCCATCTTTATCTTTCCCTTGGAAATAATTTCCTAATTTTTTAGCTTGTTCAAATGGGTTAAGTGCTTGTCCAATACCATAAATAGTTTTAGAAGCTTCTTTATCATTTATTAAACCAAATGATAATCCTCCTAATACACTACCTACTGCAGATGAAGCTTTCTGTCCAACATTAGCATTTTTAGTATTAAATACTTGTCCTGCTGAATTCCATCCTCCAAATGCATCGGCTCCTGCCATTAAACCAGTTGCAACTAAACCTATACCCGGAATTGATTTTAATCCTAGTTTTGCTGCACCACCTGCTACTTTTCCAGCAACCTTACCACCTACGCCACCTGCCATTTTACCTGCACCAGACATAGCTCCTTTGGCTCCTGCTAATATACCAGATCCGGCTCCTAACCCACCAATTCCTGCTAGTTTACCACCGATACCACCTGCTTTACTAGCTACTGTTCCTCCAATATTAGCTATTTTACTTCCTATTTTAGAGTTAGTAAATTTACTAGTCATATTTGAAAAACGTCCACCAGTTTTACCGACTCTACCTGCTTTACCTGCCGCTTTTCCTTCACCAGATAAACCATCCATAGCTTTATCCATTATAGTATCAGTTGCAATATCAGTTAAAGGATTTCCACCTCCACCTAATATATCACCTATACCACCAGAACCCATATTGACAACATAAACTTTTTGAACATCAGCAGGGAGACTATTCATATCCATCATACTACCTGCAGTTCCAGCTAGTGCTGAACCAGCTCCTAGAAGTTTACCACCAATACCTTTACTACCACTTCCTAATTTTCCAAAGATTTTAGATCCTTTTCCTCCTGCAGAAGCTTTGCTTTCAAAAAAATCTCCTAATTTGTTAGCATTATTTCCAGCAAATCCTTTAACTGAAGAAACACCGTCTCCTAATTTTCCTGCAAGTTTAGAATTTCTAATTTTACCAGATAATCCTCCAATTAAACTTCCTGCTCCACCTGCTAACATTCCACCAATCATAGGGATTGAGTTTAGTACTCCTTGAACTCCACCAGTTAATCCCTTAGTAAGAGTTTCAAATAAACCACCTGTTTTAGAATCTTTAATAGAAGATATGATACTTTTATTATCTTCCATTCTATCTAAATTATCAGAAAAATCATCTTTTTCTTTTTGTCCTTCAATCTTAACAGTACTGTTAAGATTATCTTTAACAAATTTAGCATGTTTCTTTAATGATAATTTTCCATTATTGAGAATTCTTGATTTACTTGAAGGATCTAATTTTGAAGCTATAGAGTTTGAAATACTATTTGGATTAGTTAAAAATGAATTATTTTTAGTATTATTAAGTTTTCCATCAGGAGTGCCCCCATTAGCATAAATTAAAAAATTACTATTAAATTCGGATAAAGAAAGATTAAGTAAATCTAATGAGTTTAATTTATTACTAATTTCAGATAATATAAGTATTTGATTATTACTAGAAACTGAAGAATTATCTGTATTAACAGAAGCTTTACTTTTTGAAGAACCGCTTCCATAATATTTTGTATCATCTTCTAAAGAATCTTGTTTTCTAAAATTAGAAGTATTATTTGCCATTTCTACATAGTCAAATAAACTATCTAACCCTTTATTAACTGATTCAGAACTAACTCCTCTACTCTTACCAAATTTATCAATATAAGGTGAGAATTTATTAGCCATTCCCATAGCCATTCCTCTTTCAGAAGAACCAGGATTAGCTTCAATACTCATCTTAAGAATTTTTTTTGAGAAACGATTATTATTACTTAACTCATCTTCATTTCTAAAATCATTTATAAAAGAATCTTTTGAAAATTGTTGATTAAGTTTCATTTGTTCCAATTTCCTATTATTTTCACTTAATCCCATTTTATAATTGATATTAGAACTAGTTTCATATTGTCCTACAGTAGTTCTAAGACGATCATTAGCACTTGCAACATCAGTAATTAATTCTTTACTTAAATTTTCACTAATAGTTTTAGAAAAATCATTAGCTAAACTTTGAAGAGCTTTAGTTTTATCTTTATTAGCTAATGAAGATGCTCCGAATAATTTATTAACATCTGAAGTAGCACTTACTTGACCACTAGTGACCATTCCTAATATTAATTCTTCAATATCATTTTCATCATGACCTTTATTTTTTAAAGAAGCTTTTAAAGATTTTAATTTACCTTGATTAATAATAGCTTTTCTATCTTCTTTAAAATTTTCATATTCTTCATCACCATGTGAATATCTACCTGTAGTAGTATTATAATGAAGACCTCTTTGATCATTAGGATCTTTAGAAACCGCTGCTAAAATTTTAGATAAATATAAAGGAATAACATTAGTAATTACAGTTTTAGTTTCACTATCAAAACTTATCTTGGCATTTTGTTTACTAGCTAAAGTTCCTAAAGAAGTCCCTCTAGACATATCAACGCCAATTAAATCAAATATCTTACTAAATCCTGCTCCCATTAAACCCTTTTTATCTTTTTGGTTCATAAGGAAATTATTTAATAATAATGGTAATGATCCTAATGTATCATTTAATCCAGCCATTCCTTTTCCAGCTTTAGTTTTACCTAAGAGATATTTCATACCTCCCTTCATAGCAAATCCTAAAGGATTATTTGCAAAGGCTTCTATTGGACCTTTTATTAAATCCAACATCCCTCCTCCAAGCATACTATTTTGAGAGATTTTTTTAGCATAATTTTCTAATGATAATCCTTGATCATATAATAAATTTCTAATATCTTCTTGATAACCCATTTTAACATTATTAATGTTAACTTGAGTATTTGCGGCTAACATTTTTTCTATATTTGATAATGAATTTGAAAATCTTTCATTATATGCATTAGTTGTTTCATAAAATTTCAAAGTATTTTCATTTTGAAATCTTAGTAATGAATTTAATCCAGAACTAATAACTGCAGTTGAAACACTTTGGGATTCTATTAAAGCAGAAGAAGAATGAGCTAAGAAACTTCCATTATTATTAGAAGAACTATCATAATTATTTACAGTATTATTAACCATTTTAGGAGTTTTAAGTGATTTTCCTTCTAAATCAACATTATCAAAAGAATCTCCAAGTTCTTCATCATTGAAAGAAAAATCCATATCAGAAAAATCCAAACCAAAAGATTTCATTAATGCTGCTTCAGAATTTCCTTTAGTTCGATTAGAATACATTTCTCCAGTTTTTATTTCTTTTTTAATATTAGTAATTAATGTTTGCTTTATTCTTTTAAAATCTGAAGCACTTCCATTTTCTATTCTTTTATCTTTTACTTCTTGATATTTAGTTTGAATAAAGTCTTTATTATCAGAAAAAATACTGTTCAAAACAGGATTCATTTCTTTTAAAGCATCTTTACCGGAAAGAGTAATACTTTTTGACATATTAACTACCCAACTAGCTTTTTTATTTTGTGGAGAATAGTTAGAAACTTTTCGATAAGTATCGTTTGTAGATTGTCCTATTCCTTTAAGCATATTGGTTAATTTTGAATTTTGAAATTTACCTGCCAAATAAGAACCCTCCTTTCTATATAATAAAAATTTTTATATAGAGTTGTTTTCCATATATTAATTTAGAAATTTAAATATATTTAAAATAATTCTTGG
>Ga0079303_10000075_pt1 | contig 20397 bp, 9 predicted proteins | sample Methanogen_OWC_FD_77073 | JGI IMG/M metagenome (GOLD analysis project Ga0079303, IMG submission 77073) | Enriched soil microbial communities from Old Woman Creek wetland in Ohio, USA - Methanogen_OWC | ecosystem: Environmental > Terrestrial > Soil > Wetlands | place: USA: Ohio | collected...
TCTGGTGCTTTTACGTTTCCGGATTTCTTTGCGCGGCGGGGATCGAGCATATGAACGAGGGCTTCGACGGCCCCGCCGCGGAATGCTTCGAAAAAAGCCTCGAGGCATATCCCAACTTCGTTTCGCTTCTGCACCTTCCCGAGCTTTATCTTGCCCGGGGACGGGCGGGCGCGGCTTTGACCGCGGCGTCCTGCTATAATTTCAGGCTCCCCGACGAACTGGCCGGCATCAATAACCTTTCCGCGTGCCTTCTCGCGGTGGGCGCCGACGAAAAGGCTGAAGGATACCTCCGCCGGCTGGACGATTACTCGGCGCAAAGGCAGGGGGCTGCGTTTCTGGGCGCCTATCTCGTTTCGAAGCGCGATCGTCCCTGCGAAGGGATTGAAAAATTTTGCGAGGCCGTGGTTGAAAATCCCGAACTGGCAAGGAGCGAGTATGCATCGAAGGTCTTGTGTTCGCCCGGCTTCCGGAACTTTTATTTTGCCGCGGTCAGGGCCGAATCTTCCAGATTCGCCAGGAAATTTTCCGGCATGAAGGTCCTGGTGGTACCGAATTTATCGCGGCTGTCATTTTATTTATTTTGCCGGGGGGATTTCGAGGCGAAACGGATAATCGACGAAAACTGTTCCGACGCCGAAAGGTGGTTCCTGGCCACGAATCTTCTGGCGGCAGAAGCTTTAAAACCGCGCCATCTGTTGTTCGCCGACGGGAATCTTATGCATATCTCCGCCGGCCGTACCGTTTCTCCTCTTTTTTTCGGCCTCGCCTTGATAAAGGCTGTTTCCAGGATGGTTTACCGGAATGAAACAAGGGCGCCGGCAGAGTCTGTCGGGAAAACCGTTTCTCATTTCGCCCATAAGAGATGGATATCCCGAAGGGCGATCGCTGATCCGTTCAAAATAAAAAAAGCCATGCCCGATATTCCGTTTCCACTTATTTTCTTATTTTCCGGCATGTTTGGCCATATTGCAACGCAAAATGACATAAGTAATCTATATACAAATTATATCTTTGATCAATCACTATAGTTGTGTTATAATTAAATGTGCGCCACCTTGCCGAATCGGTCATTTGCCCTGGGAGCGCACAACCAGCTCGGCCTTCGGCCGGGGGGTTTGGAGAACGGTGCGCCACCTTGCCGAATCGGTCATTTGCCCTGAGGGCGCACAACCAGCTCGGCCTTCGGCCGGGGGTTTTGGAGAACGGTGCGCTACCTTGCCGAATCGGTCATTTGCCCTGGGAGCGCACAACCAGCTCGGCCTTCGGCCGGGGGTTTTGGAGAAACGTATGCATGCGATGGACTTTGCGGCAGATTCTTTACTGCTTATAATAATATCTTTTTCTCTTTACACCGACCTTAAGGTTGGAAAGATATATAATTTCGTCACATTGCCTTCGATGGCAGCCGGAATTATATTTAATTCGTTGAAATATCAGACGGATTCGATCCATGTTGGATTTCTCAACAGTGTGTTCGGGCTGCTTCTTGCATATGTCGTATTCATCGTTCCGTATTTCATGGGTGCGCTGGGTGCGGGCGACGTCAAGCTGTTGATGGCGATAGGGGCGTTGAAAGGCCCTCATTTCATGTTTATTTCAATCCTCGCTATAGGCGTCGCGAGTTTTCTGCTCTCGCTTCTGGTCATTTGCGTGGATATCGCCAATAAGTACCGTCTGGCCGGACTGGTCAATATGATCATTATGTTTTTCAATAGTTTTGTTATGGTAAAAGACGACGATATCAAGCCGTTTTTGAAAAAAAACCTCAAATTCGGGATATCGATATTCTTCGGAACGATTATAGCTTATGTATATTGTCAATTAAAATAGCGAATGAAGTTGGCATTTAATTTGCATTAACATTTGGTGGCGTAGTATGGAAATGACAGAATAAATTATGTAAACAGGAATCAAGCCTGTGAGGTGTATGAAAATGAATAGAATATCCATGTCCAACATTCCTGGAAGAACGAAAGGCGGCAAAAAAGGCCAGTCGATGGTCGAATTTGCTCTTCTTCTGCCGATACTCATAATATTTTTCGTCGGGATGTTCGAAATGGGGCTTATTATTAACGATTATATCTCCATAAGCCGGGCCGTCGCCGATGCGTGTAAATACGGCTCGACGCTCGTCGGATATTCGTCGGCTGAGGTCATGGTCATGGGCAAATTGATTGACGGGTATTCCAGAAATATCAGATACGAAAGGGTCAGGGTAATATCCAAATCCAATACACAGTATGGCCCATACTCGAAATTGACCACATCCAACGGCGCCGTAGTAATACCGCCCAACTCCACTCCGATTACGGCTTTTGGCGAATACCTTTTTTACAGGTTCGACGGCGGCACGCGGGATAATTTCGCCGACGATATCGCCATGGCGCCTACAGACTGGAGATGCTCCCATATCGAGATTACCGTTGAATATCAACACCAGGTCGTTATTCCTTACGCCAATTTATTCAACTTCAATTTCGTCACTCTGAGGGCGACTAATACCTGGCCCATCACACAGATGTATCCGACGATGTTTCCCGGCCAGTTCATTCTCGATGGTACCGGCTTCATACCCATAGTCGTCGATATCAGCCGGTGCGTATACACCGGATCGCCCATCGAAATCAAGGGAAACAATATCGGAACTCTTATTCCCGGAGGAAAAGGATGGATCGATCTTAAGAGCGACGGGACAGGAAAACTAGACGATCTGGATGCATGGATAAGTAATACCGCTACCGCTCCGCAGGTGCCTATCCCTTCATGGCGTAATGATATCACTGGAAACAAAACTACTTTGAATCCGTTGCTCAATCAATATTTAAATAAAACCATAGTCGTTCCGGTATATGACCAGTCAATCAACACCGGTTCCAATGGAAGCTACCATATTGTCGGAATGGCTGAATTCATTCTTACCGCAACCGAGCCTTATCCGAGCGTATTCGCCACGTTCAAAAGAATACTTTACACCAAGTACCTTTGATGCCGCCATATATTTTAAAAGCCATTTCGTCCTTTTACTTATGAATAATCTACGAGAGGTGAGCCATGAAAATAAGTTTTATAAAATATGAAAAAGACGAACGGGCCCAGGCGATGGTTGAATTCGCGCTGATATTGCCCATCCTTGTCGCGCTTATGATGGCCATATTCGAGTTCGGGTTCCTTCTGAAAAATTATCTGGGACTCAACTACGCCATAAGCCGCGGTGCCAAAGAGGCCATGATGTGCCGCGGCCAGATGAACGCCGACCTCAAGGTCGTCCGCTCTATTATAAAAAGCTGCGCCGTGATCGACGCTGCCAGCGTCAGAATCGTTTCGCCGACCGGCGAGGAACTCGGACCGTATCACCTGGATACCGAAGAAAACGTTCTGGATTCACAGGAAGTACAGGTAACTTTCCCCAACGAATTGTTTTTTTATTCGGATGGTAACACGCCGAATTATTCCGGCGACGACACCAGGGTCGACCCATCGAATCCGGCGCTTCCAAGTTACGCGAAAATTCAGTTGCGTTTCATCCATCAAATGATAAATCCCTTTGTTTTCGGTTATAACGGCGGAACATTCATTCTTTATATGAACACTATAGTTCGTCTTCCACCGATGTGATAATAATAATTTTTATATAAGAAGGGGGATGCGGTATGGGAAAGCTTTTTAGATCGCGGTCTTTAAATAATATCGGCTCCGTCCTGATACTGGTGGTTTTCGGTATAATGGCATTTTGCGCCGTATCGGCCGTCGTAATCGACATTTCGAGAGTATATCTCGAATCGGCGAGGGTCGAGGAAGCGGTTGAAGCTTCCACCATGGCTGCTTCCCGTGAAATGGCCAAGTACAGATCCGGCGTTACTGCCCTTAACTCCACTCAGGAGAATGAAGTCAAAAACGCCGCAATCTCTTTCGCGGCCAAAAACGGCGTAACGCTGAGCGCCACCGATGTCGTCGTAGCCGGTAACAGGATATACGTCGACGGCGGAAAAAGGATCGAATATACTTTCGCGAAGATAATAGGTTTCGACAGCAACGAGGTTATCGCAAGAAAAGCGGCCGAAGTCGACGCCAGCGGCAATGTGAAGATCGTCAATCAGGCGCAGTACAATGTCATGCCTATCGGCATCCCCCACAGGGAACTCAACGAGCCTTACGATATTTCCACTCAAATTATTACCATGGAGCCTTCGAGCGCTTATGAACAGGTTACCGCCTTTACCCCCGGAAAAGAATACGTGCTCAAACTTGGAAGCGGCGTAGCTTCGGGCGATGCGGCAGTTCCGCCGGGAACGCAGGTCCTGATTCCAATGGGGACAGAGGGGGGAGTCAACGACCAGTGGTCCACCGGTTATAAGCGCGCATACGGGCTTGTGCTATGGCTTCTCACGCCTACTACGCGTAACGGCGCCGGAATCAGCAACGTCAAGTGGCTCCTTAATTACCGTGGCGGCTCGTTCATGTTCCAGTACGACCCCGCGGTCATGACGCGGCTTGGCGCTCTCAAGCTCGCGGGAAGCGGCCTTTACGGTTCTGAAGGCGTTTTCATGAATCCTTTCGACCCCGTCACGGGAGTGGCTCTTTTTCCATGGGTGAAATACACGATCGTCACCGACCCCACGTCTATTTTTTCTCAGGCTTCGGCGATTATCAATCTCACGACCGCGCCTCGAATAGGGGTTTACTCGTCGGGAATCGACGCGGTCACCAGAACGTTATACGACGCCGGAATTCCATATGATATTTTTTATGACACAGAAGTTCTCTCGGGCATACTCACCACTCCTCTTACCAATCCGGAAGTTCCCTACACATGGCTTCATCTGCACCATGAAGATTTCTATAGCAGATCGACCAGCCAGACCGAGGTGCCGCTTATCTCCATATGGGATACCACGGGGAACGACAAAACGGGTCCTCACAGCCAGATGCTTTATATCAGAGGGTCGCAATGGCCTTCTTACTCCAGCAGCCAGGAGAACGTCAGGCTTTATTTCGGCGATAAAATGATGACTCCGACTCTCACAGGCACTTATACGGGTTGCTCTGTCGGAACGGATACGATAGGGCCTTATGTTAGAGCCAACGACAGCGGCAGGTTCGAAGTTACTGTTACCATACCGCCCAAGCCCAACGGGATTTATCAGGTCTATGGCAGGATCGGCGGTACGGAAGGCGGCGACGAATCTTCGAATTATGACCAATATACCATTACGGGTTCGGCGATCATTCCCGCCATAACGGCTGTAAATAACGTCACCGGAAATCACGATGTATCGACGGGCAATCTGATCAAGGTTACAGGGTCCAGCTTTGGCGCTTATCAGCCGAACATTTACGTCATGTTCGACGGAGTCGGCCAGCCGGTCACGACTACTTCCACCTTCCCCGGAAGCACCGTTTCATTTGCACTCGTTACGGCCGATTCTAACGGTAATTTTGAGGTTACTTTTCCCACGCCGGACGTCACCGACGGCACTCACGAAGTCTATGCCCAGGTGGATATGAACAAGTCCAATACCGTCAGTTTCAATGTCAACAATTTCAGGACCCCGGTAATTTCAATTTCCGATTATATCGGCATAGGTGACCGCGGCCCTAAAGGTTCAATATTATACGTTAACGGAAGCGGTTTCGTTCCCAACTACACCGGTATCGGAATCAAGTTCGCCGGAACATACATGAATATTCTGGATACCAATTATTATACCGACGACTATGTTTTCGGCAACGTGGTGACATCCGACGGTGAAGGCAAATTCCAGGTTAAATTCACTGTTTCTGAAACGGCGGCGGATGGAACTTACGAGGTTGTCGCGACGGAAGGGGCGCTGACGACGGCGCCGCAGACCTATACTGTTTCCCAGCTGCAGACGGCGGAAATCGCGGTATGGGACATGGTTGGCGCCCCGCAGTCCGGGCCTCCCGGAGCCGAACTTGTATGCAACGGAGTAAACTTCACGCCCGCCCAGTCCAACATAGCGATCAAATTCGGTACTACTGAGATGGTTTTGATCGACACTCCCACTTACCCGTTGGACGCTGTCGCTCTGCCCGACAACAACAGGGTGACAGCCGACTTAAACGGCAAATTCGAAGTGAAATTCGTTATTCCTGTCGGCACCGCCAATGGGACTTATCCGGTACAGGCGTTCGTCGGCGGAGTGCCGCTGTCCAACGTTTACACTTATACCGTAACGACTTTCTCGCCTAATATAACGCTTCTCGACAGCGCGGCGCCTTATAACGAAGGACTTTCGACGGAGTGGGTGACCGTCACTGGAAGCGGATTTTCGCCTAACGCGCAAAACCTCCTTCTTTATTTCAACAATCAGATAATGAACCTCCAGCTTCCGGCCGAATATTCTGGCGCAGCTTCGATCACCGACAATACGAACATTACCGCCGATTCGAGCGGCGCGTTTCAGGTGAAGTTTCAGGCTCCGATCATGACTCCCGGTTCTTATCTTCTAAGGGTGGCTAACGCGACAGAGCACAGCCCCACGTTGACTTATAACCTTCAGCCTATATCCACTTTTTATACATCGGCCGCTTCGGATTTTTCGACGACCAGCGACGCGTTCAGCCGCACCGGAACTATGTATCTTAAGATGTATTCGACAGAAATAGACAAAAACAACGTGACCAACGCTTATTTCACGGTTTCTTGCGGATACCACACCGGAGCCGCCCAACACGTTTCCGGCCAGATCAATCTGACCAACAACGGCGACTACACATATACCGGCAGTTTCAACTGGGCCTCATACGCCAACGTCCATAACGGCACCTGGCAGATCCAGTTTTATCTGAGGGACTCTTCCGGCAATATTTATAATCCCACGAAAGTCATAAACGTCACGGGGACCAATGTCGCGACGCAATCGTCTATACTGTCCATTAACAGCAATCTTTCGACTTCCAATTTCGGATTTTATAACAGACAGAACTCGATATATTACAAGACTCAAAGCAATGTCGTCGAACCGAGCTTCATAACTGAAAAATCGGCTATATTCATGTGTTCGCCATGCTATACGGGTGAGAGCTGGTCGCATGTATATTATCTTCCCGACATGACAAACAATCTGGACGGAACATTCAGCGGCAGTTATAATCTCGACAATATAAGCCCGGACTGTCATTATGGGAAGTGGTATCTTCGCACGAAGGTCACCGATTCGCTTTCCCAGGACTACACCAATTACAGGGATTGTTTCCTGTTTTCCAGCAATTCATCGCTGCGAGCGATCGTGAGCGACAATTCCCATTATTACGAAACTTACGATATAAAGTCCGATGGTAACCGTTCAGATACTTCGGCGGCGACTCCATACCCGATTTTCAACCTCAACGGAATGGTTTATATCGTCTTTAACGCGGCGCCGCCCACCGCGGTTACTAAAGTCAATTACTCAAGCGTATCGGTGAGCGAATACTGGTTTGACTTTTCTGAATATAGCGGTTTTACTACAGGTAATTATAGTACCGGCTCAAGCGTAGCAGTCGAAAAAAGAGGAAAGGCGAAAACCAGCTCATCCGCGCACATGCCTCTTGCCAATAATTCGAACGGCCTTTTTACCGGAGAGATCGCTCTCAATTCCTCGACGTTTTCAACCGCGATGAGGTCGTGGGATACATATTTCAGGATCACCATGAAAGTCACCGATACGGCCAACGTTACTGCGCAGATAACCACCAAGGCCCATCAGATCGACAGGACCAACTCTCAGACTACTACTTACTCCATGAAGGATTTCGATCCGGCCGAGTTCGAAAACCATTTGAAAATAATTGAAGAGGCCCCGCGTTTTGACAGGCTTGCCGAGTACATAGCCAATATTAAAATGCAGGTTTATATCAAGGCTCACAATGTCGCGGAGCTTTTCAGAAGGCCTTATTCCGATGGTACGGTGGCCGCTTCGGCACCGGTGCATTCGAAGCCGATGCCTTTGAAGCCGATCCTTTCGAAATCTAAAAAGAATACTCCGGCGCCTCTTGTTTATGATGCCGAACTTCAGCGCGATATGAAACTTCTCTCGACGCCGGAAGGAAGAGATGTTTATTTCAGATTCAGGACTAACAATGTACTGAAAAATTGTCCTCCTCCGAAGGTTACCGCCGCGCCGAACTCAAAGCAGCCTGCCGGGAAATTTGAATATAGCTGCAAAAGCTGCGGAATGGCGCATGCAAAGAATGAAACCGGCCCGCAAAATTTCGGGAAAACAAATATGCTGGGCGAAATGCTCGGTAAGGCGTTATGCCCGGGAGAAGCTAACGCGGCGGCTTACGTAGGTAAGTATGACGTCGTTCACACGATCAGAAACTGGGTAGTAAATGGCGGATATATGTTCACCATGTGCTACGCGACAGAGACGCTCGATCGCGTCCTCGCCTGTGACGCGAGCGGCAACAACATCGGTTATGACCTGACCTTCGCTTTCAAGGATTTCGATCCGGCCGCTTCCAGCGGATCCACCGCTATCGACAATGGGAATCTCAAGGTTTTCGGTTTGAACGATATGACGGGGACGACCGATAAATACAAGCGTCCGCTGGCCGTTATTCAGAACCATAAGACCTCGTTTCCGTCTTATTCGGGAGCGACGGATTCGTTCAGAAAATCTTTCGTGAAGGCCACCACGGGCCCCAACAATTCGCCGGTGAACATATATTCAGAATATGACGGAACTACCGTAAAATATCTCGGCGCTGAGTACGGCAAAGGCTGGTTCTCGTTTCTGGCTGGTCATGACCCGCGTCTCGTCGAAACCTATCGCCTCATCCTCGATAATATAATGATCGGTTCGCTTTCGTCGAACAATCCGCCTACCGCGTCTCCGATATCTTATGGAGTCATTGACTGGGATGTCACCGACAACGGCCTCGAAGGCGATAGAACGCAATTCGTCAATTCGGTGGTTTATGGCGGAAGGCCTTCGATGTACGGTTCGATAACCACTACTTATCCCGGAGATCTGACCAGCCAGCCGGTCGTCGATTCGGTTCCATACTGCTTCGAAGACGAATCGAATACTTACAGCCATTATCGTTATACCCAGGACGCCAACACCCCTAGCGTTTCGGGCGCGACAACACGCTCGTATCTAAACTATGCGGATGGCTCTTCCAGGTTCGTCCTCGTTCCGATCGTTTCCACGTATTACACTAACGGTTCGACGACGATGACAAGACCTGTCAATCAAACGAATTCTCCGGCTTTCATATACAAGATCAACGGGCGCGACAGGGTGAGGATAAAAAACTATGCGTTGTTCTTCCTGTCCGACAATGTCGCCCATCCCGATGCCGATCCCGTCCTGAATTCGGTCGGCGCGATGAAATTCGGAGAGATCAGGGGCAAATTCGTGGGATATTTGAAGTAATGCTTAAACGATAAAAATTATGCTTTCGCATGGCTGAACGGATAAACCTACACCGAAGAAGCCGGATCGATAAAACCTGAGATAAAACATATCGAAGAATTTCGTGAAAAAATTCTTCCGAAACAGATAAAAAGGCTATTCATGAATGAATGGCCTTTTTATTTGTTTCGGTGACCGGTCCTAAGCGGTTGTTTTTTATTAATTAAGACAGGATTTAACCGATAGGAAAAAATGTAATAGAAAAAGACGCTCGTATTGTCTTTCAATTGAAAATATTTAGAAAAATATAATTAAATCTCAGGAGGTTTTTTATGAACCGAAGGTTCTTAATGGCAATAGTCGTGGGGATCGTGGCAATAGTAGTGGCAATGAATATGGCACCGAAAGCGCCCGTAGTTGAAACGGTTAATAAACCCGTAATCAAGCCGGCACAGCCTGTCATCATTTTAAGGGCTACCAAACTGGTGCCGGCAAAAACGGAGATAAGCCAGGATATGTTCAAGCGTTTCGATACTTTCGATACCGACTCGGCGTTTCTTGAAATGAAAGGCAGAGGCATCACGTCCGAGGCCAATCTCGTGGGCAAGGAATCGACAAGGCCCATAAAGGCGTCCGAAGCTTTCACGCTTGAAAACGTTACGGAAAAAGTTCAATTCATTCCCAAAAGACTTTCAGAGGCCATACCTCCGGGCAAGAGGGCCATCACCATACAGGTCGACGCTATTCAGTCGGTCGGCGGTTTCATAAGAGAAGGCGACTACGTCGATATCGTAGGTATTTTTAATGATAAGAATTATTCAGAACCTATAAGAACCATATTATCGGGAGTTCAGGTCCTATCGATCGGAACGGAGCTTCCGACCGGATATTCGAATCCGCAGGACCCGAACGCCCCCAACCCGAACGCTCCTCAGATATCGATCAAGGCGACTCCGGTTCCCTACATTACATTCGCCGCGACACCCGAGGAAGCCGAAATCATCACGCTGGTCGCGCAGAGCCTCGGCAAAGTTACATTCAGGCTTCTTCTTCGTTCCAAGAGCGAATTCGACAAAGACGGCAAGCCCATCAATCTTCCTAATGAAAAGGGCGTTATCACGGATAAGGAAGGGACCAGGGAGGCAAGCCTTATCAAAACCTTGACGAGAAAAGAAGCTCTCGACATTTTCAGCAGCAGCAAAAAGGAACAGGCCGGCGGCCGCACCGGAATGGCGAATATGGATCCGCGCGATCCCGGCTTCAATCCCGATGCCGACAACGGCGATCCGTTCTCCCCGGCGGCGCAGCAGAGAAGGGCCGCGCAGGGAAATCTCGGCCAGACGCCCGGAGCGCCCGGCACTCCCGGACGCTCACCTGCGACGATCCAGCCGGTCGATAAGACCGTCGAAATGTACAAGGGTATTCAGAAAACCGTTATTAATGTAAAGTAATTATAAAAGGGGGACGCTCATTTATGTTGTTTCGTAGAATAACCTCTTGCATTTTGATGGTCTGCGTGATTTGCGGACTTCCGGGAATGCTTATGGCGCAGGGTGAAAAGCCCGATGCCGTAGCGCTTAGAGTGGCGCATTCCGTTACGCCGGGAACTCCGGATTTCAAAACCTCCGAAAAGAATTTCGCCGGTTTTTATAAGATCGCGGTCGGCGGATCGAAGATATTCAAACTTCCCCAGGACGTAAAACGCGTTTCGCTGGGCAATTCAGGAATCGCCGATTACACGATTATATCGAAGGACGAGATTCTCGTTCTTGGCGTCAAAGTGGGAAAAACCGAAATGCATATCTGGACCGACGCCGGCTTCAATTCTTATGTCGTCAACGTCTATGACGACATTCTCGAACTCATGCAAAAACTGTCGGATATAATGGGCGACTGGGTAATGAAGGCAGTTTCGGTCCATGTCGTTAAAGAAACGGCGGTTTTGAAAGGCATCGTTTCCTCGACGTTCCAGAGCGAGCAGATCGAAAAGATATCGGCTCTTTATTATGCCAAGATATTAAATCTGATCGAGGTCAAATCGAAAGAGCCGAAACCCTCGCTTTCGAAGAAAATGGAACCCGAAAATTCGTCTCAGCCGAAAGCCGAAATCCTTCCGGCCGGCGCCGTTCCGGTCGGAGCCGATCCGTCGGTAGCTTCGCTGCTTCCCAAACAGGTGGGAAATTTGACCGACATAGTCGAGCTGGATACCATCAACAAGATCAGGATGAATGAAAATTCTTATGGCGCCGGGGCGGCTAACGAAGAATATGTTCAGACAAGGCCTCTTTCGAGCCAGACGATATCCGCAGATATGCTCAAAAAAGCGGATTCTATAACGACGCGTATCGTCGTTCTTCAGAATTCGTCATCCAAGGACCTTGCCGCGCTTCTGAACTCGAATGGCGTAAAATCGATCGACGGGCAGATATATAGCGACGACAGGACGAATTCTCTGGTTATCGTCGATAAACCTTCGATGATTGAAAAAATAGTAAATATGATAAAGGTTCTCGATTCGGAAGTTCCTCAGGTACTGATAGAAGCCAAAATCATTGAGGTCGATCTGACCGATAATATGTCCAATACCATGAGCTGGATATACGATACTCTTTACAGCAACGCTTCGTCGGGAATGAACAATAAAACATTTTCTTTCGATAATACCGGGCTTACGATGAAAGTGGATTACGGCAAGATAAGCTCCGACCACTTCAATTCGACTATTCTTCCGAAACTGACCAAACTCCACGCGAGACTGCTTTCCTCGCCGTCTACGATCACCCTTGACAGAAAGAAAGCCACGTTCTTCGTGAAAGACAAGATCCCTTATCTTGTAATCACGCAGCAGGTGAACAACGGAATCAGTTCGACATCCAATTCTACGCAGTTCATCGAACCTGAAATCAGGCTCGAGGCGACTCCTCTGATTAACCAGAACGATCATATAAAAATGGACCTGCATGTGAAGGTGGAAACTTTCATAGGGCTCGAAAAATTGCAGGACGGTTCCTCTGCGCCCAAAACAAACGTTCGCGACACGACGAACATCGTCGAGGTCAAGAACAATGAAACTATTATAATATCGGGCTTCATTCAAAGCAGAGTCAACAGAACGGCGACCAAGGTCCCCGTTATTTCCAAGATACCTTTTATCGGCTCTTTCTTTTCCAACAAAAATAACGAGACCGTCAGAACGGAGCTTGTCATATTCGTTACTCCGAAGATAATCGGCAAGAATTCCGCATACGGCAAAGTCGACAAGGAGAAGTTTCCGAGAGTCGCCGAGAATAAATTTCCCAACGTAGACGAGAAGTTTACGACCGACGAAATATTCGGCGAAGACGAGGAGCATCCCGTTCAGAAAAAAGTCGATTCTGATTTCGTGATCCCGAAGGCGACCGAAATATTGCCTCAGACCCCCGCGGCCGCTGTGAAGGAACCGGTACTGCCGCTTGAAACCGTAAAATCGCCGGCTCCCGTCGTGAAGGCGGATCTGAAAATAGTCGAGGTGCCTGAAACTAAATCTTACGTATATAAACCGGATAAGGATTTAGTCCGCAAAGACAGCGAGAAGGAAAGAGTGATCCTGGTGGCGCCCGTTGCAGATAAAGCTCCATTGCCCGTTGAAACAAAAAAAGCGGCTCCTGCCGCCGAAGTGAAAAAGGCGGCGGCGCCCGTTGAAGAGAAAAAGGCTCCGCAGGAGCGCGTGAAAGTTCAGCCGAAACCTGCGGAACCCGTTCTTACAAAGGCAGTTCCCGCCAGAAAAAAAATCGAGATGAGGGTCGACAATTCTCCGATCCGCGATCCGAAGATGCAGGTTCTTATCGAAGGTATGAGAAAAAACCTGATCGCCAAGAAGACCATGTAGTTTTGTGAAAGGAGAATGATTGAGATGACCAATTATCTTAAATATATCAAATTAGTGTCCGCGTTCGCGATAGTCGGAATGTTGTTTTTCGGCGGATGCACAAGCACAAATAACGTCACTCATGAGGCCGCGGGCATCGTAATAACGAGCGTCTCGCCCGCCGTGGTCAGCCAGACGTCCACCGAGACGAGCGAGGCCGAGATCATCAAGACTGGGAAATTTTCTTCTCTGACGGTAAATTTCCAGAACCTCAACGGAATTCCCGTTACGTTGAAAAATTACAAGGTGGAATACGTCGACAGCTATACCGGTGAAAGTCTTTCATCGCTGAGTTTTGGAACCGATACGACCTACACCGTAGGCGGAGCCGTTTCTTCAAGCACGACATCGTCGACCAGTTCTTCGACGACATCGTCGAGTACTTCCGGCACTTCTTCCACTTCTACGCTTTCGCCGACCGGCAATCTTACCGTCTCGGTCGTTAACGGAGCCGTCAAATCAGCTATTTACCGCAATGTAACCGATCCGACCGATAACAGAATATTGACCGCGAAGATCACGCTTTACGGGAATGATTTTAACGGCAACGGACTGACTCTCGAAACGTCCGTAACGATAGTACCGTAGCATCGCACATCAAAAAAGGAGCCGAGGTGAGAAAATTGAAACTGAAAATTTCCAGATTCACTATAGCCTTCGTTTACCTGTCGGCCTTTCTGACCCTTTTGATGTGGGTTGGATCGGGCTGCGGGCTGGGGCCGACGTCATATTCTATTCCGGATTTTTATGCGCCCACGTTCACAAAGCTTTCTCCGGATATCGTACAGACAACCGATTCCGTAACCGTCAATAACGTCGCTTCCGTCGTTACTGTCAACATGGTAAGGATCAAGGTGACCGATAATTCAGGGACTCCGACGGTCAATCTTTATGCAAGAAAATTCGGTACCACCGCCTTCACCAAATATACCATGACCGCTCAGGCGGATTACGTGTATTCGCAAAAACTGCCTTCCGACCATGTTTCGTTCGAATACTATTTCGGCGCGACGGACGGCCTTAACACCGTATATTATCCGGCTACCGCTCCCACGACGTTTTTGTCGAAGCTCGTGGGCGTGCCGGTTATTTACGCAGATAAATATTACGGGATTTCGCCCGCCATGGTATTGAGGCCCGGCGAAGACGCGACTTTCGAAGTCGATGTCGTTTCGGATACGGCGCTCGAAGCCGGATCGCCCAAACTCACATGGCGTAAACTGAACGACCCGACCACGACGGCCACGCTGACTCTCACGGCGACCGCCGATGTTTTGTCCCAGGGCGTAAAATATCGCGGAACGCTTGCCGCGGCGCTGTTCACAGATAAAACCGATTACGAATATCAGATATCGGCGACGAACACGAAAAATTCTTCTCACGACCCCTACACTACAACATATCCGAGCGCATCGACGTATAACAAGTTCTCGATCAGTTCCACGGCGAAGCGGCCGCCTGTAGCCATCGCCAAATATAACAGCGCGAAGAAATATTTCATTACGACAGACGCTTCCGGCGCTTCCGACATCCTTCTGGATGGAAGCGACAGCTATGATCCGGACGACGGCAAAACCGGCCTGACCTACACATGGAAACAGGTCGCGGGACCAACGGTTTCAATCAAGAATTCAAACGGACCGCTGGCGTATTTCACTCCATTGGTTGTGGGCACTTTTTCATTCTCGCTCCAGGTGCAGAATAAAAACAGCATACTTTCGAATATCGCGTATACTTCACCCGACATCCAGGTCACCTATTCCATAATTCCTTCCGACAGCGTTCCGTCGGTAATTACTACCGAGATAGTCCTGAGCAAGGCGTCCTCTCCTTTCACCGTCGTCTCGCCGATCACCGTCGGTGAGAACGGAAAGCTTAAGATCGAACGCGGAGTGACGCTGAAATTCGAAACGGGTGCCGGCATATACGTTACCAAGAATGGAACTATCAACGCCGACGGCGATTCCTCGAACAAAATCATCCTGACTTCGAACCTTCCCGTCGTTGCGAAGGGCCAGTGGGAAGGTATACAGGTCCATAACGACTCAAGGTTCCCCGTGTCGACCCTCAATTACTGCGATATCACGTCCGCCAAAACGGCTATATATATAAAGGATTCCAAGAACCCGACCGTCTCAAACTGCTCAATTTCAGAATGTTTCGACGGCGTATACTCCGATAATTCGACGGTTACCATCACTCAAAATACCATCACCGGTTGCGGTACCGATGCCGTCGTCTGCGTCAACGGCTCGGTGTCAACGGTTTCGAACAATACAATCACCAAAAACAAGCGATACGGCATAAATTGCAACGCATCTAAATCGGAGATAGCCAAGAACACCGTCAACGAGAACAGCTATGGCATTTATGTCCAGAATTCGCTCAAGGGCAGCGGCAACGTCGTGAACGTCTTCGGTAATATAGTCCAGAAGAATACCGATGGCCTGAGGGTGGAAGTGTCAGATCCGGTGGTGTCGTCCAACGACTTCAGCCTTAACAACGATAACGGCATAATATGCCGCGCTTCGCTTCCCCAGATCACGTCCAACGCCATACATAACAACAGGGATTCCGGCGTGCAGATGGTGGACTGTAACTACAGGGGAGGTCTCGGGGCTCTCGCTAACGTTTCGTATGCCTCTGTATATTCCTGCGAAGTCGAACTCGCGAATAACGTAATTACGTTCTCCGGCGCCGACGGCATCGAACTCGAAGGCTCCAATCCCATAATCAACCATAATATAATCGCTGCCAACGCGAACTCCGGGATTTATATCAAATCCTACGTCAATTCCGCGACCGGCGCCGCCGTGATCGACAGAGAATCGAACGGCCTTCTGATAATCAATAATTACATAGGCCAGAATTCCCGCTCGGGAATCGCCAGGAACGGCCCGCCTCCAGACCAGGAAGCCGCCGGCGGACCGGGGACTTATTTCGCCAACATGTCGATCATGATAAACAACAACAACATTTACGCCAATCCTCAGTATTATTCCGACGTGAAATACGGTCAGGACCTTTCGGGAGATACGCGCGAGATATATGTCACGGCTGCGTTAGGCGACGAGGATACGTCTGAAGTGCCGTTCACGGGAATGCGCTTTCTCAAAGACGGGGCCGGCAACCATCAGGCGTATTTCCTGTCGGACAGAAACGCCGCCGCGCCGGCGACTTTAAGGATCGTAAGATTCGGATATAAGTCCATGATGATGCTGCACGCCGTCACTCAGGGTGATTTGAGAAACAGCCAGGTGCGCTGGAACGACGGCCGCAATATAATGGCGGACCCGAAGATCGGAAGCTACGCGAGCGCCAATGCCATGACCTCGGCGTTCGAGGCCCCGCTGTCCAACGTGTGGCTGCTCAGGAATATTCCTGCCAATCCGCGCAACGGCCCCATGAATATGCAGTATAATACTATAGACGGATCATACGGCGACGTATCGCTGATGATAAACTCCGGAACAGCATATTCGTTCTATGAAGCGTATCCGTGCACTCAGATCGGCCTGATATACTGGATAGGAACGATTTACGAGTCCCTTAAATAAGAAACCCCGATTTATATAACTTTGCGACGATAAAAGCCCTGCGAGAGCGGGGCTTTTATCGTTCAGTGAATTTTTTCCCGTCTTCGACGCAGGGAACGCAATAATTTGTTGAATATGTCGGAACCGTGTGATAGAATTCTTTCATGATACCTTGTCGATTGAGGAATTTTATGAAACGGATCGAGGGTGAATCCCATTGAAGAGAACTCTACTTTACCTGATATTTTTTATTTCCGGTTTTTGCGGCCTCTGTTATGAAGTGATCTGGGGACGCGAGTTCCATCTTGTCCTCGGAAACACGACGTACGCAGTATCGGCGGTTCTCGCGTCGTTTATGGCTGGTCTGGCCGGCGGATCTTATTTTTTCGGTCGTCTGTGCGACGCTTCGCGTTCGCCTCTTGCTCTTTACGCGTACCTTGAATTCGGGATAGGCCTTTTCGGCCTCGTTTTTCTCTGGATAGCGGCGGCTTATAAAGCCCTTTTCGTATTCGCTTATCCTTTTTTATCTTCGGCCGGCGTGGAATTTGCTTTCAAATTCGCGTCTTCCCTGGCGATGATAATAATTCCGACCACGCTCATGGGGGCCACTTTTCCGGTTATGGCCAGGATCGTCCTGATGAACGTCGGCGATCGTGGAGGCCAGATCGGACTTATTTATTTTTTAAACAGCCTCGGCGGCGCTCTCGGGTGCGTCGTCTCGGGTTTTTATATGATCGAGGAATTCGGCGTCGAATTTTCACTGAATATCGTGGCCATGTTGAATATTTTATGCGGCATCGTATCGCTCGCGATTGCCAGGTACGCGGACGAGGAAGTTCCGCGCGTGGTCGTCGGAGATGAAAAATCCGCTTCTTCCGAAGCTTCGGTTTTTCGTTACTCTGGCGAAAAAATTATCTTCCGGCTGTTTTTTATTTCAGGCTTTTCCTCGATGATATTCGAAGTGGCCTGGACCAGGTTTTTGATACTGATCATAGGTTCGTCGACGTATTCCTTTTCACTTATGCTTTTTACCTTCATACTTTTTCTGGCAGTCGGCTCCCTTTTGATGTCTCGCTTCGCGGATGGCTTTTCCGAGCCGCTGGCCGCCTTCGGGGCGTGTCTGATTTTTCTTGGCTCGTACATCGCCGTGACGATGCCTTATTACGATAGCCTGCCCGTGCGGCTCATTGAAACATATTCAGGCGCCAACCTTTCGTATGTTGTCTTCATGACGCTGAATTTTCTGATCTGCGCGGTCGTCATGGCGGTCCCCGCCCTGGCTTTCGGCGCCACTTTTCCGATCGCGGTCCGGTGCGTATCGATGGGGTTAGCCGACAGGGGAGCCCTGGTCGGTAAATTGTACTCGGTCAATACCGTCGGGTGCATTGCCGGGTCTTTGTGCGCAGGACTTTTCATTTTGCCGGCGCTGGGACTTCGCGCGAGCCTGGCGTTCGGCGTGACGCTTATTCTTGTCGCGGGCGCCGCGGCGATAACTGCGTCGGTTTCAACCGGAACGAAGGCCGCGCCAAGGTTTTTGGCAGCCGTCGCGGCGCTGGTTATGGCGTTTGTCGTCGTTCTTTCCCCGGGCTGGGACAGTAAAATACTGAATATCGGAAGTTTTTACAGAAAGGCCGGTGCCACAGCCGATTCGGTCAAAAAAGAAGTCGAAAAATACAGGACTCTTTATTACCGTGAAGGTGTATCGTCGACCGTTTATGTTTTCGAGGATCTCGCCGACGGCGAAATTTCCCTTAAAATTAACGGTAAGACCGACGGTTCCACTTCGAAATACGACATGATAACACAGAAATTTATCGGGCTGATCCCCATGCTCAAGGCGGTTTCGCCTAAGAAGGCCCTCGTGATAGGCCTTGGTACGGGCAATACTCTCGGGATGCTCACTAAATTCAAGAGCCTTGAAAAAATAGTGTGCATCGAGATCAGTCCGGAAGTGATCGAGGCCGCCAAATGCTTCAGGGACTCTTACGATTCCTATTCGACGGACCGGCGCGTATCGATCATCGTCGCCGACGCCAGAAGTTATATGCTTGCCAACGGCGAAAAATATGACGTGATAATTTCCGAGCCGTCCAATCCCTGGATTGCCGGTATCAGTTCCCTTTATACTACCGAGTTTTTCTCCCTCTGCCGTGAAAGAATAGCGCCCGGCGGGAGCATGCTTGCATGGATACAGATATATGAAAGTTCCTCGGACGTTTTCAAACTCATGTTGAGAACTTTCATTTCCCAGTTTCCCGAATCCGAACTATGGTACAACTGCTCGGGCGACATCTTCGCCGTCTGGAGCGAAAAGCGTGAAGAACCGCTGAAAGCCATTCCGCGCTATTACAAAAAAATTACCGATGTGCCTGAAATAGCGGGAAGCGTCAAAAAAGCAGGGTTTACAAGCGAAGTCAGCTTTGCCGGACTTTTTTTCATGACGGGCGGCCAGCTTCATAAATTCGTGGGCGACGGCGTATTGAATTCGGATAATTTTCAGAGCCTCGAGTTCGAAGCTCCCCGGCTTCTTTATACGGCGGGACGCATTAAACCGGATTTCAGGCCTTTCGTGGATAACTATATAAAGTATGTCAACGCGAGGCGGGTGGTTCTCGGACGCCGGGAGGTGGCCGAAGGAATATTGAATTTCATAGACTATATAGGTTTCAAGTCGAAATATCCCGAGGTTCCTCTTGCGCTCGTGGATTATCTTATCTCCGATGATCCGGCCGATCACAGGGCTTATTTCGTCAAAAGCAAGCTTTGCTTTTCGCTGCGAAGTTTCAACGAGGCATTCGACTGCATTGAAAAAGCCATCGCCCTGGCGCCCGGAAATATCGAGTATATCGCCGCGAGGGCGGAAGTGGCTTACATGATTTCGCTCGGAGGCCTGAACGCCGGCGGCGGAAAATATATCGCGATGTCGCTTCGTGACTGGCGGACCGCCTGCGCGGAGCCGGGCGCTTCATACGTATGGAGGGTCGGACTCGCCCTGGCGCTTCGCGAGATTGGCGATATCAAGGGAATGACCGAGGAGGCCCTCAGGTTCGCGGCCGGCGAAAAGAACCAGTTCAAGGCTTTTACGGCGCTTTATAATTTTTCGATCAACGCCGCCGGAGCGATGGAATTCGCCGACGCGGAAAGGCTTTTGGCGGCGGCGGAAGCCGTTTATCCCGACGGTTCTTTGGAAGTCGGAATAAAACGCGGCGAGTACGCCGCTTCGAAAAGGGCCATGGAGGCTCGCTGATCGCATCGCTGCGATATTTTTTCGTCCCGTTCCCGATACCCCGCCGGCTTAATCAAATCGATTGATATGAGCCGCGAAATGTGGTATAATCGGAATGCCATGAGATCCACGAAAAATCTTACCATGATAGCTATGATGGCGGCGCTGACGGCCGTCGTCACGCGCGTCGTCCAGGTGCCGATGCCGATGACCCAGGGATATATCAATCTCGGGGACGTCTTCATTATTTTTTCGGCCTTCTATCTCGGCCCGGCCGCCGGCGCGTTCGTCGGCGGCGTAGGTTCCGCCATCGCCGACGTACTGACCGGCTACCAGTTTTATTATTTCACGCTCGTCATAAAGGGG
>Ga0079303_10000076_pt1 | contig 20353 bp, 28 predicted proteins | sample Methanogen_OWC_FD_77073 | JGI IMG/M metagenome (GOLD analysis project Ga0079303, IMG submission 77073) | Enriched soil microbial communities from Old Woman Creek wetland in Ohio, USA - Methanogen_OWC | ecosystem: Environmental > Terrestrial > Soil > Wetlands | place: USA: Ohio | collected...
AATTCCCTGGCAGCCTTGATAGCTGCACGACGCAGGGTGGATTCCGGTATGCCGAAATCGCGGAGTAATTCGAGAGCCTGCCTGGTTTCCTCGATGGATGCGGGCGGTGTCTTCATTTTCTCTCTCCTCAAAATGGATCAATCAACACGGCGTCTACCGCTGCGCGGCGGTAGCGCCAGCCTTTTTTGCTGCCGGGAAGCAGCCTTCCGCCGATCTTCGATCTGTTGTTCCGGACCCAGTTATCCGAGACCTGCAAGCGGGCGCAGACCTGGGATTCCGTGAGCCACTCGGGCTGAATCTCAGCGAGAATGAACATTGCGACCTGTTTGACCTCGTCTTGTGTCATGGCGTCTACTCCCCTTCAGTGCCGCCGGCGGACTCGAACCGCCAGGGTGGGTGCTACAACCCTCCCCGCCACCTGCGACGGCTGATTTTCGAGATTCGAGATAATCTCAAATTTTATTTTTTTGGCTAAAAAAATTTGCTGCTTCTTCTTTTGAAAACCGAACATGACCTGCCCCGGATGGTGGATACAGCGGTGTGAGATACCCGGCTTTTACTTTTCTGTCGATAGTTTTTGTGCTTTTGTAACCGAGAAATTCGGCTACTTCTTTTTTCGTCATTGTTGGGGTCATCGGCGACCTCCTTATAGGACCAATAATATTCGAGATTCGCTCGAATGTCAATAGACTTTTTCGATCATTTCTCGAAATTGCTGGACAAACGTAGACGGCAGGGTTAAATATTGGGTATAGAGATAAGCGTGCGAAAGCGCGCAACGTGATGAGAGGGACACGAAATGAAAGAGTTAAAAGACCTGGCCTTACTCACCCAAGCCTACGTAAAGCGTCGGGGTATATCAGTCAAAGATATTGCCGAGGAAGCCGGGGTAAACCAATCGGTCATCTATAGGCTCATGGACGGAACGCAAGGATCTGACCCCGGCAAGGCTGTTACCATCGCCAAGGCGCTACGGCTCAACAAGCCCCAGGCTCATGAGTGGGTCTTGCTTGCTATTACAAAAAAAGCGCGTGAAAAAGTCCCAGAAATAGAAGAGATAATAAAGAACGCACTGGCTACTCCGGCTGAAAACGTCGTCAGAGAGGAGAATAGCCGCTACACAAACACGAGCACCGAAGTCATTGCATTTCCAAAGCTGGCAGAGTTGCATATCTACTCTGTCTACGCAGAGAGAAGAGGAGATCAAAAGGTGCTAGGAAAAATACCGTGGGCTGCCAATACCGTAGAGGCAGGAGCTTTCGGAATATTGGCAAAAGGTCCGGCCATGGGCGACCTTGACGGCAGTATAGTCATATTTATGCCGGCAACCCTGGCCGATGTTGAAGACGGAGATTTTGTCGTAGTCCAGTTGCCAGGGTGGGACGCGGCCGCGATGCGCCGGTTATCTCATGATCCATCGGGTAAAATAATCCTATCGGCTGAGAACGCTACATTCCCGCCAACCGTCGCCGACAAGAGCGACGTCAAGGTTCTTGGCCGCAAGTATGGCGTGCTGAATCTGGATCCTCGCTGGAACAAACAATACGACATAAAATAATGCGATTCCGCAGGAGCCTTCGGGCTCCTGCGTTGTTTGCGCGATGTTTCGTCGGCCGGATCGTGATGAAACGGCTGTAACTATATCAATAAATATTTGTCGAGAGAATAATATGGGTTGGCGCGGCCTGCTCCGCAGCGTGGAAGCTGATAGAAGAAGAAACGACCGAATCTCACAGAGGAAAAACCGTCTTCTGGATAAGGCGAATAGTGTCGCCAATAAATTTATCAATTCCATGGCTGAAGAGGCTCAAAGAGAGCTCGAAAAAATTAAGGCTTACGAAGAAAGACTTTCGGATTATCCTATTTCAAAATGCGGTCTTCAGTTCAGTCAGCCCAACAAGTGGGCCTTCGACGGAATATCAGATAACAAGGGCCAAATCACTTATGATCTCAAGGTCGCCTTCAGCGGCGATGATTTGTCCGTAGAGCCCGCAGAAATACTTTATGAAAAGAGATGTTTTAAGGTATTAAATGCTTGTGTAACAAACTATGGAATATTCGTTGCATTCGAAATTAGCTATGATAAAAGCGTTACTGGATCTAAAAGCACAAAGTTAATTAACAAAAAAAGTCCCGATAATAGCTTGATTGCTATACGAGCTGGCGACCAAATATTCTTTCCGGTTGAAGGAACTATTGATGCTAGTCTGGTGGACAATGTAAAGCGAACAGGAATTATTGTTTTTGAGTCGTTTCTTGATTCTGTTTCAGAATTTGACGTTGTTTTCATCCCAAAAACAGACGAGGATGAACAACCTGAAAACATAATAAAGTTTTCTGGAAATATTGAATGTATTATTCAAAATAACAGCTCTACTAAAAGCCTGTATGAAAATTTCCTTGAAAAACTTAATCACCAAAAAATCGAATGTGAAAATAGGATAAGCAAAGAGCTTGAAGCCGTCAAACAAACGGCTGAACAGCAACATCTTCAGCAGGCTAGGCAACAAGGCGCTGGTTGTTTCCCGTTCAGTCTGCTGAGCCTCGCCCTAGTGTTTTTGTTGATCGTATTCGCAAGCGCATCATCTAGCCCATCGCGCACAACGAGCATTCCTCCACCTCCTGCCTATTCGCCTCCAATGGTGGAGTCGTTCATGGCAGAGCAAGCCCCAGCCCCGGCCCCGCCTAAAAAGAAACCTGCGAAAATGAAGATCGCCGGCTATGTCACTCCCGAGGGTGAAAAGCTTCATAGGCGAGCGTCATGCGGAGGCCGGAATTCCCAGGTAGTGTATTCAACAGATTGGCAAGCCAGCCTTTCAAAATGTTCAAAATGCTGGTAGACAGGAGGCGGATGCAATGGGTGTGTCCCTGGTTGGATCTATTATTTCGCTTGCTATAGTTGGTGTTTTTATTTTTCTGATTTTCTGGGTCTGCCGCGAATTAATCCTCTGGTATTGGAAAATCACCGAGGCCGTCGGACTCTTGGCCGAAATACGGAATGATCTGAAGACGATCCGGCTTTCTTTGGACAGCGATACGAAAACGCGCCTTCAGGGTCCGCCATCAGGGGTCGTATACAGCAATTCCCGAATGAAACTCCCCGATGCGGTCATGCCGGTTTTTAAGGACTGAGGTGATACCATGTCCACGCTCTTCCCTCGCGGTCCAGTCTGGTATATCGTCTGGCGCGATTCCGACGGTCGCCAGCGCTGGAAATCTACCAGAATAAAGGTTGCCGACGATCCCACCAGCAAGAACGCCGCGCAAGTTCAGCGCGACCACGACAGCCGCGCGGCGAAGCAGACGGCCGGCCTCGAAGATGAGCGCCTGACGGTTCGCGACGCGCTGCATCGACATCTGATGTCGGCGTCGATCCGGCAGGCCTGTGCTCGGTATCAGACAGACTGCAAAAGCCGGGCGACGCGACTTACGGCCTGGCTTGATCGGAAGGGCGTTTCCCTGTTCGACCAAATTCAGCCGAAGCACATCGCGGCACTGATCGAAGAGCGGCGCGAGGCTGGTATCTCCGGGAAAACGATCAAATACGACATCGACCAGCTCCGTGCGGCGGCTCGCCTCGCGAACTGCCACCGGACCGTGAAGCCGATCGCGGTGGATACATGGCCGTCAGTCGCCAGGACCACGGCGGCCAGGCCGGAGAGGGTAGGGGCATATTCCCCGGACGAGGTGAGCCGGATCATTCAGCGCTTGGCCGAGGGCCGGCAGTCGCAACACTGGGCGATCCCGATTAAGCTGCTCGCTCATCTCGGGTGCCGATGGGGAGAGCTGGAAGCCCTCCGGGTCGGCGACGTGGACGTGTCAGCGTCGCCGCCGATGGTTCGGCTCGAAAGCCATAAGACCGGCAGAAACAGGGCTCAACAACACAGGTTTCTCGAGATCCACCCGGCGATTTTGCCCGACCTGGCCGCGCTGGTCGCGAACCGAGGAACCGAGGATTTACTGATCACCGTTCCCGACCGGCACAACGCAACCAACGTTTTGAAGCGGACCTGCAAAGCGCTCGGCATCCGATACCGACGGCTGCATGGGCTGCGTCACTACTGGATATCCGCGATGCTCTCCGTGGGTGTGCCTCTTGCAGTCGTGATGCAGATGGCCGGGCACCGGAACTTATCCACGACACAAGGGTATTTACATCTCGATTCGCGGCAAATAGGCTGGATTCAGCGACTCCCAACTGCTAACGAATTTGCTAACGTTTTTCCATCCAATAAACGGTAATATGCGGGTTTGCGGGGCATGCCCGAAATGCCTCAAAGCCGCTCCGTAAGCCTCTGGAGCCCATTTGACGGGCGGGTTCGAGTCCTGGTAGGCGCACTCGCAAAGCCGCTCCGGGTCAGTGTTTCCGGGGCGGTTTTTTATCTCTATGGTGAATCCTATGGTGGATCGTAAGGAATCTTGTATTTATGCGGGTTTCCGAAGGTGATACCGAATGACGCGAGAATCACCCCCATATATGTATCGGCTAGGGGATGTCTATAAAATTGGTGTTACAAGTGTTACAGTGTTACATCGGCTATTGATGCGGTTCTCCTTGGATATGTGAGTGTTACAAAAGTGTTACAAAGTGTTACATTCATTATTGATGAGGGTTTGCGCCCTCGGTGGCTGGCCACCCCCCGGCTCACCCATGATCCGATGGAAGATCCGACCGAAGTGCTTCCGCCTATACCATGCTCTACGGTTTATAGGTGCGCGGAGAGGTGCGCACCGTTGACGCGAGGTAGCACCGAATCGGCGGCCGCCACCAAAAGCCCTTCGTGATGAATCCCCCGCCGACCTGGACGCCATTTCAACGGCGTCCGATCCGGCTTGCCTGTGCCAGTGCAAACAAGACACCGCGACATTCCCCGGACGGGTGCGAGGCGAACGCGCGGAACCCTTCAGGGTGCAGCCGTTTCGACACGGACACGGCAAGGGGTGAATGGGCCGCAATCACGGGGGGCTGTCCAGGTGGCGGCCGGTTCCTGCCTGGTCTGGTGATATTGCTGGGCTGCTTTCTTCGGATAGGTTCGAGGGTGGCGGCCGTTGCCTTACTTGTTTACTGCTTTACTTGTTTACTTTTTTACATTAGATTTAAGGGAGAGCTTACTTTCGGAGGGACGCATGACAACGGCAACATTGAAAAAACTCACTTTGAATCTCCCGCCCGATCTTCACAAGGCGTTGAAGATGCTTGCTGCTGCCGAGGGAAAGAGCATGACAGATATTGCTCTTGCCGGAATCCGAAAGATCATCGGTCAGATAGGGAAAAACAATCCCGATATAATCCGCGTTGCTCCCGGCGTTGTTCTGGAACGTGTGACCGATGAGAACATGACCGACGAAGAGCGGGCCGCCATGCGTGAAGCCGAAGAGGACCGGAAAGCCGGGCGGATGAAGCCTATCGAATCACTCGACGACGACCAGAGTACGCGCTGAAATGCCCTGGAAAATCATGTATTCGGGCCGCTTTGCCCGTGACCTGAAAGACCTTCCGCAACGTGACCGGGTGGCCGTCGTCCAGGCTGTGAAGGATTTGCCCGCCGGGGATGTTCTGAAACTGCGTGGAACGTCCGACAGGTGGCGGCTTCGCGTCGGGAAGTGGCGAGTATTCCTGATCTTTAACAATGCCGAGGGAACCATTGAGGCGCTTTCCGTTGTCCGCCGATCCGACACGACGTATTGAGAGGGTGAACCCATGACCACGGAAAAGAAGAAACGAATGCCGAAACCGGCGATGACGGCGGAGACGCGGCATATCGTTGATAGCCTACTTCCGCTCCTTGCTGTTGAAATTGATTCAATCTCCGACAACAAATTACTGAAGATGGCACAACGGCCGATTGGTGACGCAATCGGATATCGCACGGCAGATGATGAACAGTTGAAACTGAAAACTGCCGGCATAAAGCATTTTCGTGAAACCGTCCTGGGGATTCAGGGGATGATCCGGGGCCGGGAGGATATGACCGCGTGGGTGAATGAATCCCTTCGGCCGATTAGGGCCTTTTCCCCTAGTTGGCAAAATGGCCTGCGCCTTTTCAGGGTTGACGTTGAGGGGAAATCATTGGTTCAAGATGAAACCAGATGGCCGGAGATGATCCGGGGATATTGGGTTTTCATCGTGGCAATTTCATTTCAGCGGAACGATTTTTTCTGGCCTGAAATGTCGAACGGAGAATTTTTCATCGGGGCCTGCCCGCGATGCGGGAAGATATTTGAGAAACCTAGAGGGGATTCTGTGTTCTGTGGGAAGTATTGCGCTTCAGAAGGAACCCGAAAACAATACACGTAACTATCTTGCATAGATACGTAATTGCGTGCTATAACAAAAGGGAGCGAGCATTTTTGTCCTATGCGTCGCTCCCTGTAGATTCCTTCGGGCTGTGATACCCAAAAAGAATAACTGTTGATCTGATCCTATCACAACCCCGATCTACAGGCAATTTTAACCCTGTAGGGGGCATCCATGAAACCTCTCTCTCTTTCCGACGTTGCGATTCAACTAGGCTTATCAGCGCAGCGCGTCCGGCAACTGATCCATTCCGGCGAACTCCCCGCGTTCTGTCCCGGCGGCTCACGCTGGCGCGTCACTCCCGAGGCGCTTCGCGCTTTCATCGACTCCCGGAGTAATTCTTCCCCGGCGGCCGCTTCCGGTTCCGATTCAGAGGTGAAGTCATGAGCGTCGAACATGAACACCTCATCCACGAGGCCGGTTTCAGCCTGCCGCGCATCATGGCGCTTCTCGATATTGCGGCGGAATATCTTCGGGAACCCGGTGATAAACATGCAGCGCGGGCGCGTGTTCTAGTCGAAGCTGCCAGAACAGAGGCGCGCGTGATTGCCGACATGCTTCCGGCGGAAGGGGGTGGGGACCATGAGTAAAACAGCATCGAAATCGAAAGACCTTTCAACCGATCTCGTCAGGATATCCGACCGTGAGCCGGTGGTGTCGTCTGAAGTGCTGGCAAAGGGTTTCGGGGTTACACATCAGGCGGTATTGAAGTTGATCGAAAAATACCGCGATCGGTTCCAGGCGATCCGGTCATACGGATTTGAAATCCGTTCAAGATTGAAGGGCAAACATGGAGGTAAGGATTTCCGATACGTTCTCTTCAACGAAGAGCAAACCGTGTTCCTTGCAACCCTTCTCAAAAATACCGATCGTGTTGTTGAGTTCAAAGCTCGTCTTACCAGTGAGTTTTTCCGTATGCGTTCGGCCTTGGCGGCTCTTTCGGCTCAGAAACAGAACGTGGAATATCTCGAACGACGGACGGCTGGCAAGCTGACCAGGCGAGAAGAGACCGACACCATCAAGCACTTCGTTGAATACGCGAAAGCTCAGGGCTCGAAGCACGCCGAGATGTATTACTCGAACATTTCAAAGATGAAAAATCAGGCGCTATTCTTTCTGGGAGAGAAGTTCGAGAACATCCGCGAAATGCTGACGCTGCAACAACTCTCGCTGATTGAATCGGCCGATACGATCGTGACCAGGGCACTTGCAGAGGGCATGGAACAAGCCATTCACTACAAGGAAATATTCAATCTGGCAAAGAAGCGCGTTGAAGGTTTCGCGGCGATCATCGGTAAAAGTCTCATCCCGGTTGCCGCGGCTCAAGCTGTTACCTCTGATGCGGGGGTGAAGTCATGACGACCGTTACAAGACCACGAGAGATAATCCCCGGCTTCGATCCGGCATCTATCATTGATGAAGCGTTCCGCAAAATCGCGGCGGCGGCCAGTCTTGCCGACATTGGATTCCACATCACCGGCATGAACGAAATTGATTCTCAGCAGCTCGTAGGCATGTTCTCTGCAATCAAGCTGCTGTGTGACGATTCTTGGGGCTTGCTCGAAAAGGCGCATCCCATCCTCCCGGCGGCTTCCGATCCTGCCGGGCGTGCGGCGTGAGGTGGCTATATGAAAATCACGATCAACATGATTCAGCGCGGCTCTCTGCTTGCAAAGGCCGATCTCGATACGGGCGTGATGCGGATTTTCGGATTCGCCGTTACGCAACGAGACGGCGGCGAAATAAGGGTTTCCCCTCCTGCTGTGAAGACCGGCGAAGCCTGGAAAAACGTAGTCGAAATCACTGACCAGGCGAAGCGGAAAACTATTTATGACGCCATTCTTGCTGAGTATAAAAAAGCCGTGGCGGCCGTTCCGTCTGCCTCTCCCGCCGATGATGACGGGTTGGGATTGTGAGAAATGGCATGGACGAAAGCGAACTTCAGAAAATCGTCGCGGTCCTCATTCCGGCACTGGGGCCGGTCATTGCCGATGCCATTGCAGCGGCGGTGGTGCGCGAACTCCGGCACCAGCGCAGAACCGAGGCGGACCCGGCCGGGTGGATGACGCTTAGACAGGCGGCCGCATACCTGAAGATAAGTCCGAAAACGGTCTGTGCGTGGCGATCTGATGGCAAGATCAAGGGGAAGCTGTTCGGGAAACGGTGGCGCTTCGACAAGGAAAGCCTTGACGCCGCGCTCGTTTCTCCGTGGCTGACCTGATGGCGGGCACTCCGCGCAGTATTCCTCGCTTACTCCGGTGCGACTGATCCACGCTCCGTTTACGCGTGTTGTGAACGCATTCGATATATGAAGAAGGAAATACACCATGACATATAAAAACAGTGGCCGCATGGCTGGCGACCGTGCGACCACTCCGAAAACCGCAATGAGTGCAGTATATCACGATCGGACCGGGGGTGTCTCTCAATGATGAGCATATCCGAACGGGCTGTATCAGTCTTTCCGAAAGCCTTCGTCAAGGAACCATCACAGACCATGACGCCAGCTGAGGTCATGAAGGTAATAAAGGGACACCGGCTGAAGCAAGATATAGAGAGGCTTCGCGGGTATCTCATGGCCGGGGACAAGGACGCATACGACCGGGGCAAGCCTGATTTAATGGGCGTTTCGTGGTCAGGCACGTTTTCCAGGTTGAAAAAGGACGGTCTGATAACGCATTCCGGGCTTATCGTTGCCGACTTCGACCATCTTGGGGAGGATCTTCCCAGAGTCCGCGCGGCTCTCGAAGCTGACCAGGCCGTGGTGATCTGTTTCACGAGTCCATCGGGCGATGGTCTGAAAGCTGTTTATGCCGTCTCCGATCCTTCGGACCATGGGCGAGCGTGGCAGGCCGTTGCCGACCAGGCGAAGCACGCAACCGGCGTTGATGCGGACAAGAGCGGAAAGGATGTGTCCAGGCTGTGTTTTCTCTCGCATGACCCGGACTGTTACTATAACGAAACACCCGTTCCCGTCGCTGTTCCGGCGAAAGCTCCGGCGGACCCGGAACCGAAGAAAGCCGAGGCACCGAAGCCGACGACGACCGCGACCGCGAACGCGACCAGGGCGGAAAGGTATTGCCGATCCGCTTTTGATAAAGCAGTGGCGGCCGTGTGCGGTGCTCGGGAAGGCGGACGGAATCAGGCGTTGAATGATGAAGCGATCGGTATATTCGGCTTCGTTGCGGCCGGGCATCTGGACAAAGGCGAAGTAATAGAGGCATTCAAGCGCGCAGCGATCGGGGCGGGACTCCCGGAAGCTGAGGCAATGCGAACCATTCAAAGCGCAATGGAAGCGGGCATGAAACACCCCCGCGAAATTCCCGAACGCGAAACACCAGGGAGGGAAAGCACCACCCGAACCGACGAAGCCGGAATGCTGACCATCCCCACCGAAGAAAGGCCGTGTTTTCGCGTGTTTGATGACTGGTTCGAGATTCGGGAGGCAAGCGGAAAGCTCAAACCTGGTGTGTATTACTTCGGGGCCAAGGAGAGCAAAAAAAGCGACACGCCCCCGGCGATGATAAATCAGTGGATATGCTCGCCTCTATACGTTGACGCGGTGACGTTCGACGGGCAGGAAAGCAACTTCGGGCGAATGCTTCGCTTCCGTAATACTCTCGGGAAGGTTCGGACATGGGCAATGCCAATGGAACTCCTGAAGGGGTCCGGCGATGAATTGCGCGGCGAGCTGCTGGCGATGGGCGTTGTAATTGATCCAGGTTCCCGGCAACTTTTGGAACGATACATCAACAGTGTCATCCCTGACCGGCGCGTTCATTGCGCCTTGCAAGTCGGGTGGTGTGGGGAGTGCTATGTATTGCCAGATATCGTTTACGGGCCGAACGCTTCCGAAATTATCTACCAGTCCGGCGAACGCGGGCGCGATGAGCACACCACGGCGGGGACACTCGACGGGTGGAAGGCCGAAGTATCGGCGCGTGCGGTTGACAATCCTCTCCTGATCCTTGGTTTGTCGTCCTCTTTCGCGGGGCCGATGCTGAGTAGATGTGTCATGGATAGCGGCGGAATCCACTTTTACGGGAACTCATCGACGGGGAAAACGACCATCGTTGAGGCGGCTTGCTCCGTGTGGGGCGGGCGGGGGTTTATGCGGACATGGCACGCGACAGCGAACGGCCTTGAAGGGGCCGCGTGTCTGTTTAATGATTGCCTTCTCTCCCTCGATGAAATCAAGCAGTGCAACCCCAAGGACGTATCGGAAATCATCTACTCCCTGGGCAACGGCCGGGGGAAGCAGAGGGCGAGCCGAACCGGGCGAGCGCGTGGTGTGACTCGGTGGCGCTGTTCTCTTCTTTCGTCCGGTGAGCGAACCATCGAAACACACATGGCGGAAGCCGGATTGTCACCCCACGCGGGGCAACTGGTCCGGCTTCTCGACATTCCGGCCGATCGGGCATACGGAGCATGGGATTATCTTCATGGATTGCCGACCGGCGCGGCGTTCTCTGATGCTCTCAGGGTTGCAGCCTCGAAGCACCACGGGCACGCGGGCCGGGCATTCCTCGAACGGCTGACCGCCGATACCCGAAACTTCCGGGAACGTCATGAAGCAATCGCGGGCCTGTCTCAATTCGCGACCGATGGGGAGGATGGACAGCCGAAGCGCGCGGCTGATCGTTTCGCGGTGATTGCCCTTGCTGGCGAGCTGGCAACCGAATACGGCATCACAGGATGGAAGGAGGGGGCCGCGATCCAGGCGGCGGGGGAAGCCTTTCAGAATTGGAACCGGGCGCGTGGCGACGGAAACGATGAGCCAAAGCGAATTATGGAGCGGATTAGCGACTACATCGACCGCAACGGGGACAGCCTATTCACGGATGCCGACCGGGAAGAGGTCAAGTGCTTGAATCGGTCGGGATGGTGGAAAAAGGCATACGACGGCGAACGGGTATACCTGTTCACCCCGGCCGGGATGAAGGACGCATTGAATGGGTTCGACAAGCGGCGGGCACATGCCGTGTTGCAAGATGCGGGCGTTTTACGCCCTGGGAGCGATGCCCCATCAAAAACGGTGCGCATTCAGGGCCAGACCAAGCGAATCTATGAAATAAGGCTCGTTCCGGGGGGCTGGGAATGAGCATTGACACCCTTCTTGCGCGGCTGAAATCAGAACAAACTCTAACCCAATGCAACGCCGATGAACACAGTGGTAATGCCCTGGGGGGCCGCGCGATAACCCGCATCAATGGCGAATGTAACACTTTTGAAAACGAGTGTTACACAAAAGTTGCGCGGGAACCAGCACCAACACAGGCTGTAACACTTGTAGCAGATGTAACACCAAAAAAAGAGATAGGGAACTTTCAAAATCATTTTCGAGATTCTGAAAAGTTGCCCGGACGACCAGACGAAAAATCAGCCATCCATTCCGAACTCGTCACCGAGCGCGCCGCGATCCGCGAGTATGATGGCGGCCAACCACGGGAACAGGCCGCACAGGACGCAGCGCAAGAGGTAGGGCCGTGTTTCCTTTGTGGTGGCGGCCGGTTCTGGGTATCCACGTTCGGCGTGATCGTCTGCGAGAGGTGCCATCCCCCGGCAACCCCGAAGATCGTTGCGCGGCTGATTGCCCTGGACGCAATCACAACCAGGAGGTGAAGAGATGACTGAATTTCTTCCGCAAGAAGGGCTTGCGATTCCTGCCAGGCTTGCGCGACTGGCAACCCTGGGAGTGTTGGTTCAGCGGCTCGTGATTGATGGAACGCCTGAATCAAAAGACTTTGCCTACGCTGTGGGTTCCATCATCGCGCAAGAGGCAACGGACCTTTCCGGGGAATCTCGCCATGACGCAAGATGAACTGCGGAAGCTGTGGTGCAAATACTGGCGAGAGTGTGACCGTATCAGACAGGAGTGCGAACGCATTGAGGAAGAGGAACGCAGGCTACCCCCGCGAGGCTTCTTCAACGGCGAGCCGGTATACCCGACACTCCCGAAGCCGAAGTATGAAAGTATCCCTGAAATCCTGCGGGGCCTTCGGTGCGGGGCAAAGACCAGGAAGGGAACACCCTGCAAGCGGAACGACATCTACGGGAATGGCCGATGCAAATTTCACGGCGGCATGAGCACGGGCCCGCAAACAGAAGCCGGGAAAAACCGTGCAAAAATGAATGGTTATCTGCCGAAAAAGCCGAGAAACCGGACGGAGTGAGGATGGAACCATACCCGGATCTTGGGGACGAATCCGAAGCCCATGAGTGGTAGGCAAAAGTTATCCTATCGGCCGCCGCTGGAAACCTCAATCAAAAAAAAGAAGCGCAGGTTGGACAGCCCCGAGGGGCCACGTTCCGACTCCGGCCTTTCGGCAAGGGAGCACCGGACCGAACAACCTGCACTTAAGGGAAATATGGTCCTCGTTGTCAGCAAAGTCAATGCCGATGAGAAACCGCCTCTTGCTGGAAAGACGACAGACGTTTCCAACAAATTAAGCGGCGAGACGGCTCTCTCACCACGAGGCGGTCACGAGGAAAAGCTGCTCTGGGAAAGGGCGTCGTCCAGTCAGCCTCTTTCGAGGTCCCCTAACGCGGTCACGGGCCAAAGCAGCAATTCAAATATGTCTCCCGCTGTTTGGGAAGTCAAGGTGAGGCTTTGCCTCACATAAGGAAAGCCGGTCACTTGCGGCAGAGTGCTCTACCGCTATTCCGGCTTCAGAGCCTCGCGGCTCGTCAGTATCGGAAGCGCAACCGGCTTTCCAGACCCAACCAGGCGGAGCTTTGGGGGGCCGGGAGTTGCCTACCGGACTGTCCACACCATCGACGCCTGGCCCGAAGCCCGGTGGTAATGTTCTCTCAGGCCGCATCTCTGGCGAGAAGTTGGGCACCGAGCCTGCACCGGGCTTTGATCTCTTCATCATCAGAGCCGCTTCCCCGGACCAAACCGGGAGCCCGCCATCTGAATCAGAAGAGCCTAGAACAAAGATAACCCAAAACGGGGACAGCGCAAATACAGAGCGGCGGGAGCCGCCTATTCCACAACCCCTGATTCAGCCAGAGGCGCGGTAGCTTCCAAGTCTGGTAGCGGTTCTGAATCCCTCAGCTTGAAAGACAAACGAGAACCCGCCGCTGTGAAAAACGTAACCTCTTCACCTGGGGAAGTCAAACGATGAAGAATCAGAGAGGCGTCTCTCTCTCCGAGCCGTAACCATCGGCGGCCGCCCTGGTGTTTTCATTTTCTGCCGTGCAGAGGCAAGCCGGTGCCATTCACCTCGGATGGTTCGAGGGTGGCGGCCGCGATCCGGCCGGAGAAGTCCAGCCGATGGCCAGGTGAAACCCGGCGTGATTCGCGCGGAGCTTATGCCGTCTTGCGCTTTCTGGCGTACTCGATGAGCGAAACGGGGGCGTTGTTTTTTGTCTCTTCGTGTTTCGAGTCGAATACGTCAAGCGCGGAGATGCGGCTTTCCTTCGTGCCGTCGTCCAGGGTGAGGTATCGCATGGTGGTATTCATGTTGGTGTGCCCGGCCATCTTCATCACGATTGGGACAGGAACGCCCGCGCGGAGAAGCTCCGTAATCCAGGTGTGCCGGAGGCCATGAACGCGGCGATATTGAATACCGAGGGCTTCGCAGGTTCGGCGCATGACCTTATCAAAATCGCGGTGCTTTTCGGCAGTGCCGGGGAACACCAGCGCTGCGGGCTTCTTTCCGGTGACGAGGGGCATCAATTCCGCTTTGATCCGTGGGTGTATCTCGATCATTCGATACTGGTCTGACGGCTTCGTTGCCGTCTTTCGGCTTTCGACGTGAAGGAAATTCCCGCGCACATCCCCGGCGGTGAGGCGGGCCATCTCGCCATATCGGCAACCAGTGAACGCCAAGAACAGACCAGGGAGATACCAGCGGCGGCGGCGCGGTTCTGCCAGGTGCTCTATGATCGCGCGGACCTCATCGGCGGAGTATGCGCCGATCCGGTCTTTTCGGTATGCCGGTGCCTTCCGGATGGTGGGCCAACCAGCCATACTGACCGGCGCAATTTTCCGAGAGTCGTTCAGCAACTTCACCGAACCGCGCAAAATGAAAAGCTCATCCTTGATGGTTTTCTGGGATACCGGCTGACGAGTTTTCGGTGACTTGGTTTTCTGCCGTTCAGCAATGAAGTCGGTGATATGCTCCGGTCGGATCGCCTCGAACTTCGTTACGCGGCGGGCCTTGAAGAACGATGCCCACCTTTCAGCCGCCACTCGAACTTGTTCCGCCCATTGCGGGGAGGTGGTCCGCTTCGAGTCGGCATATCTCCGCATGCCCTCTTCGATTGTAATGGGGGCCTCGGCAACCCCGGCGGCACCCTTGGCTATGGCGGTATCAAAATCCCGTTGCACCTGCCGGGCCAGAACCTTTTTCGGGTCCATGTTCACTTTTATACGAGTTGTTCTGAAGTGCTTTTTGCCGCCCTGGTAAAATTGGATATACCAGGTTCCGCCCATCTTTACGACGCTTGACATGGTTCCTCCGCTCTATGGTGAATCCTATGGTGATTCTGTTCATATTCTACCACAAAATGCCTGTTTGCGGGTTATCAGAAAAAGGCAGAAAGCGTTTGTTTATGCCGTTATTACCCTAAAGTTACCCGCTTCGAGTCCTGGTAGGCGCACTCGCAAAGCCGCTCTGGAACAACGTTCCTGGGGCGGCTTTTCAGCTCTATGGTGAGTTGCTGAGAGTCCAGTATTTATGCTGCTATTGCCGACCTCGCCGCTTTAAAGGCTTTTCCATAGCTGTTTTGTTGCTTCCCGGATGACTTTCGAAGCTTCCCCCGTGAACCGTCAATCAAAAGTCGCCCCCTATCGTTTTTCGTGGGAAAACAGCAACTCGTGACTTGATTTCAGGGGAAACATGACAGGGCTTCATTCGTTTTCCTGCCAGACTCCGGAAGGAGAGAAGAGAAAAGGCGGTTGTGGTATGCTACTGCCGCAAAGGGAGTCACCCATGTGCCACTCAATTGATGAAGGATTCGCACGCCGCACGCTCCATGTGTGGGCGTTCTTCCTGATGCTGATTACCCTGTGTCTGGTGGTGGGGCCGTTGACTGGTCGCGCTGTGGGAGCCACGGACACCCCGACGCCCGATACCAGTTCCATGGCAGTCATATCATGCGTCACGAACCTGGCTTCCGCCACCTGCCAGGCGTTGAGCCTGGATTTTCCGCAGATGGTCGTCCGTCTCAAGCTGCTGGCCTCCGAAGCCATCACAGTGAAGGGTGACACGTTCCAGATGTGGGAAGACGATTCGCCCATCGCTTCCTATAGTGTTGCCACCTCCAAGCCGCGGCAGTTCCTGATCCTGTTGCTCGACCGCTCGTCGAGTCTCGAACGGATGATCCGGGACATCAAGGAATCGGCTGCCTCTTTCATTAAGGCGCTGCCCGACGATGTGAAGCTCTCCCTCATCTCCTTCGCCAGCGACGTGGAAATACATACGGATTTCACCTGTGACAAACGGGTGCTGTATCATGAATTGAAGGGGATCCGACCCTGGGGCGGGACGACCCTGTATGATGGGATCTACCTGGCCTGTGAGCGACTCTATGCCGATTCCGCCCCGCAGGACCTGCGCACTCTGGTGGTTTTCACCGACGGACGTGACGAGACCCCGGCCTTGCGGCAGCGAATGTCGATCCGAACGCTGGAGGACGATCTGAAGCTGGCCGGACGGCACAACATCCGGATCATTACTGTCGGCATGGGCGAGGAAATCGACCGGGAGGTCCTGAAGACCCTGGCCGCGACGACCAACGGCTGGAGCCTGTTCGCTCCGACCCCCAATGAGTTGTATGGGGTCTATTCCTTGATTGCTGAAAGCCTGCGGTTGGAGAGGCACTTTTCCCTGTCGTATCTGTCCCCCAATCCCGATCGGGACGGCTCCAAGCGCATCGTCAAGGTGCAAGCGACTCTGCCGGATGGAAAACTGACTCTGAACGATGATTTCGAGGTCGCTCTCGGCTCGCGGCGTTCCCGGACCCCGAGAATCATTGCACAGGCCTCCCAGGCCCCAGATGCCGATCCCGATACGGGCATCTCTCTCAGGCCACTTCCCACCGGCATCGAGCTCGCTCCAACCCGGCTGCTCGCTTCCGACACCGCCAACCCGGTGTCCCCAAAATGGCTGAAGATCCTGGAATGATTTCCATCCATTAATGCTGTCCGGTAAGCTGAATTGGTATTATGCCAGGGGCAGGGCTCTCGGGGGTTGAAAAACACCGGAATCTGGTTGTTACCCTTTTGCCCTTCTGCGGATTTCTACAAACTGGGCGAATTCTGGCAGGATCGTGCAGAGCAGGTCTCTGATTTCCGTGGATTGATCGAGGATGTCAATGTTCTGTCGACACCGCAGTTCAGCCATTTTGAAATTTTTTGCCCAGACAAAAGAAGTCACGATCGTGACCCACGATTTGAGTCCGGGCGGTGCCATTGCGGCAATTCGCACCATGACGAATTTTGCGTTTTCCACGTGTTGAGCTTTTTTCTTGAACATTGACGGCATATTTATGAATTCACGTCCTTTGCCTTGTGTGATTTTACCATCAATCGGTCTGGGGAGGGTGATTCAAGATGAAACCACACAGATCATGCGATTGGTTTTCAGGCGCTGTTTTGAACTTTGAAGTCGGCGGGTTGGCACTTCGGCAGGTTGACGACATGCGTGTACATGCGTAAAATGAAAGAATGTTTTTTTCTGCCGCAGGGGCGGCTGTTTCATTATTCGGAGGTGAACGCATGATCCGATTCTTCGGCAAGGTTCTCGCGGCAGGGTTGCTTGTGACCATTCCAGCTGTCTGCACGGCGCAGAGTGCCGGATCAGGCCAGGTTGGCCAGGCTGCCATTCCGCCGGAGCCTCCAGTAATTGAAACGCCGGCACCCCGGGCTGAAGAGGGATTTGTCCCCAAATGGAAAGTCGGCGAACAGTGGACGCTGGAAGCTTCGTATCGTGATCTGCGGGCTCCCGGCGATGTCTGGATGACGCCGATCAAATGGAACTTCCATGTCAAAGCGACCAAGAGCATCCATCGCACGGATTGCTACGTGGTTCATGTCTATCCGAAAAAAAGCGGCCTGAAAATGCAGGCGATTCTGTATCTGTCCGTTCGAGAGCTTCGTCCGATGCGCGTTATCGAGATTTTCCCGACTGCGTATGGTGTCAAAAGCCGGGAAAAACCCGTCGATCCTTTCCATTCAGAGCCCCTGATCGGGGATGACACCCTGATTCCGTATGATTTGCCGGTGTTTCCTCTCACTCGCACGATTCTGCAGCGTGCCGACGGATTCGGCGCGTATGCTGCTCCCGAGCCAAAGGTATACGACAAGATCAGAAAAGTCGCTGGCTTCAGCTTCAAACGCCAGGTGCGCCAGACCGACAAAAAACCTGACAGGCAGCATGCTGACGCGTTCACGTCGTATCGGCTTGGCGGTGATACGTTCCAGGTCGAGCTGACCGATTCCCGTACCGGCGCCATGCAGACACAGTTGTGGCAGGAGGGCTCGCCATGGGCAATCTCGACAGAAAGCCGCGACCGCCGTGTCCGGCTGGTGCCGCCTGCGGCTCCCGAGATGCTTCCTGCGCCTCCCGTCACCGGCGACGATCCGAAGGAGGGTGAAGAATGATAAACCTCAAACGACTGCTTGCCATCGCTCTCTTCGCGCTTCCGTTGTTCGCCGTTGCACCTGTTTCCGCTGAAGACGGCTCGGCGCGCGGCGAAATCAAGCCTGCGCCGTGGTCCGGCGACTGGTGGTCACGGAAACGCGGTTTTCTCGTGCTTGGCTGGAAAAATCATCAGCCGTCCCCGTTCGCGAGATACGATGCCTATGTGCAGACCCGCACGGGCCGGAATCCCGGTGCTCACGCCTGGGAATCGAATGTGAATAACACTCACTATAATCCCCGCGCGGAAGACTGGGAAGGCCACTGCAACGGCTGGTCAGCCGCCGCGATTCTTGCACCGGAACCGCGCGAACGGAAGGTCCGGAACGGGATTGCCTTTGAAACCTCCGATCAGAAGGGTATTCTCAGCGAACTGTACATGAACACCTACTGCATGTTCTACGGGAACCGCAACTGGGGCAATCCTGGCGATGACCCGCAGGATATCTATCCTGACGAGTTCCACCGCCTGATTCTCGAATACATCCAGGGCAACAAGAGCGCGATCGTCTGCGACACGACCCCCGATCGGCAGGTCTGGAACTACCCGCTGTACAAGTTCGAATCGAGCTGGAACAGTGGATGGCTCGATGACAAGAAACTTAAAGTAAAGACTGTCGTATATTATGCCGATGACGGCGTTTCCGTCGACTTCCTCGGCACGAAGTGGTTCTCGACGACGTATACCTACAACCTCTTCGTCGACAGCAACGGCAACATCACCGACGGCGAATGGACGGGCCAGAGCCGCGATACGCATCCCGACTTCGTCTGGGTGCCGACCGGCGATGCGCCGAATCCGCCGAACACCGTCCAGGAAAACCCCAATCTCGACCCGAAGTTCGTTCGCGAGATCATCCAGGGCCCGTCATCACTGGATGTGAGGGCCGGCGAGCCTATTCCGGGCCCCGAAGCGGTCATGATGGAAGCCGGGCTCAATCCTGCAGATCTTTTCTGAAACGAAGTCGTCTCGATCAGCGCGGGGAACGGCATGCCGCCGTTTCCCGCGCCTCGTTCCTGAAACATGATGCGTGTTAACAGACGATGCAACGGCTTTTCGATGGTCGAGCTGACCGTCGCGGCGGCGCTTATGACCGTTCTGTTCCTCATCGGCTGGACGATCTCAAACAGTTTTGTCGGTGTCCGAAAAACGCGTGATTTCGAAACGGCGGTTGCTTTGGCAGCCCAGGCCGTGGAGGGGGTTCGCGCGGCGCGCTTCCGGCAGATTGGCGCGGCACGAGAACTTCGCAAGGATACGCTTGTGGCTGATTTCAATTCCGACCGCGAAACATACGATGCATACGAAGGCTTTTTTCCGGCCGTCAAAATCGGTTCTACCGAGTTCAAGCGTGAAGTCAGCGTCACGGACTGTCCGTCGAAAATCAACGGCGTTCCCTCCGGGCTGAAACTCATTCGGGTCGTTGTGACCTGGCGTGCCTCGGAAGACAACATACCGATCACGTTTGAGACGGTGACGACCCAGGCTGATCTATGGTGACGGAATGCTGAAACAGATCAACGCATCACTCGCGTCGAGGTCGAGGCGGCCGGGGTTGGATTGCCGATTCGATACGGGCCTCACACTCATTGAGATCATGATCGGCTTCAGCCTTTTTCTGCTTCTGCTGGTTGCTGTGTACCGGCTGTTCTTCGCCGAAGTGCGTTCGATCAGAATGGCGCTTGAACATATCGGGGTAAATGAAAACGCGAGGCTGTTCATATCCCAGTTCGCAAACGATGTCCGGAACTCGAACCGCATCGTTTTCCCGTCGCCTGTCATGCGGGAAGCCGTTTCCAAGCTTATCTGCACAGGTGATGGAAAAGTCTGCACTTTCGAAAGCCAGACGCTCGATTTCGAAGTGAAGCCGCCGGACGAAGATTTTCTGAAGCTTACGACCGTGGACTGGCGCCTGGTAAAGGCGAAGGACGGAACCTTTGATCTCGTTCGCGACATCCGCTCGGATGTCCCCACGAAACCGGGCGGTCCCGCTCCCTGGAAAGCGACTCGCGCTGTTTGTACCGGGGTCCGTGACATGATCGTGTACACCGAGATTCGGAGGCCGGTCAGGTTCGGCTCGATTCCGGGGCTTCCACTGAAGAACTTCCTCGTCATCGAGCCGTATGAGACGGACGGCACGGGGCCCTACCTGGTGCATGTCAAGATTACCTTTGTCCGGCAGGGCTCGCCTTCGAGCGGGAACAGAAGCGATGCGGCGCATGTTCTGCGGACGAGTTTCGCGATGCGTGGCAGGCCGAACGGGGTGAACCCGTGAATATCAATAAGTATACAGGTGGGCAGGCGCTGATCGTCGTCCTCATGATCGCGCTGGTGCTCGGCATTCTCATCGGGGCGGTGTTCCAGTTTCAGCGGGGCCAGATTCATCTGCTTTCCCGAAGTGCCAAGGAT
>Ga0079303_10000077_pt1 | contig 20245 bp, 19 predicted proteins | sample Methanogen_OWC_FD_77073 | JGI IMG/M metagenome (GOLD analysis project Ga0079303, IMG submission 77073) | Enriched soil microbial communities from Old Woman Creek wetland in Ohio, USA - Methanogen_OWC | ecosystem: Environmental > Terrestrial > Soil > Wetlands | place: USA: Ohio | collected...
CGGGTGTCGACGAGGCAGAACGCCACCCCCGCCATGGAAAGAACACCCAGGGGCACGTTGATGAGGAAGATCCAGCGCCAGGAAAAATGGGCCACGATGAACGCGCCCAGGCTGGGCCCCAGCACGCTTGCCAGCCCCCAGATAAAGCTTCCCAGGGAGAGGGTTTTCGCCCGGCTCTCCGGCGATGAGATGTCCGTCAGGACGACATAGACCAGCGCGAAGCTGCCGCCGGCGCCGATTCCCTGGATCGCGCGGCAGGCGATGAGAAACTCCATGCTCTCCGTAAAGCCTGCGGCGAGGGAGCCGGCCACGAAAAGCGCAATGGCGATGAGGTAGAGGGTTTTGGTGCTGAAAATGTCGGCGGATTTTCCGAAAAGCGGCAGCGAGACCGCGCGCGACAGGAGGTAGATGGAGTAGACCCAGCTGTAAAGGTGCAGCCCGCCCAGCTCCGCGACCACCGTGGGCATGGCGGCCGCCATCACCAGGGCGTCCAGCGCCCCCAGGAACAGGGCGAGCAGGGATGCGGCGATGATATAGGCCCGCCGCCGCGGGGTGATCGGCCCGGGTCCCGGGGTCGAGGGTGTTTCCGCTGGGCTCATGCCACGCTCAATTGACGGTCTTGGTCAAATTGGTTAGATTCATCCGCCAAAGGGAGGAAGCCGCCATGAAGACCTACCCCATTCCCATGGTCCCGGGCCCTGTAAAGGCCCACCCGGACGTTTTGGAGGCCTACCGGGTCGACTACGGCTCGGCCGACCTCGAAAAAGAGTATGTCGAGCTTTACACCCGAACCGAGGCAAACCTCAAGGCTATCCTGCAAACGAAAGCAGCCGTGGTCATCTTCCTGGGCGAGGGCATGATGGCGCTGTGGGGCGCCCTCAAGAGCTGCCTATCAGCCGGCGACCGGGTGCTGGCGATCGGCACCGGGGTCTACGGCTACGGGATCGGGGAGATGGCGGCCGCCGTGGGCGCCGAGGTGCGCACGGTGGGCCTGCCGTACAACGAGACGCTGTCGGATCTCGCCGAGGTGAAAAAGGCCATCGCCGGGTTCAAGCCCAAGATGATCACGGTCGTGCACTGCGAAACGCCCTCCGGCACCCTCAACCCCGTCGACGGCCTGGGGCGGCTGAAGCAGGAGATGGGGGTGCCCCTGCTCTACGTGGACGCGGTGTCGAGCATCGGCGGGGCGCCGGTGCTGCCGGACGAGTGGCACATCGACCTGTGCCTGGGCGGCGCCCAGAAGTGCCTTTCGGCGCTGCCGGACACCTGTTTTCTGTCCGTGAGCGCCCAGGCCTGGGAGGTCATCGAGAAGGTGAACTACGTGGGCTACGACGCCATCAAGCCCTTCCAGAAGGCGGTGGAGAAGCACTACTTCCCCTACACCCCGGGCTGGCAGGCCACGGCCGGCCTCAATGCCGGCGCCGAGGCCATTTTGAAGGAAGGGCTCGAGGCCTGCTTCAAGCGCCATGCCGAGGTGGCGGCGTGCTGCCGCAAGCGACTGGTCGATATCGGCTACACCCTATTCCCGGCGCCCGGCGCGGTGCCGGCGCCTACCGTCACGGCCGTCAACGTGCCCGAGGGCATCACGTGGGCGGATTTCGACGCTCGTTTGCGCCGGCACGGCCTGGTGGCCGGCGGCAGCTACGGCCCGATCGCCGGCAAGGTCTTCCGGCTGGGTCACATGGGCACCCAGGCCGACATGGGGTTGGTCAAACAGGCGTTGGGAGTGCTCGAGAAGGAATATTTGAACCTGAAACGGCGACCTCTATAGGAGTCTATCGATGAATCCCGATTATCGAAAAACAGTCGAACGCGTGTACCAGTTGTTCCGGGCCTGCCCGGACCCGGCCGCAAGGGAAAAGGGGGAAGGGTGGTCTGTGAAGGAAGTCCTGGGGCACCTGGTGGACTCGGTGAGCAACAACTACCAGCGAATGGTGCGCTACATCCCGAAGGGCAATCTTAACTTTCCGCCCTACGACCAGGAGCAGAACGTGAAGAGGGCCAACTACCAGGCTTTCGACTACGATGACCTGCTGGCGCTTTGGTACGGTTACAACAAGCTCCTGCTGCACATGGTCGCCGGCATCCCCGCCGGGGATCTGGATTCAACCACCGCCGTCGGCGACAAGCCGCCGGTGCCCTTGCGGCAGTCGATCCCGGATTATTTCGCGCACATGGAAAACCACGAGAGCCAGGCGCGGCGAATAATCGCAGGCTGAGGCCGCTCCGGGTTGAGAAGCGGCTCCGGCGCGCGAGGCCATTGTGTTTGAACCTCACGTGGCGAACACCATCTTCGTACCCGACATGTTCAGCAGGAATTGGTCCGGCATCTCGCGCTCGATGTGCATGGAGGCCTTGCGGCCCGTGCAGTGGGTGGGAACTATGTAGCGCGGGTTGAGCGACTTGAGGGCCTCGGTCGTCCGGCCGATGATGGGCTCGAAGTCCGCACCCGTCAGGTGAAAGCCGCCCATCACCGCGAATATCCGGTCGACGCCGGTGACCTCACGGGCATAGGTTGCCGTGTTGACGATCCCGGAGTGAGCGCAGCCGGATAGCACTACCAACCCCTTGCCTTTCACATGGGCGACGACGGCGGAGTCGTCCTCGATGGGATCGAACTTTTCTTCGCCGCTCTCCTCGTAGCGCGCCTTCAGCATTCCTTTCTCGAATTCAGTCCGCCTGGGGATTTCCCCCAGGAAGAGCAGCGTGTCGCCAAGGAGGGTACTGGGAGCGGTCGACTGCACCACCCGCATGCCCGCCTTTTCGAGCCGGCCGCGATCGGGCGACGGCAGCCGCAGACGGCTCTCCTCGGAGAGCTTGATATAGCGCGAGCCGCGGAAGGCGGCCGGGTGCAGCACCAGTTCGACACCTTTCCCGCCGAGGCTTTCCACGAAGGCCGGCAGCCCACCGTGATGATCCATGTGCCCGTGGGAGAGAACCAAGGCCTCGATCCCCGCCAAATCCACTCCCAGCAGGCGAGCGTTTCGGAGGGCGCCCTGATCGGAAAACCCGAAATCGAAAAGCGCCTTCCGGGTTTTGCCTCCCGCCGTCAGGCTGACCACGGCCGAAAACCCGTGCTCGGCCAGGATGCTCACCCGGTTGCCGGAGGCATCCTCCGACGCCGGTCGCTGCACGACGGCGGTGCCGTCGTGGGCGGCGATGTCGATGTAGTTGTCCTGCAGGGTGAGAATCTCCACCTTGTCGACTTCCAGGAGTTGAATGGTCATGGTCGTTCCCTCAAATCGTTTGCTTCAGCCAGGCAATGGTCCGTTTCAGTATCCGGTCGCAGACCGCCTCTTCGGAGGTGTCGAATGATTTCGGCACTAAAATCAGATAATCCACTGAATGGCAAATTACAATGCAATTAGAGAGGCGTGTCTGCAAAAATCGTTTACGCCAAGCAAATTCGGCTGCACCTCTATTTTTCTATTTGTCTAATTATTTATGTCGGTTATTGAATGGTATGCTCATTGCTTTGAAAATTGACAACTCTTATGGGAGGGCCGGCCGATGAAAAAGACATTGCTCGAACACCACTACGAACTTCGGATCGAGTCGCTCCGAGACGACCCCGGCATAAACTACGAAAAACGCCTTGTCACTGTCGAACTCCTAGCCAAAGAGCATGGATGGAAGCACTTATGTGAAAGACAGTGCATCGACATCAAAATGCAGAACATATGCACCGCCTGATAGAAATAATTATAAATTCCAACGCCTGGTTCTGGTTTCGGAGACCTGAACCAAAATAAAAAAAGGCGGCCCACCCTATGGCTCCTCGAACCCCTCGAAGCCGGAACGAATCTGCAATTCCCTGAATCGATGCCTTTGATCCGTTAATCCCAATCCTTTTTTGTCCGAGCCAAGATTCGGTGCAGGCACGAAAGGTGCTGTATTTCCATGAGATAAGAGAAGATTTATGCCAGTGCACGCTATGTGCTCAGTTCGATAATGTTGCGAGAATCTGATTCCCTGTATTTTATTCCCTCCATCAGATAAAAATTTCCATATCATTCCTCATCATTCCTCTAATTCCTTCCCTTCAATTTTGCAACCTTCACGCGATAGATACCGGTGGCGGCCATGGAAGAGATTGTCTGCTGCAGCTGCGGGGATCTGTGTGAACGCAGTGTGGGGCACAAAAATCGATGTTACTGCCCGAAGCCTGGATGTCAGCGAGCGCGATCACCACTGTGGGATGCCCATGTTGGCTGATAATGCGGGGGATTGAAGCTGGAGGAATTAAAAGTATTGTAGTGAATTAAATTCATTATATACTAATGTATGTAAATTTTCATTGACAATCAAACATTATAGTGAAATGCATATACATCCTGCTGTGTAATTTTATTCTTGGCGTTGCGTCCTGTGCGGAAGTCTGTTTACCGGTTTAAAAATTCAGCGGTAATTCGCACCCCCCCCCTTTCAAAGGGCAGATGCTCTGAACGGCTACACAGAGCCTATCTATGCCAGAACATGTTTTACACGATTTTCTCTATGTCGGCATCTTTCTGCTGATCGGCGTGCTTTTCTCGGTTTCGCCGATGATTATCTCCGCGCTCATCGGCGGGCGCAGCGAGGGTGAGAAGCGCTCCGAAACTTACGAGAGCGGGATGCCAACCATCGGAAGCGCCTGGATTCAGTTCAGCGTCTCCTATTACATTTTCGCCCTCATCTTCCTGGCTTTCGATGTGGATGTGCTCTACCTTTTTCCCGTGGCCCTGGCCTATAACCGGGGCTTTGTCATCCGAGATTTTGTGGCAATCGTGATCTTCATCGGGATTCTTTCCTTGGCCATCGTCTACGCCTGGCGCAAAGGAGTTTTCCTTTGGGAGAAAAAACGGTAGCACCCGGCCCGGTCATCCGGCTGGCGATGCTGGAAGACGTTCTCAATCAATTCCGGGCCAACTCGCTTTGGCCGATGACTTTCGGGTTGGCCTGCTGCGCCATCGAGATGATGGCGGCCGGCGCCAGCCGCTTCGACCTGGACCGCTTCGGCAGCGGCGCCTTCCGGGCATCTCCCCGTCAGTCCGACCTCATGATTGTCGCCGGCACAATCTCCCGGAAAATGGCGCCCACCATCGTCACGCTCTGGGAGCAGATGCCGGCGCCCAAGTGGTGCATCGCCATGGGCAACTGTGCGGTTTCCGGAGGGCCCTTTGAGTACGACGGGCAATACGCCATTGTGCCCGGGGCCAATCTTATCATTCCTGTCGACATTTACGTTCCGGGCTGCCCGCCCCGGCCGGAGGCGCTGATCCAGGGCCTCCTGCTCCTGCAGGACAAGATCACGCGAGGCGAGAAACGCAATGTCTTTAGACGTTTTCAGAGAAGAACTGCGGCGCCAGCTTCCTGAGCTTGCGGTCGTCCGCTCCCTGGATTATGCCGTGAGCGGGCGCCACCTGGAGATCCAGGCCGAGCGCGGGCAGGTGGAATCCATCGCTCGGACGGCGCGCAAGGTCGGCTTTTTTCTGGAAGCCATCACCGCGATCGACTTCACGGACGGCCCTCAGGTGATTTACCTCTTCAACTCCTACGAGGCCCCGTCGCGGGTGCAGGTCCGGGTGCAACTAAGGCCAGAGGAGTCGCTGGCCACGATCAGCAGCCTTTACGACGCCGCTCTCTGGTACGAGCGTGAGGTCTTCGACTTGTTCGGCATCCGGTTTGACAACCACCCCGGCCTGCGACGGCTGCTTCTGCCGGAAGACGCCGACTTTCATCCCCTGCGCAAGGATTTCGGCAAGGTTCATGCGTTCAGAAGCGTGAAGGAGATCTATGGCGAACCCACTGCCTGAATCCGCCTTCGAGCAGACCTATTATCTGAACATGGGGCCACAGCACCCCAGCACCCACGGCGTGCTCAGGCTCTTCCTCAAACTGGACGGCGAATACATCCTGGAGGCGGACCCGGTTGTCGGCTACGGCCACCGCGGGCACGAGAAGATGGCGGAGAGCCACTTCTACGAGCAGTTCCTCCCCAACACCTCGCGGATGGACTACCTCTCAGGCCTGATTTACAACCACGGCTATGTGGCGGCCGTCGAAAAAATGGCCGGGATCGCGGTGCCGCCGCGCGTCGAGTACATCCGGGTCATCTGCGCCGAGCTCAATCGGATCAGCAGCCACCTTCTGTGGTTCGGGACCTACCTCCTCGACCTCGGGGGCATCACCCCGTTTCTCTACGCCTTCGACGACCGGGAACATATCATGGACGCCCTGGACCGGATCACCGGCTCACGGCTCACCTACAATTATTGTCGCTTCGGTGGGGTGGCCAAGGACGTCGACCCCGAATTCGCCCGTGCCACCCGCGACTTCATCAAGAGGCTGCGGAGCCGTTTCGACGATTACCACACCCTGGTCACAAAAAACGTGATCTTCATCAACCGCACGCGCGGGGTGGGCGTGATCGACCGGGATGCCGCCCTGCGCTTCGGGTGCACCGGACCGGTGCTGCGGGCAAGCGGTGTGCCCTATGACATCCGCCGGGCGGAGCCGTATTCCGTTTATCCGGCCCTGAATTTCGACATCCCGACCGGGGCCGCCGGGGACGCGATGGATCGCTACATGGTGCGGCTGAGGGAGATGGAGCAGAGCCTGCGCATCATCGAACAGGCGTTGGACGGCCTGCCCGAAGGGCCGTTCAAAGGGCGGGCGCCCCGCAAGGTGCGGCCTCCCAAGGGCGACTACTACTTTGCCGTGGAGTCGGCCCGCGGGGCGTTGGGGTATTACATCGTGAGCGACGGCACCTCCTATCCTTACCGGCTCAAGGTGCGGGTGCCTTCCTTCGGCAACCTGCAGGTGCTGACCGAGGCGCTGCCCGGGACCCTCGTGGCGGACACGGTCGCCATCTTGGGAAGCGTCGACATCGTTGTGCCGGAAGTGGATCGCTGAGGGGGCATGCGACATGTGGCAGACCGCCGTTGACATCCTGGGCCCTGACGTGGCCCGCCTCGTCGCCGGGGCCATCGGCCTGGTGGCGCTGGTGCAAATCAACACGCTCTTTCTCGTCTGGCTGGAACGGAAGGTCTCCGCGCACATCCAGCTGCGTCTCGGGCCGATGGAAGTGGGGCCTCACGGCATCCTGCAGACCATCGCGGACGGCATCAAGCTGCTTGGCAAGGAGCTGATCACCCCGCGCCACGTCGACCGCAAGCTGTATGTGCTGGCTCCCATCGTGGTGTTCACGGGGGTTCTATCGTGTCTGGTGGTGATCCCTTTCAGCAAGGAGTTGCAGGTCCGGGACCTGGACGTCGGCGTCCTGCTCATCTTCGCCTTCTCCACCTTCAACGTGCTGGCCATTCTCATGGGCGGCTGGTCGGCCAACAACAAGTATTCATTGTTGGGGGCCATCCGCTCGGTGGCCCAGAACATCGCCTACGAGATCCCGCTACTTCTCGTGGTGCTGAACGTGATGATGTGGACCAACAGCCTGCAGATGTCCATTATCGTCGAGACCCAGTCCACGATCTGGAATGTCTTCTGGATGCCCGTGGCAGCCGCCATCTACCTGATCTGCGCCACCGCCGAAACCAACCGGGCGCCGTTCGACATCCCCGAGGCCGAGTCGGAGCTGGTGGCCGGGTTCCATACCGAGTACAGCGGCATGCGCTTTGCCATGTTCTTTCTGGCAGAGTACTCCAACATGTTCATTGTGACCGCCGTGGCGACCACGCTGTTCTTCGGCGGCTGGAAGAGCCCGCTATGGCTCGATTTCCTCCCCGTGCCGGGGGTCGTCTGGTTTTTTCTGAAAGTGTACGCGTTAATTTTCGTGATCATCTGGGTGCGCTGGACCTTCCCTCGCCTGCGCTTCGATCAGCTCATGAATTTTTCCTGGAAAGTCATGATTCCGGTGTCTCTGGCCCACCTGGTCGTCTATGCCGGAATCATTAAAATCATCGGTTGAAGCCGCCTATGGCGGCCATACGGGCCCTCCCGCGGCCGCAGGTCGCGCGCGAGGCCAGGAGCAGGGTTTTGATGGGATTGGTTCGGGATGTTCTGGTCGGAAGCTGGAGCCTGATCACGGGCATGGCGGTCACGATTCGACGGTACGGCCGGCGCAACGTGACTGTCCAGTACCCGCGCAAACGGCTGGAGATGAGCCCCGCCTACCGGGGCCATATTGAGCTGGTGCGCTTTGAGGACAGCGGCCGGCACAATTGCGTGGCCTGCGGCACCTGCGTTCGCTTCTGCCCGACCAACGTGATCAAGGTCCAGGGCGAGAAGGAACAGGCCCGTTCCAAAAAGCGCGCGACGCTTTACTTCATCGACTTTTCCCACTGCAGCCTGTGCGGGCTGTGCGTGGCCAACTGCCCCACCAAAACCCTGAAGTTTTCCAACGAGTACGAGCTCGCCCACGTGTGCCGCTGGGAGGGGGTCGTGGACCTCATTCGACGGGTGGAGGCATCCGCATGACGCCGCTTCAGAACTTCTTCAATCCGACCTTCCTCGCCCAGACGGCTTTTGCGGTAATCCTTATCTGCACCTTCGCGGGGGCCGCGATCGCGGTCCTGCCGCGCAACATCCTCTATAACGTGCTCGGGCTGATCCTGTGCCTGACCGGTGTGGCGGGGATCTTCCTCTACCTCGGCAGCCCCTTCATCGCGCTCATGGAGCTTCTGATCTACGTAGGGGCGATCTGCATCTCGATCGTGTTTGCCATCATGCTGTCGCGGCCGCTGCATTTGAGCCTTCCCAAGCGGCACCTGCCCAAGGTGGCCGGGGCCGGGGGCGTGGCGCTCCTGGTTTTCGGCGTACTCGTGAGCATTATCTTCAAGACCCCATGGAAGCCTGCGGACCTGCGCAGCGGCGACTGGTCGGTGGCGACGATGGGGTCCTATCTGCTGACTCGCTACGACCTGGTCTTCGAAGTCATGTCCATCGTGCTCCTGGTCGCCATCCTGGGGGCCATCCTCATCTCCGGCACCAGCGGCAGGAGGTCGTCATGAACAGCCTCACTACCTATCTTTTCATTGCGGCAGCGCTTTTCATCATCGGGATCTTCGGACTGCTGCAGCGCCGCTCCCTGATCGGCATGCTCATCGCCATTGAACTCATGCTCAATGGCGCCAGCGTGAATTTCATGGCTTTCAACCGTTTCCTGGCGCCGGACCCCATCATCGGTCAGGTCTACACCCTTTTCATCATGGGGTTTGCCGCGGCCGAGACCGCCATCGCCCTCAGCATCATCATCGCGGTCTTTCGCCGCATCCACAGCATCAACATCGAGCAAGCCCGGGACCTCAGGGGGTAACCGTGAACCTTGCCTGGACTCAAGACCCGAATCTCCTGGCCGCGGCCCTCAGCGCGTTCACACCGTTTGCGTCCTTCGCGCTCATTATGCTGTTCACGCGGTCGCATGCTCGCCTCTCGGCCGGGATCTCCATTGCCGCCGTGGGAATATCGCTTGCAAGTGCCGTATTCCTGCTAGTGCGAAACTGGTCCCTGCCGGCGCCTATACAGATAACGGGCCGTTGGCTGATATCGGGGGACATCCACATTCCCATCGGCTTTCTCTTGGACCCCCTGAGCCTGCTCATGCTCACCATCGTGGCGACGATCAGCTGCCTGGTGCAGGTGTATTCGCTCGCTTACATGGCCGGCGACCCCGGTTTTTCAAGGTATTACGCCTTTCAGTCGCTTTTCGCCTGGGCCATGCTCACCCTGAGCATTTCACCCACCATGATCCAACTCTACATCTTCTGGGAGCTGGTCGGGCTTGCCTCTTATCTACTGATCGGGTTCTGGTACGAGAAGTTCAGCGCCAGCGAGGCCGGGAAGAAGGCCTTCGTCATGACCCGCCTGGGAGATATCGCCTTCTTCCTGGGTCTGCTTTTGGTGCTCCTCCACTTCGGCAACCTGAATATCCTCGACATGAACGGCCCGCAGGCCACGGAGCGGCTCTCGCCCGTTCTGCTCACGGTTTCCGCCCTGCTCATCTTCGGCGGGGTCATGGGCAAGAGCGCGCAGTTTCCGCTGCTCACCTGGCTTCCCGACGCCATGGAAGGCCCCACGCCGGTGAGCGCGCTGCTGCACTCGGCCACCATGGTGGCGGCGGGGGTGTACATGTTCGCCCGGATCTTCCCCTTCTTCAGCCACTCGGGGAACGCCATGACCGTCTGCCTGAGCATCGGCACCATCACCATGCTGCTTTCCTCCACCATGGCCATGGTCACCCGGGACATCAAGCAGGTTTGGGCCTATTCCACGATCAGCCAGTTGGGGTTCATGGTTATGGGGTTGGCCGCGGGCGGCTATGCCGCGGGCGTCTTTCATCTGACCACCCATGCCGGCTTCAAGGCGCTGCTCTTCCTGTGTTCGGGCGTCTTCATTCACCACTACGAAACCAACGACATGTTTGTCATCGGACGACACGGCGGCCGTGGGCTCCTCATCCCGATGATCTGCATGACCCTGGCGTCGGCCGCCTTGAGCGGCCTTCCACCCTTATCCGGATTTTTCAGCAAGGAGGCGATCATGGGGGTCCTGGCCGGACAGCGCAACCCGATCTGGCTAGCGGCCGGGCTTATGGGCGCCTTCCTCACGGCCTACTATTCCTTCCGGCTCATCTTCATCATCCTGCGGCCGAACCTGAGCGAGAAGGTGCGCGCCGAGACCCATGGAGGCCACGGAAAGGGCCATCACGCGGCCGGCCTCTATTGGGTGATGGCCTGGCCTCTGATCATTCTTGCCGCCGTCACTCTGGTGTTGGGTTTCTTCCAGGGACCGCTGGAGGTTTTTCTATCGGGGTCACAAACCGTTTCCGAAAGCCACGGCACCGGTCATCACGCCTGGTTGCCGATTGCGGCCGTGGGCCTGGCCTTGGCCGGAACCGGGTTGGCGTGGTTGGAATTCGGGCGCAACGGCGCGGCCCAGGTAGGGTTCGTGGAGCGGCTTCCGGCTCTGCGCGCGCTCTTCGCCAATCGCTGGTACCTGGACCATCTGTATCGGCGCCTACTGGATTACGTGATCTATGGGACCATCTCAAACCTGTTTACGCGTAACGACCGTCGCGTGATCGACGGTGCCATCGACGGCATGTGCCGGGCCACGATCGGCAGCGGCCGCCTGCTCTCGTTTGTCCAGTCGGGCATGCTGCAGTACAACCTGATGGTGATGTTTGCCGCCCTGGCCCTGGTGGCGCTGGGCTTCTACTTCCTGGGGTGAGAGATCGATGAGCATGGAATTTGCGACGTTTCCATACCTGACGGCCATCCTGTTGAGCTGTATCGCGGGCTTGCTGGTCATCCTCTTCATCCCGGATGAGCGGCAGATGCTGATCAAGCAGGTCAGCCTCGTTTCTTCCGGGATTGCCATGGTGCTTTCGGTCTATCTTTTCTTCGCCTACGACAAGGGTAAGGGGGGGTTGCAGTTCGTTGAGAAGGTTCTCTGGGTAGACTCGCTGGGCATTTACTACTTCAATGCCGTCGACGGCTTCAGCCTGCCCATGCTGGCCCTGACAGGGATCGTGCTCTTCACGGGGGTTCTCACGATGTGGGAGCTCACCCACCGGGTCAAGGAGTTCTTCGCGTTCACGTTCCTGCTGGTGGCCGGCGTTTTCGGGGTCTTCATGGCGATGGACCTTTTCTTCCTCTTCGTGTGGTACGATGTCTCGCTTTTCCCCATGTACCCGCTCATCGCCATCTGGGGTAGCACCCGCAAGGAGTACGGGGCCATGAAACTGACCCTCTATCTTCTGGCAGGCAGCGCCCTCATTCTGCCGGGGATTCTCTACCTCTTCGTGAAGTCGGGGTTGAACACCTTCGATGTCACCGCGCTTATGCAACCGGGGGTCTTCACCCCGTTCCAGCAGAAGTTCGCGTTTCTGCTCTTCTACCTCGGCTTCGGCATCCTGGCCGGCGTGTGGCCGTTTCATACTTGGTCCCCGGTCGGCCACGTGGCCGCCCCCACGGCGGTCAGCATGATCCACGCCGGGGTGCTCATGAAGCTCGGCGCCTTCGGTGTGTTACGGGTCGGGATCTTTCTTTGTCCCGAGGGTTGGCAGTACTGGTCCCAGCTCATGGCGCTGCTGGCGACCTGCGGCATCGTTTACGGCGCCTTCGTCGGGCTGGCCCAGACCGACCTCAAATACGTCATTGGTTACTCCAGCGTTTCCCACATGGGCATTGTCGGCCTTGGCCTGGCAACGGTGACCGTCGACGGGCTGAACGGCGCGGTGTTCCAGATGTTCGCGCACGGTGTGATGACCGCACTCTTATTCTCGTCCGTAGGCTACATTTATGAGCGCACCCACACCAAGATGATTCCGGAGCTCGGAGGACTGAGCAAGGTCATGCCCATGGCCTCTTCGTATTTCATCATCGCCGCGCTGGCCGGTATCGGCGTCCCCTGCCTGGCCAGCTTTTGGGCCGAGCTCCTGGTGTTCATCGCCTCCTTCCGAGTCTATCCGGTGAGGGGGGCGCTGGCCATCTGCGCCCTAGTGGTGAGTGCGCTCTTCATGCTGCGGGTGGTGCAGCGCACCTTCTACGGCCAGAAAAACGAGCGGCTCGCCCACCTGAAAGACGTCAGCTTCGGTTTGGGCATCCCGCGGATGATATTGGTGGGGGTGATCGTGCTTTTCGGGCTTTTCCCCGCGCTGATGGTGGATTTGGTGCAAACCGCTTCTCTACCTCTTATCCAGGGGTTGCCGCGATGACGTGGACACTGTTCATCCCCGAGCTCTATTTCGCTCTCACGGCCGCCGTGTTTTTCGGTTTATCCCTGACGGCGCAGCCGAATCTGCGACGGGATTATCTGTCAGGCGTTTTCCTGGCTGCCGGCGGATTGGTGGTCACATTGGCCTCGCTGCGCTTGGAGGGGATGCTTTTTTTCGAGGCCTACCGGGTGGATCTCTTTTCGCAGGTCTTCAAGGTCCTGGTGGCCGCCGGGTTCTTCCTGGTGGTCTGCCTCTGCAGCGAGCTCACGGGCATCGACGAACGGCACCATTCCGAGTTCTTTCTCTTCCTCACCACCTGCACCCTGGCGATGATGATGCTGGTCAGCAGTGTCGAACTGCTCACGATCTACATCGCCCTCGAGCTCTCCAGTTATTCGCTTTACGTCCTGGTCCCTCTGCGCACGGGGGAGGGCGTCGATGTGGAGGCGGGCATCAAGTACTTCATGGTGGGCGCATCGGCATCGGCCGTGATGCTCTTCGGCCTTTCCTATCTCTTCGGAGTGGCCCACACCACTTACGTGGCAGAACTGATTCGAGTGCTGCCCGGGCTCATCACGAGCCCGGCGGCCGTCCTCGGCCTGATCCTCACCCTGTGCGGGTTTTTTTTCAAGCTGGCGGTCTTTCCGTTCCATTATTGGGCACCGGATGTCTACCAGGGGGCGGCCAACCAGGTGACTGCTTACATCGCAACGGCTTCCAAGGTGGCGGCCGTGGCCATCATCATGCGAATGGCGTCGCTGGGCGGCGACAGCACGTATCTCGTGCATGCACTGGTGGCCCTCTCCATTTGCTCCATGACCCTTGGGAATCTGGCGGCCATCGTTCAGAAGGACCTCAAACGCCTGCTCGCTTATTCGAGCATTTCCCACGCCGGTTACGTACTGATCGGTATCCTCAGCATGAGCCCGACCGGCTACGCCAGCGCCATTTTTTACGCGCTCGCCTACCTGGTGATGAATCTTTCCTGCTTCCTGGTGGTGGTCAAGGTGGCCGCAGACGGGAGCGATCTGCAGATCGCCCAGCTGGCTGGCCTGCATCGACGTTCGCCCATCCTGGCCATGGTGCTGATGCTTGCAGCATTCGGTTTGGCGGGGATCCCCCCTACGGTCGGCTTCACCGGAAAGTTTTTGGTGTTCGCCGCGGCGGTGGAGAAGGGCTATCTGTGGCTGGTGATCGTGGCCATGGTCAACGCTACGATCTCGCTTTATTACTACATCCTGGTAGTTAAGGCCGCGTACCTGGCTGAACCGGAGGGGAACCCGCCCCGGCTCAAAATCTCTGCCGCCACGCGGGTGCTTGCCGGCGTCCTGGTGACGATCATGGTAGCCGCCGGTATCTTTCCGCACCGAATCTTGGAGGTGGCCAGGGCTGCCGCCCGGTCCTTGATGTAAAAGAGGTAAGGCTGTGGGTCTTTTCAAACGCAAACAGGCCAAACGATCTTTACCAGCGCCGAAAGACATCGGCCCCCGCCTCCCCTTTTTCTGCGGTACGGGCGGACGGGGACCCTTTGTCACCGTTTGCGGCGGAAACAGCGCCGGACGGTGCCGTTGCGGCTGCGAAGAGGTGCGTGAGGCCCTCGAGGAGGAGATCCGCTCGCGCGAGTTGAACGTGCGGGTGGCCGCCATGAAGGTGGGCTGCAACGGGATCTGCCCTTACGGGCCCCTCGTGGGTTTTCCCGGAGGGAGTTTTTACTACCAACGACTCACCCCCGAAAGGGCACGCGAGATGGTCTTCGAAACCATCGAAAAAGGCCACATCCTGTTTGATCTGCTACACCTGGATCCCCTGCAATCCACCTCCGGGCGCCTCCTCTATGATCATGCTTCGGGATTTATCGCCGTCCTGGATGAAAACCGATGCATGGTCCAGGTGGCCAAATACTTCCTTGAGTTCGACAAGGGGGTTTCCTGCGGCAAGTGCACTCCCTGCCGCGCCGGCTTCGTTTATCTGCGAGAGATCGTCAACGCCATTGCCGGGGGAGAAGGGCGGTCCGAAGACCTCCACACCATGCGCGCCATCATGGAAGCGATGCGCCAGGCCGCTTACTGCGAATACGCAGGGCGCGGCTCGGGCCCCCTGGCGGCCATCCTCAAGCACTTTCGGTCAGAATTTGAGCTGCATATCAGCCAAAAGAACTGCCCCGCAGGGGAGTGCCTGAAATTGAGCGGAAGGGGGCATGCCGAGGGACATCCATCATCCCCTGCCCAGTAGATGTCTTTTTCACGGCCAGCCCTTCGGCCCTGACATGGCAAGCAAGGACCATTCATGACGGAACGAGTTCAGCTGACGATTGACGGGCGCCGGGTTGCGGCTGAGCCGGGGACCACCATTCTCCTCTCGGCCCGGGAGAACGGCATCTCCATTCCAACGCTCTGTCACAGTGAGATTCTTCGACCTCTGGAGGGTTGTCGGATTTGTATTGTCCGGGTGGAGGGTGAACCGAAGTTTCTCCCGGCCTGCAGCACCCCGGTCCGAAACGGCATGGTGGTCACCACCGACTCCACGGATATTCACGAAACGCGGAAGCTCCTCGTCGAACTCCTCCTACGGGAGCACTACGGTGATTGTGTGGCTCCCTGCCAGCTGACCTGCCCGGCCGGCATCGACATTCAGGGCTACCTCGCACTCATCGGCAGAGGAGAATATATAGAAGCGCTGAAGCTCATCCGCGAGCAGCTTCCCATGCCGGCCACCATCGGCCGGGTCTGCCCTCACTTTTGCGAAACCCAGTGCCGACGAAACCTCGTGGAAGAGGCGATCAACATCAACCATCTGAAACGTTTCGTGGCCGACTATGAGATGCGACTCGGAAAGCGTCATTTCCCAGCCAAGCGGTTGCCCTCGGGCCATCGCGTAGCCATCATCGGCGGCGGTCCCGCCGGCCTGAGCGCTGCCTATTACCTCTGCCTGTTAGGGCACTCGCCGACCCTCTTCGACGCCATGCCGGAATTGGGAGGCATGCTCCGCTACGGCATCCCGGAGTATCGACTCCCCAAGAAGGTGCTCGACTGGGAGATCGAGGGCATTCTCCAGCTGGGCGTTGCCGTGAAGAAAGGCGTCAGGTGGGGCAGGGACTTCACGGTGGAATCGCTCCGCAGCGACGGCTACGAGGCTTTCTTCCTGGCCATCGGTGCCTGGGCGGCCCACAGGCTAGGCGTTCCCGGGGAGGAGCTTGGCGGCGTGTATTCCGGAGTGGACTTTTTGGCAGATGTCGCCCTGGGGAAACCCGTCAGCATGGGACAGAAGGTGGCGGTCATCGGCGGCGGGAACGTGGCCATGGATGCAGCCCGCACCGGTGTGAGGCTCGGCGCCAAGGAGATGTCCATCATCTATCGCCGCTCGCGGGAGGAAATGCCCGCCAGCCATGAAGAGATCGAGGGCGCCATGGCCGAGGGCATCTCCTTCCATTTCCTGACCGCTCCGGTAAAGGTCCTGAGCGATAACGGCAAGGTGCAGCAGCTTGAAGTCATGCAGATGAAACTTGGGGAGCCGGATGCCAGTGGCCGGCGCCGCCCCATCCCCGTGAAAGGCTCGGAGACGACTGTGGCCTTGGATATGGTCATCAGCGCCATCGGGCAGGTCCCCGATCTTTCCCCGCTCATGGCGGACAAAGCTGCGGCGAACGCCCCTGTGACGCGGTGGAGAACCCTTGGCGCCGACCCGGAGACCCTGTACACCGGCATCGGAGGCATCTTTACAGGGGGGGACGTCTATCGCGGACCGGATACGGTGGTGCGGGCCCTCGCGGACGGCCGCCGGGCCGCGCTGGCGATCCACCGCTACCTGGAGGAACAGAGGATCGACCCCCGACCCAAGGCCTTCAACATTGTCAAGGGCGATCTGAAGACCATCAGCAAAGAGCCTTTCGGCGCTTTCGCGCAGCAGGCGCGAGCTCGCATGCCGGAGCTCGAACCCGCCGAGCGGATCACCAATTTTCAGCAGATAGACCTCGGCCTCCCGGAAGAAAAAGCACTTCAAGAGGCGGAGCGCTGCCTGTCGTGCGGGTGCATGGATGTTTTCGGCTGCCGTCTGCGCAGGCTTGCTGACGACATGCAGGTGGCGACGACCACACGGCTGCAGCCTCAAATACCTTTTGACGAAGCTCGCCGGACGGACCAGCACCCCTTCATTGCCGTTGATCCCAACAAGTGCGTGCGGTGCAAGCAATGTTATGAGGCCTGCGCCCGTTTCCAGTGTTCGGATGCCATCGATTTCGCCGAGACGCCCTCCTTCAATGCGCGCTGTGTCTCCTGCGGTCTTTGCCTCGATGTTTGCCCGACGGGGGCGCTGGGGGACCGCATCGGCGGCAAGCCCGGCCCCTTTCAGTGTCGAACGGTGGAAACGGTTTGTGCCCACTGCGGCTGTGGATGCCACCTCGTGTTCAAGCTCAAGGGCGACAGCTTCTTCACCATCTCCACCCGCAGCGATGCCCCGCCCAACTATGGTCATACCTGCCGTCAGGGACGTTTCGACAGCTTTGCCTATGCGAGCGACCCCGAGCGACTGCAATCGCCACTGCTTCGCCAAGACGGACGGCTCGTGGAGTGCTCCTGGCAAGAGGCTTTGGATCGGGTCGTGCGTGAGTTCACACGCCTTCGAGACCAGCATGGAGGGCAGGCGTTGGCCGCGCTGGGATCGCCCCAGGCCACCAACGAAGCCAACTACCTGCTGCAGAAGATCTTTCGGGGTCATTTCGGCACAAACAACCTGGACTTCCCTGGAAGTCATGTACACCGTACCACCATGGCCGCGTTTTCCAGCGTTCTCGGTACCGGATTTATGCCGAGCGCCCTGCGGGATATCGAGAATGCTCAGGTCATCCTGGCTTTCGGCGATTTAATCGAGGAGAGCAATCCCATTGTGGCAACGGCACTGCGGAGAGCCAGCCGCACCCATGGCCGGCGGCTCATCAGCGTGGCCTCCCGCCTGCTCAGTCTTGGGAGTTTTTCCAATCCAGCGCTTTTCGTTCCCCGTGGACGCGAAGGCGATTTCCTTGGCGTCCTGATCAATCGAGTGATAGAAAAAGATCTCTTCGATCACGCATTCGCGCAAGCGCATGCCGGCAGAGTTGAACAACTCAGAAAAGCGGTGGCAAATCGGAAACCCGATCAGTTGGCCGGCCAGCTTGGCTTGGACGAAGCCACCCTTGACGATTTGGCTCGGGCTTGCGCCAGCGCGGCCTCTCTTGCGATAGTTTATTCCGAGGATTTCGCCGATGACGCCCAGGGCGATTTCAAAGTGGTGGCTCTGGCCAGCCTCGCCCTTCTGACCGGGCGTATCGGTCAGCCGAACAGCGGCATCTATCCTCTTTGTCGACATATCAACACTCGAGGGGCTGCGGACATGGGGATGCTGCCCACCCACCTTACGGGCCATGTCCCGCTTACCGACGACCAAAGACGAGCGCAAATAGCCCAAATCTGGGGTTCGCAGATACCGGCCGGAGCCGGATTGGGATTCGTGGAGCTGATGGAGGGTGCTCGTCAAGGCAAGCTGAAAGGTCTCTATATTCTGGGTGGCGATGCCCTGGAGAGCGAGGATTTCCTGTCGGCTTTAGGTCACGTGGATTTCCTGGTGGTCCAGGATTTCCTCCTTCGCAAGAGTGCCGGACGTGCGCATGTTGTTCTGCCCGCCACGTCGTTTTTGGAGCAGGATGGTACTTTCACTAATATCGAAAGCCGGATTCGGCAGCTCCGGCCTGTGAAGGCAAGGCCGGGAGGAACTCTGCCGGACTGGCGTATTCTGTCCGACCTTATCGCGCGGTTGCATTCAGGCGCCCGCTATGGAGATGCCCATTCGGTCTACCGCGAAATCATGGAGGTTGTACCCTTTTACGCCGCGTCGCTTTAGCAGCCTGACGAAAGTCGGCACCTATCGCCATGATTCGATGTCGGACGGCTTTTAGGAATGGACTGCTTATCCCACCTTCGGTGGGGCTGAGCTTTCCAAAAAACCATGCGCGTTGGCTGCGGTGTCTAAAGTTCGTTTTTCGCCTTCTGCAGGGCGGCTGAAAATGCCGCACGGCTATGGCTGTTTGACTCCTGGTGCAGCGTCGGGATGCCGCAGAAAGGACTCGTCGTATGCCAAAGCAAATTCTTTTTTGCTTGGACGATTCCGAGCAGACCTGCCAGGCGCTCCGCAATTTGGGGGCGTTGCTGGAACCGGCTGACGTTCAGCTTCGCCTGTTCCATGCCGCACCGGAAACTTCCCGCTTTTACCCGGGTGAGCTTTCCACTCTCAGCGGAGAACCCGAGCAGTGGAAGAAGGCGCAAGAGGGACGGGCGCGAGGGATTCTGGAGCGGGCGGCGGATCTCCTACTGAACCTGGGGTTCAGGCACTTTAGGATCGAAAATGAGCTGGCTTTGCAGAGCGTCAACGCCGCACAGGACATCCTCGCTGCGGCCGAACGGCTGGAGCCGGGTGCTATAGGACTCGCCCGGAAAGGCCGCTCCGCCGTCAAGCGTTTCTTCCTGGGGAGCACCACGGCCACGGTCTGTCAGTACGCTGAGAAAATGCCGGTCTGGGTGGTTGGGATCCGGCCGATTAAGCCGCCCCATTTGCTTGTATCCCTCGACGAGTCTCCCTACGCGGGGCGCATCATATCGCACGTGGGAGAATATTTCGGGACGCTTCCGGGGGCCCGAGTCACCCTCTTTCACGTCATGCCGGCCAAGCCGCCGGGGTACTGGGACGACGGCCACATCCTCAATGAAACCGAGCGCGCGGAGCGTCAGAGGATTGTGGTAAAATGGCGAGCCGCATACGAGGAAGAAACCGGAGGTTTTTTCCTGAAAGCCAAATCCGAACTGACTGCCGCGGGAGTGCTCGAGAGAAACATCTCTATCAAGAGTCAAACTCTAATCGAGGGTATCGCCCGTGATATTCTGGCCGAGGCAGGGCGGGGTGATTACAACATCTTGGCCTTTGGCCGACGAGGCAGTTCGGCCATCAAAGAGTTCACCTTGGGAAGCCGGGCTGCAAAGATGCTCCACCACCCTTTCGATTGCACCCTCATCCTGGTGAGCTGACGGGTTAGATGAACCCGTCACAATGGCAGTCTCCGGCGAGCCCGGATGATAAAAGATCCGAAGGTCGAGAATCTCCGGAGGCGAATGAAACCATGACCCCGCAGTGCGCAACCGGCGGCACCGGGGATCTAAGAAGAAGGGAAGGGACAGTGAGCATCCATACCCCATCGCAAAGCGACAACGTCAAAGACCCTTACGCGCTCTATGCATCCTCCATCGGCCCGCGGATCTTGGAGCATGCAAACAAGATTTTCGAGGAATTTCCGGTTCCAAAGTACGCTCTGTATTTCGTCATCTTCATGATCGAAGTAGCGGCAGTTTTTTATATCGGCATTAAATTATCGCAGTAGGGTGAATTGTGCTATCATATTTAGTCACGTCGCTTTCATCGGGCGGGATTTGCACACAACCATGTTAGAAGTTAGGAAGGAGAGGGGCAACCGACCCCTGAGCTTGAGGTGATTACCCGGAAAGCGATTTTCGGCCGGCTTTTTATTATCAAAAGTTGTGAATGACAGATATAAACTGCAGAAAACCAAAA
>Ga0079303_10000079_pt1 | contig 19990 bp, 15 predicted proteins | sample Methanogen_OWC_FD_77073 | JGI IMG/M metagenome (GOLD analysis project Ga0079303, IMG submission 77073) | Enriched soil microbial communities from Old Woman Creek wetland in Ohio, USA - Methanogen_OWC | ecosystem: Environmental > Terrestrial > Soil > Wetlands | place: USA: Ohio | collected...
ACCGGGAAAGAAAATATTTTCAGAAAATCAGTATCCGAATATAAAAAGACATTATCGGAGAAAAGGGATGAGTTGTATTCCAGTGTGTGGACCCTGATTTTACATCTTGTGGCATTCTTAATCTCCGGAATATCATTAACAATGGCAATCTTCAAAGGTGCGGGAGTGACAGCAAATTTATCATTACCCATATAGCTGAAATCGCGCGAATGTTTTGTTTCAATCCTGTATATTTTATCTGAATTTTCATGGTATTTGTCATAGCTGAGTTCATACTCCGTGTATAAGAGGATGAGTATACTGCAACTCATTGCTATTGACAGACCAATTGCAGTGATAATTGACTGGTGACCCTGCTTGAGAATACTTTTAACTGAAAGCTTTAGGTAATTCTTTAGCATTTCCTGAAATTATTTCATTGCAAAGAGCTCTTTTATAAAAGACAATAATAGTTGTCATTTGATGCATGCAATGAAAAGGAAGTGTCAAAAGCCTTTTTACCACCCCGTCCCGACCATAAGGTCGTGACACCCCTCCTTGAAAAAGGAGGGGAAATATTTGATATTTAGTATCTTGACATCCTCCTCCTTAATAAGGGCCTGCCCCGGGACGCCGTCAGGCGGAGCGGGGAGGAGTACCCCGACCGAAGCGTCGGGGGGAGGAGGTGACTTTTGACAGCCTCCAAATTCTTACAGGGAAAATATAAATAATTACGCCTGTTTTTCCGACACAATCTGCCCGTCAAACAGATTAACTATCCTGTGAGCAAAGCCTGCATCATGGTCAGAGTGGGTAACCATAATAATTGTCGTACCTTCCTTGTTCAGTTCAGTAAGAAGGTTCATTACCTCGACACCGTTTTTTGAATCAAGGTTACCGGTTGGCTCATCTGCAAGTATCAGTTTAGGATTTGCAACGACAGCCCTGGCTATGGCAACTCTCTGCTGCTGCCCTCCTGACAGTTGCTGGGGGAAATGCTTTGCCCTGTGGTCGATCTTCATTCTTTTAAGAACGTCTTCCACTCTTTTCTTCCTGTCGCCGGCCTTCATCTTTAAATATATGAGCGGCAATTCAACGTTCTCGTAAACATTAAGCTCATCAATAAGGTTAAAGCTCTGGAAAACAAAGCCAATATTGCCTTTACGGAAGACAGTCCTGTCACGTTCCTTTAGCTTGGCGACCTCGGTTCCGTTAAAGATGTAGCTTCCGGATGTGGGATTATCAAGAAGTCCCAGTATGTTCAGGAGTGTCGATTTTCCACATCCTGAAGGACCCATAACGGCGACATATTCACCCTCCCTGACATTCAGATTCACTTTGTTCAGAGCTGTTGTCTCGACCTCTTCAGTTCTGAAGACCTTTGTTAAATCATTTGTTTTGATCATGACTATAGTATTTAATGTTATTTGGATTTCTTAAAAACCAGTTTTTCATTTTTCCCGAAGGTTTCATATCCTGATATAATTACTTTTTCTCCGGGTTGGAGACCTTCAAGGACTTCATAATATTTGGGATTTTTTCTCCCTATTGAGATGTTTCGTTTAATTGCATAGGATTCGGACGGGTCAAGGACATATATCCACTGACCACCGGTTTCCTGGAAAAAGCCGCCTATCGGAACCAGGACCGACATCTTGGGCTGGCCCAGCTGGAGACTTATATAGTATGTCTGTCCGGTCCTGATATTTGCCGGAATGCTGTCCTGAAAAATCATGTCAATCTCGAATGTGCCATTCCGTACTTCGGGGTAGACCCTTTTAACAACCAGGTCAAATTCACTACCCTGCCGGTCAAGCGTGGCAGTGAGTTGAGTTTTGACTCTGTCAATATAGTGTTCGTCAATCTGGGCTGTGACCTTGAATGATGTCAGGACATTTATCTGGCCCATATTTGCTCCGCGTGAAATTGACTGCCCTATTTCCGGAAGCAGCAAACCCAGCTGACCATCAACTGTTGCTCTGACATCCAGATTCTCCACCCTCTGCCTTACAAGTGCCAGGTTTCTGCGCATATTCTCAAGGTTGTTCACCATGTTGTCAACCTGAACTGAACGGAAAATGGAGTCCTGTTTCTGACGCTCAATAAACAGATCCCTTGACTGAAGCGCCATATCTAAATCTTCTTTTGACCTGGTAAATTCTTCTCTCGAAATGAGGCTGTCTTTCATAAGAATGACATTTTGATCGTAAGTACGTTCCTTCCTCTCAATATCATATTTAAGGTTGAGTAATTCCCGCTTTATCTGTAGCCTGTCCTGCTCCATGGCTATCTGGGTATTCCTCAGGAAGTTTTCCTTTTCGGCAAGTTGTGCTTCGCTGTCGAGAATGTTCAGGTAGAGATCGGGATTGGACAGTTTCAGTATTATATCTCCCTTTTTTACCATAGAACCCTCTTCAATAAGTATTTCTTCGACACGACCGCCCTCCTGGGCATCGAGGAATACTGTGCTGATCGGTTCAACCGTGCCGGGTACCGTTATATAGTCATTGAATTGCCCCTCGGTTACGGATTCAATGATAAGTTTATCTTTTTCAACTTTATAGGTAGATGTGCGGTCAGCGAAAAAAGCCATATACATGAGCACTACGAATACCGCTCCCAGGGCAATATATATGATATGTTTCTTTTGCAGGCCCTTCTTCCTGGCAATGGGTTTATCCATTTTTTCAATAGGCGTATCCATCCTGACTTATTTTTTGATGTTAGTTGATTACAATGTTTTCATAGTCACCTGTTGTACAAAACTGAATTGTGAGTCGCCTGAAAAGCAGCTGCAGTTTTGTTCTGAGGGCTTCAGTCTCAGCTGTAAAAAGTGTTGTCTTTGCAGCTGAGTAATCTGTCACATCAACCAGTCCTGATTCGAATTTTTTCTCGACAGAATTAAAAGACTTTTTGTTGAACGCAAGGTTGGCTTCAGCAGCAGTATATTCATCTATCCCCCTGTTGTAATTGAGGCAGGCATTTTCAATTTCGGTGTAGAGATTGTTTTTCTCAAGTTCAAGCTTTAGCTCAGTATCATTCTTCCTGATCTTTGCCAGTTTGATATTCCTTGCTGTCATATAGTTGTTGAATATCGGAATCTGGAGGGTGACGTACACAGCCTGGCTGTTGTTGTTTTTCAACTGTTCGGAGAATGAAGCCTGCGCTTCGGCATCTTCACTCAGGACTTTATAATATCCGGTATAAACTGCGCCGCCGATTTCAATCCTTGGGGCAACGTAACCTTTGGATGCAGCCACCTGCTTTTCTGAAGCTTTCAGTTCATACTCGATCGCTTTAAGACGTGGAAGGACCTCAGAGGCAATAATAAAGATACTGTCTGTATCAAACCCGGTTCCGGAAATCAGCAAAGTATCCAGATCAGGTGTCCGGATATCAAAATCCGGGACATTATCAAGCTGGAGCATTTGTTTCAGGAGTGTCACGGCCTGGCTGGCGGAATTCTGAGCAATCGTGTAGTTAAGCCTGTCAGCAGAAACCTGGCTTTCAATCTCATACTGTCTGGAAACAGCTTCTCTCCCGGTTTCGACCATTTTGCTTATCCTGAAAAGCTGTTGTTCCGAAAGATCAAGCTGGATCTTTGAAGCATCCTCGAGACCTTTTGCATACAAAACCTGAAAATACTGTCCTGTAATATCAAGGATGAGTGCATTTTTTGTTATCTTCTCATTTTCCAGACCGGCTTTAAGCATAAACTTATTTGCAGCAACTGTGTTCAGCGTTGCAAAACCATTAAACAGTTCGATAGATGAATTTAAAGAGTATGAGTTACTTATATTCTGTTTAAAGGTAATGAGGTTGGTTACCGGGTTTACTGATCTCCCGAATCCGACATTCGCATCTGATCCGAAATTGAGCGAGGGTAGCATGTCCAGCTTTGACTTGGTAAGGTTTACTTCAGCAGTTTCAGTCTGAAGCCTCTGTCTCTGCAATCCAATATTATTTTCAATAGCATAGTTGATGCAATCTTCAAGTGTCCATTTCTTTGCCTGCGCTGATAATTCATGGGAACATGTAATTAGCACCAGGATTGCAAACCAGATCAATTTTTTCATTTCTTTCTCCCAGTTTATATTCTTGTTGACAAAGTATATGCCATACCTTTAATTAAAAGTAGATCAATTATATATGAATATATCTCATTCAGATAGTGTAAAATAATTAGACACCTAATTGTCTTTAGTCTTTACATTTTACAAAAAGACCATTTATTGCAGGAATCCCTGACAATTAATACCTGCTATTAAATAAATTACCGGTAAGGCAATAAGATGGAAGTGCTGTTAAATCTTGTTAATGTTATGCTAATGATATAAGCCACTGACCAATTATTCTGCTGTTTATGTTTACATTCGAATACAAAATCGAAATGACATGCTAAGGAATCTAATAAAGACAACGATCAGACATATAGTGAAGCATCCGGGTTATAGTTTTCTGAACATACTCGGACTTACTATTGGTATTTTAAGTGCCTTGTTTCTCGTTATTTATGTTTCTGATGAAGTGAGTTATGACCGTTATAATGAGAAAGCTGACAGGATCTACCGGGTTTCTTCAAAGATTACTGAACCGGATGACCAGTTTACCTGGAATTATGCACAAATACCTTTCGGACCGCGGGCGGTGCAGGATTATCCTGAGATTCAGGCTTTTGTAAGGTTTATACCAATGAACCGAACTTTATTCAAATATGAGGACAAAGAGTATTATGAAGAGGACTTTTACTATGTTGACTCAACACTGTTTGATATTTTCACTTATAAGGTCATAAAAGGAGAAGTAAAGTCGGCGCTTATTGAACCTGACAAGATTATTCTCACTGAGACTGCAGCCGGAAGGTATTTTGGCAGCGATGATCCGATAGGGAAAACAATAACCTCGGCCGGCAATACCTTTGAAGTAACAGGTGTGATAGAGGATGTACCTTTCAATTCCCATTTTCGATTTGATGCAGTAGCTTCAAGGAATAATCTTCCAAAACAGCTGGGATCATGGGGAAATTTCGGAGTATTTACATACCTTCTGTTGCCAGAAGGCCTTGATGTTAAGGAATTTGAGAAAAAAATACAGGGAATGTATGCTGCATATATGGAACCGATTTTTGGACCGGTCCATATCACTGTGGAGTACATACTTGAACCTATTACACGGATCCATCTTTATTCGACAAACCCGGGTGAACCAGAACCTACCGGAAGTATTACTTACGTATATATCTTCGCCATTGTAGCGCTTTTCCTTGTCCTTATTGCTGCCATGAATTACATGAACCTGGCAACAGCGCGTTCAGCGGGGCGAGCACGTGAGGTAGGCTTGCGCAAAGTTGTCGGATCGAGAAGAAGTACTCTTATAATGCAGTTCCTTTCCGAATCAATCCTGTTTACTGTTATTTCCCTTCTCATCAGCGTTACAGGATTGATGGTTCTCTTGCCGAAGTTTAACCAGCTTGCCGGTAAGTCATTCAATCTCCATGTTTTATATAGTCCGGAAGTAATTTTAAGTTTGCTTGGCATCATCATCCTTGTTGGCATCATAGGAGGAAGTTATCCGGCTTTCTTCCTTTCAAGATTTAGTCCTGTCACCGTTCTTAAGGGTGAGATCACCCGGGGCTCGGCTGGCAGTCTATTCCGGAAGATACTTGTTGTCATCCAGTTCGCTGTCTCAGTAATCATGATAATTTGCACCCTGGTTGTCTTCAGACAGCTTAACTACCTGAAGACCATGGACCAGGGATTTGATCAGAAGAATGTTGTCAGCCTTCAATTGAACGGTCCCATGGTACAGAAATATCCTGTGCTGAAACTTGCACTTCTCGAGAATCCCAACATTAAATCTGTTGGTGGAACCAGTAACCCTGTCGGAGAAGGTTCAGGCAAATATCTGCTGAATGTCGAGACTGATCAGGGTATGGCATCCCGGGGAGTTAATCTTGTTGTGGTAGATCATGATTTTGTGGAAACCATGGGTATTAAAATGAAGGAAGGACGTGATTTCCAGGTTGATATGCCTTCTGATACTCTGACCGGAGTTGTGGTGAACGAAACCTTTGTAAATCGGATGGGATGGAGCGAACCGATAGGAAAAAAGATTGAGGTGGGTGATGAAAATACACTCAGGGCCAGGGTGATAGGAGTGATGAAGGATTACCATCAGACAGGTATGTACAATGAAATAGAAACCCTTGTTCTTATCTACCGCATCAATAATCCAATAGTGTACATCAAATTAGCTGATAATAATACCGAACAAACCCTTGCTTACATCGAAGCCAGGTGGAAGGAGATCTTTCCGGATCAGCCATTTACGTATACTTTTCTCACCGAAAGATTTAACAGACAATTTGAGGCGGATGAAAAGCGGGGACTGATCTTTACACTCTTTACCATACTGGCAATACTTATTGCCTGCCTGGGTCTTTTCGGATTGGCGTCCTATACGGTCGAGCAACGCACAAAGGAGATCGGCATCAGAAAAGTATTCGGAGCAGATGAAAGAGTAATCCTGCGGCTCATATCAAAAGAATTTGTTATCCTCACCTCGATCTCGATAATTATAGCAATTCCAGTCGCCATTTACTTCATGAATAACTGGCTTGAGAATTATGTTTATCGGACTAAAATCGGAGTAGTTCTTTTGCTGGTTGCGGCCTTACTGACAATTTTAATAACGTTTTTAACTATCGGCTTCAAAGCATATCAGGCAGCTATAATGAATCCGGCCAACTCTGTTAAGACCGAATAGCTGTTACAGCAAGGGGGCCTGTTTCCGGGCCCCTTTTTTAATGTCATTTAAAACGAGTTATCTACTCTTTAGGTTTTTCAGGAGCATTTATTTCGCCGCTGTACGATATAGTGCTGCGGTTATTGCTGATGACGGTCATTGATGCACTCCCTTCCGTGCCGACAGAAAGTGACAGCCTGAATGTATCATTGGATCCTTTGACAACGGCATTGACCTGGTAACCTTTCTTGTTCGGGGTAACGGTATATTCATCCGGTTTCCCTTCGAACTTTATCCCCCCGTCACCGCCATATGCGACAGCCCCTGTGGCCCTGCCGAAATAAGGAAGATCACCCTTTATCGTATCAGCGTGAAATTCCACCAATCCCCGATTTGTGGTAAGATCCATTGACCGGTATCCCTGAGGTATCGCCCTGCTGGCATTAAAGATAAATTCCCTGGCATTGACCATAGCCTCAATCTGCTTTTGTTTCTCAAGCTTACGTTCCGCTTTTAACTCTTTTTTTGTCTTCTCCTGGGAGAAGCCGGAAGTGGCAATAAAAGCGGACAGCACAAGGATAAATAATACTTTTGTTTTCATTGGTTTTATTTATTGCGGTTTCGTTTTATGCAACCTAATTATCGCCTTTTGTCTGCCAGTCTTGAAGCTGGCCCTGTAAGGTGAAAATTGGCTTCTGACTGGGTATGGCCAGCCCGGACTCGGGGCGGTCAAGCACTATTATGAGCAGCATGACTACGGCAAAAATAATTGAGATTAGCAGGTTCATCCTGAAACTACCTTTTCCTGAAATTCCGAAATGATAACCAAGGGTAAGCATTGAAAAGAAAGTGATAATAAATAATACCCAGATTACGATACCAGGTATACGATACTCAAATGCCATTGTAATCCGCTGGTTATAACTATCGAACAGATCATTTACAGATTGAGTGAACAGTGCATAGACCTCTGAACTCCGGTCCTGTTGAGCCAGTGTTTCAGCGCAATCCCAAAGGCTGTCAAGTATCTCCCGGGAGCGTGACATTGCTGAACTGAGTTTCGTGTAATCTGTGGCAAGGTCAGTACGAAGGTCAACATATTCAACAAGCAGTTTTTTGTTTTCAGACCGGAATGGCTCCGGTAATAATCCTGACCGCAGGTAGGTTGTTCTGATGTTCGTAACCTCGTCCAGCAAAAGGGCTTTGCGCGCGTCATAACGATTGGAAACAATCTGAAATGTGAATGCAAGCATAAAGGCTAAAAGAGCAAAAGTTGTGGCTACCACCGTACCTACTGAGGAAGGCTCCATATTTGTGTCTTTCTTCTTACGGTGAACGCCATATAGCTGTCCGATTATTATCGGCACCAGAACAACAATCATCGGAAAAATAAGAAGTCCTGCTATCTTGAGAAAGGAATAAGTATTCATAGCCGGGGTTTTATTTTCTGCCAGAAAGTTCTGCCAGGGTTGATTCTTTTAAACTGCCAGCCCTAAGATACAAATTATTTGACTTTACGATGGCAGGTTATACCTGATAATATCAATAAGTGTCTCTCCATCGACAGGCTTCCGGAGAAAAGCCTTCACGCCGTAATCCTTGCAAGTTTTCCGGCTTTGATAATCATCATAAGACGTTACCACGATTACAGGAATATGATCATCCTCCTCGCTTAGTCTTTTCAAAACATCGAATCCGTTCGTCTCAGGAAGGTTAAGGTCGAGGATAAGAAGATCACCCTCCCGGGGTACATAAAAGCTTAGAAATTCATTTGCTTTTTCAAATGCCTTGCACTCGATTTTGGCAGACCGGAGGAATAACTCATAACCCCTTAGAACTGCGCGGTCATCATCTATCAGATAAATCATTTTGTTCCTGGGTTAATTGTTAACGATAGACGTCGATGAAATACGATTTATACAAATGTACATTAGTACATTCTCGTAACCAATAGTACCTTAGTACTACTGAGGGCATTTTATACAAGATTCAAAATACTCGTTATTACTGGATTTTTCCAGTCGGTTTAATACCTGCTTTATCGGCAATCCGGACGAGACCCGGAAGTGACCTGACGCCAAGCTTTTCGCAGATACTGTGACGGTGAAGCTTAACAGTCTGCTCAGCAATATTAAGATCGGAGGCGATCTGTTTGTTCAGTTTTCCGGAAATCAGGAGCGACAGGATCTCAGTCTCCCTGGCAGTCAGTGTTGATATCAGGGCACTGGCATTTATGAACTCGTTCTTTTCAGTTAAAAGCTTTTGACTCAGTTGAACAGCATCAGCTACTGAACTTAATAACTCATTGTCATCGAATGGCTTTTCGAGGAAGTTTACGGCACCTTTTCTCAACGTACTTACACTCATCTGGATGTTACCGCGTCCGGAAATAAAAATGATTGGCAAATTACAACCAAGACTGATAAGATTGTCCTGGAGTTCGAGCCCCGTTTTTCCTTCAAGGCTCACATCAAGAATTATACACCCCGTTCCCTCCCAGGGCTCCTGATCAAGAAACTCTTCAGAGCTGCTGAACGTCTGCACGTTGTAACCGACAGCACTTAAGAACAGGGAAATTGCCTTTCTTACCGAACTGTCATCATCAATTATGTATACGAACGGATCACCCATTTTTTAAGAGATTTAATCTGAATGAAAAGTCAGCGCCTCCGTCAGGCAAATTTTCAGCCCATATTTTACCGTCATGGGCTTCTATGATAGACCGGCTCAATGCCAGGCCAATACCGGTTCCGCCTTTTCGCGTAGTAACAAACGGTTCAAATATTTTTTCCTTGATGGCACTGTCAATCCCCGGCCCTGAATCACGGACTGAAACTGTAATAAAACCCTTGTCCACGGCGGAGATTACTTCCAGTTTTTTATTGGCAGGATCAGTGTTTTCCATAGCAATCTCGGCATTTCTGATGAAATTCATTAAAACCTGCTGTAGCTGTATCTTGTCAGCCAGTATATATGCCTTTTCAGCGTTACATTTAATGATCATTTTAATGTTTTGCCTGACGGCATCGTTATGATAAATATCTGCAGTTTCCCTGATAACTTCATTCAGATCAACCTTTTCCTTCTCCCTGTGTTCAAGTTTCATCAGGCTCCTTACGCTGCTTATAATCCCTCCTGCACGTTTATCGTCCTCAATGATATTGTCAAGTATCTGTTCAGCCTGTGCCTGATCGAGTTTACCAGATTGAAGGAAACGCTTTCCGGCCTGAGCGCTGAAAAGTATTGCTGTAAGCGGTTGATTAAGTTCATGCGACAGGGAGGCTGTCAATTCAGTCATTTTCGCCATGCGGTCCTCGCGGATCAGTTCACGATACATTTTTTCAGTTTCAAGGATTCTTTCACTTAGCATCTTTAGCTTTTTATTTCTCCCGATCAGGTAAATAACAAGCATTATTATTCCGCCAAGGAATAAAATCATACCCAATGCATACTTTTTATATTTCAGAAGCCAGGGTTCATTATAGATAGTACTATTCCGGGGAATTAATCTGGAATTTACCAGGCCCCATTTTTTTAACTCCTGCCAATCATAGGCATAACGGTAAAACCTGTTCTTATTTACAGTAATATCCTTTATGGGCGTGCCGTTTAGTATCTGTTTGGCAATACGTCCGGTTTCCTTTCCAACCTCGTAGTAGCTGAAGACATATCCCCCAACGCCACCCTTGTTCACCCCGAAAGTTTCAGGCAGCATAAAGACAGGGGCTTTACTGTGTTGAGCGATCATACCTAACACTTCAGGTGTTGAATATGAAACCATATTTATGTCCATTTGATAATTGGGAACCAACACTATACTGTTGTTCGGAATACGGTCAACAAACCTCAATGTTGAATCCATGGATATACCGGTGACATAAATAAAATTATGTGTTTCGATGAAATACCCGGTCTCTCTTCTGACCAGTTCAGTGAAGTAATTATCTATACCGGCTACGCCGCTGATCACATAAACGTCTTTATTGTGCGGAAATAGTTCAAAGGCTGTCCGGAGTGTCTTATTGCAATTGTACTCCAGATTAAATCTTATCTGGTTTTCTTTAAGGGGAGCATGCGCAGAATCACCGCTCATTCCTTCATTATCAATTATAATGGTTGGCGTGGTGTCAAGAATCTTAAGCCCCTTACTTTTCAATTCCCTATAGACTGAGGGACCAAAGAGAACGAGCAGGTCTGCCGGAGTCACTTTTTGTTTCTCGTTATAAAGGTTCACAATGCTTCCGACATGATCATTTTCCGGAAACCTGGTGAAATCAAGGGGCTCAACCACTATATTGTAATTTCCAGCTGAAAGCTCATGGCGGGCTCCTTCAATGACAATACGGATTGCAGGATTATTGGCATTAAATGCGGAAAACACAACAATTGTTTTGCCCATTTCCTGAGGGTAAGCAAAAGGTGGCAATATAACTGATATCAGGAAAAAAGTAACGGCAATTTTTATTCTCGGTCCATCCATGGTCGGTCAGCCTGTCAGTCAGAATCGGTTCTTGCAGGCATAAAGTTAAAAAGATATTCCATTTATGGAAGCTAACCAACCTTTTAAGCCTGGTACAGAGCAGTTTTTTTGTTGAAAGCCAGGTTATTTTGCCATCGGCCCGGCAGGCACCTCTTCGGTCTTTCTTTCCCTTCTCCCGGTAATACCAAAGAAGTAAATAAGCGAGAGTGCTATTATGAGCATACCGGTGACCGTTATCCAGTCTGGATGCTCTCCTTTTACCATGATCCAACTCAGGACAGCGCCGAAAACAGGGATAATGAATTTCCAGAGGTTCAGCTCTGACACCCTCACTTCAGGTCTCTTCAGCAACACATACCATTTTGAGAATGTAAAGGCTGACATAAAGGCAAGCCAAACCAGCACAAGCCAGTACATGACAGGGAAGTGCGGACCTGACGGAACATCTTCAAAGAAAAATGACAGGACGAATATTATTATGCCTCCTGTAAGAAGAGAGAATGAGCTCAATACGAGGGGATTCATATTCTTGCCCTTCTTCGAGATGAGAACGTTGCTTGTCGCCGTTGATATGTTGGCAATAAATATCATTACAATTCCAGTAAGTTCCATAGGGCCGCTGAAATGAAACTCCTGCCTTCCGGCGCTGACAAGGACAATCCCGGCCAATCCCAATATGATTGTCAGCACTTTGGCACGGCTAAACCTCTCATCCCTTATCATAATTCTGGAGGCAATCGCCGTCACAAATGGCTGGGAGCCGACAATGACCGCTCCAATGGCTCCGGGAACGTAGTTCATCCCGATGTAGAAAAGAATGTAATTGATAAGTGTTTGAAGCAAAGTCACCCATAGTGACAGACCCATGTTATCCCTTATCATCTTCAGGTATTCACGGGGCCGCAGTGTAAAAGGCAGGATCATAAATCCCGAAATGATAAACCTGGACCCTGCAAAATGCAGTGGCGGTGAATACTGAAGTCCGATTTTAATGAACGGATATGCCGTCGACCACAGCAGGCATGTTATTATTGCCCAGAGGATAGTATTCTTGTGGCGGTCTGTCATGGCGTACAATAATATAAACGGCGGTCGAAACTGCTGTTTATATTGACAGGATACTAAAATTGTAAAGAATTACTATTTCTTCCCAGCAGCTGGTTTCTTTGCCTTTGCCGCTGGTTTTACAGCCGCTTCAGTTTTTTTTGCTGCAGGTTTTGCTGCCGCTTCAGTTTTTTTTGCTGCAGGCTTTGCTGCTGCTTCAGTTTTTTTTGCTGCAGGTTTTGCTGCTGCTTCAGCCTTCTTCGGTGCAGGCTTTGCTTTTGCCTCAGCCTTCTCTGCTGCAGGTTTCACGGCCTTGACTTCAGTCTTCTTAACCTCTTCTGGTTTTTTCGTCTCTGCAGTTTTTCTGGCTTCGGGTTTTGCAGTGGTCTTTGCAGCGACTTTTGTTTTGGCAGTTTTTAAAGCAACCTTTTCCGGCTCTGCTTTTACTTCAGTGACAGGAGCAGGAGCGGGAACCACCGGAGCTGTTTTTGGTTTTGTTGTCCTGACAGCAACCTTTTCCGGCTTCACTTTTGCTTCAGTTACCGGAACAGGAGCCGGAATTACAGGAGCAGCCTTCGTGGCAGGAACAATAACGGCCTTTTTTGCTTTTTTACGCCTGCGGACGCCATAAGTACCTCTTATTATTTTTCCTCTCTTAGATTTCTGGTCACCTTTACCCATGATATAATTTAGTTTAGTAGTGAATATAAAAGTTTACGAATGACAAAAGTAGTAAAATTTGACTCGTTATAATGAATTTATGTTAATAAAAAGCAGACTCAGATGGCGCTGCTTACCTGCTGATTATATAAATTTGCGTATATGGTATCGAAGAAGCTCAGGATATATTCTCCGGATGTCACTCCAAGGCTTGAGTATGTGGCAGGGGTGATCTTCTCCTCTGTTCTGGGAGTTGATTATGAGATCACTGACGACAGGAGAAAAATCGGCAGCAGTCCCTCCATTTTCTATTCTGACGAAAAGGTAAAAGATCAGTTTGTCATCAGACCCTCAGGCCTGCTATCGGCTTCCGGAGTAACAGCTATGGAGCCTGAATTAAAGCAGGTTGGAGATATGCCGGTGCTCTTTCCATCGGAGGAGGGTGTTTTTCCTTTCGATATCTTCTCTGCAGCATTTTATATGCTTTCGAGGTACGAGGAATATCTTCCGTCTGCCCGTGATGCTCACGGAAGGTTTGTAGGAGCCAGGTCGGTTGCTTACCGCGGAGGGTTTCTGCGTAAACCGGTGGTGGATATATGGGCACGTTATCTTGCCGCTGCACTGGTAAAACGTTATCCGGTTATCACCATCAGGCATAACGACTTTGATTCACTGCTCACCTTTGATGTCGATCAGCCTTTTGCCTACAAGAGCAGGGGGTTCCTCAGGAGCATGGGAGGACTTGTTAAAGGCCTTGCCGGCACGGGAGCCAAACCGGTGGAACGGTTACGTACCATGACCGGCCAGATTAAGGATCCTTACGACAGTTTTGATTATATCGATGAACAGGTAAAGGTTCACGGGTGCAAAACCCTTTACTTCTTCCCCACAGGTAATCCGGGCCCTTATGATCATAACCCGCCTTACAAAGACCGCGAATATACATCAACCATAAGGAAATACGACATGATGGCCGGAAGCGGCCTGCACCCCTCGTACTATTCAGCCGGAAGACCGAAGACGCTGAAAATGGAGGTCGAGCGGTACAGGCATCTCACCGGTCATCATCCCGAACGGGCAAGACAACACTGGCTCCTTCTGCATATGCCTGAGACATACCAGGCTTTCGAAGCCGCCGGCATAAAGTATGACTATACCATGGGGTATGCCGATGAGCCCGGCTTCAGGGCAGGCATCGCACGCCCGTTCCTGTTCTATGACCTCACCAGGGAGAAGATCACCGGGTTGACAGTTGTGCCCTTCCAGGTGATGGACGGAACGCTGAGACAGTATCTGTACCTGTCGCCTGAGACTGCAACAGACGTCATCAGGGAAATAATAGACACAACGAGAAATGCGGGCGGACTTTTCGTTTCTGTCTGGCATAACACCTCCCTCGCCGAAACAAACGGATGGGAAGGATGGAAAAAAGTGTTTGAGGACACCCTGGCCATGCAGAAGCCATGATCGCTTATCTCAGGAATGAAGAGATAGACCGTACAAAGTGGGACAACTGCCTGACTGAGATACGCGATGTCAAACCCTACCCCTGGTCATGGTACCTTGATATCATGGCACCCGGGTGGGAAGCGATGGTTGACGACGATTATGATGCCCTCTTCCCCTTGCCCCGGTTTCGCAAGTATGGCTTCAATTATCTGGCTACCCCCATCTTCCTCCAGCAACTTGGTGCTTTCAGTCCGGATATGGATGCACAAAAAAAGGCGGAAGAGTTCGTTTCATTCATGCCTGAGTTCTACAGGCTGATTGATCTTAACATGTCCCAGAAAATTGAGACCGGGGGTTATAAGGTCACTCCGCGATCCAACTTTGAGCTGAAGCTCGAAGGTTCATACGAAAGCTTATGGTTCAGCTACATGACCGACTGCAGAAGGAATATAAACATTGCCCACCGTTATCCGCAGGAAATTGTCGACAACGTCAAACCTCATGAAATCATTTCCCTGTTCAGGAATAACATAGGAAAAAGGGCAGGAGTGATCAGGGATGCCAGTTATCGTCGCCTGCACAGTCTGATGGATCACTGCACGGGTACAGCAAAAGGAAGGATACTGGGTGTAAGGTCACCGAAGGGCAAGCTCCTCTGGGGAATATTTATGATTGACACTGCGGATCGGATTACGCTTCTGTTTACTGCCGGAAGCAGGAAGAGCCGCGAGCTTCGCACGGCATATCACGTGATTGACCACATAATAAAGCTCGATGCAGGAACCGGCAAAACCGTCGATTTTGCAGGTTCTTCAGTGCCATCCATCGCTATCTTTATGAAGTCTTTTGGCGGAACACGGACCACCTATTACAGGCTTTACAGAAACAATCTTCCCTGGCCGGCAAGACTGTTCAAATAATCAGAAAAGCAGCTCGATCACTTCGTCTGACCCGCCGGTATCCGTCAGTTTGCCGTTCTCGCACCTCATTGTCCTGGCGGGAAATTTTTTCACCAGCGAATGTTTGTGGGTGGACATGACCACAGCCCGGCCGTTATCGCTTATGCTGCGCATCAGCCTGTGTATATCCTCTGATGTTTCAGGGTCGAGGTTACCGGTAGGCTCGTCAGCAAGGATTATCTCAGGGTCATTGAGCAGCGCCCGGGCTATGACAACCCTCTGCTGCTCACCGCCGGAGAGCTGGTGCGGCATCTTGAATCCCTTGTTCTGCAAACCGACTTTTTCAAGTACCTCCCTGATACGGTCTTCTGTGGCTGTCTTGTTTGTCCATCCTGTTGCCCTGAGCGCAAATTCAAGGTTGTCATGTACCGACCTGTCGGTAAGAAGCTGAAAATCCTGGAACACTATCCCGAGCTTGCGCCGGAGAAGGGGTATGTCACGTTTCTTCAGGCGGCGCAGATCGAAGCCTGCAACCCATCCCTCGCCGTCAGTAAGCGGCAGCTGTGCATTGAGGGTTCGTATAAGAGATGTCTTTCCGCTTCCCACCCTGCCTACAAGATAAAGAAATTCACCCCTGTCAAGCTTCAGGTTTACATCAGACAGGACAAGGTGGTCACCCTGAATAATGGAGCAACTCTTAAGTTCAATAATCTTGTCAAGCGGCGCAGCGTTTTCCATCCGGATCACATTTCCCGCAAAATAAAAAAGAATTAACAATCGGTGGCAGGGATGTTGATAAAATGACCGGAAAAGAGATTTTTCGGCGGTTTTATAATTGTATTTTTACCGCTGATTAATTTGCACTGAAAAATTCGTGCAAAATATTGTTAATAAGATAATTACATGCAGAAGTATTTCTGCAGGTGTTTTTTTTGTATTAATGAAGGCCTAAGAAAAGATAAAGTTATGAACAGAAAGATACTGATGATCATTGTTGTAGCAGCCTTTTCCGCGGGAGCAGCCCTGAAAGGGCAGTCGTCCTTTGCCGGGGAAGAGATTACCTCCCTGCTGAACAATGGCTATGAGATGTATGGCAAAGCGAAGTACGCTGCAGCCATTGAGCTGTTCGACAAATGGCTGGCATCCCAAAAGACCGGCACCAGGCAACAGATAGCTGACGCCGAATACTATGCTGCCCTTTCAGCCATGCGCCTGATGAGCCCCGATGCAGAATACAGGATGCAGAACTTCATTATTTCAAACAGTGAGAGCCCGATGCTGAACCAGGCCAGGTTCGAATCCGGACTATATTGTTACCAGAATCGCAACTATGCCTGCGCTATTGAATGGTTTGAACAGACTGACAGGCTTCTGCTGTCGGAGAAGAGCCTCCCGGAATATATTTTTAAGCTTGGGTACTCACATTACATGAAAGGTGACGTGAAAAGAGCATCGATGCTCTTCTCGGAGATCACCGATATCGACACTGATTATACTGCGCCTGCAATTTATTATAACGCATGCATCGCTTATGAAAACGGTTTTTACCGCACGGCACTTGATGGGTTTGAGCGGTTAAAGGGAGACGAAACCTTCGGAGGTGTGGTGCCATTCTATATAGTCCAGATTTACTATCTCGACAAAAACTATGACGGAATTCTGGAAATGGCTCCGTCGCTCATCGATCAGGCTGGAAAGACCAGGGAGGTGGAGCTCTACCGCTTTATCGGCGATGCCAACTTCCAGAAAGGAAACTACAGCGAGGCTGTGCCATGGCTCGAGAAGTTTATTAAAGACACAAAGCTGAGCGACAGGAATGACAAATACGAGCTCGCATACAGCTATTACCAGACCGGCGAATTTGAAAAAGCTACAAAGCTCTTTACTGAAGTGGTGGGGAAGAGCGATATACTGACCCAGAACGCTTATTATATGCTCGGGTCATGCTACCTGAAGAGCAATGATAAAAAGAGGGCTCAGCTGGCTTTCTCCGGCGCCTCCGGCATGGACTACGACAAATCGATACAGGAAGAGGCACTCTTCAACTTCGCCAAGCTTTCCTACGAGAACTCCTATTCACCGTTTGGAGAAGGGATAGAGGCACTGTATAATTATATCGAAACCTATCCTTCTTCGGAACATACAGTCGAGGCATACAATTACCTTGTCTCGGCCTACATGCGGCTTAATAATTACCAGGCGGCCCTGAACTCACTTGACAAGATTTCAATCAAGGATGACAGGCTTAAGGAGGCCTACCAGAGAGTAGCTTACTACAGGGGTATCGAACAGTTCCGTAACAAGAATTACTCTGACGCGGTCGCAATGTTCAATAAGTCGCTGAAATACAAGGAAATGAATGCATCCATCAGGGCTCAGGCACTCTACTGGAGAGGAGAGTCAAACTATCGCCTCGGCAATTCTGAAGCAGCCCGCAGTGACTGGGAGATGTTCAGGCAACAGCCCGGAGCGTCATCGCTGACGGAGTATGACCTTATCGATTATAACCTTGGTTATGTTTATTTCAATGAAGGCAACTACAATGAAGCTTTGCCGCTCTTTCTCTCCTTCAACGGGAAAGTTAATCAGGCAACTCGTTCGGCGGATATTGCCGTCGATGCGCGCAACCGCATAGCCGACTGTTATTATATTAAAGCAGATTATCCTGATGCCATAGCCTATTATGACAAGGTCATCGACTATGCCAAGGTCGATGCCGACTATGCCATGTTCCAGAAGGGTTTTGCGCTGGGGCTGAGTAATAATAACCAGGGCAAGGTCTCTGCCCTTACTTCGCTTATCGAAAAATACCCGAAGTCGGCATATGTTCCCAATGCCCTTTTCGAGCGCGGAAGAGCTTACGTGGCGCTCGAGCAGCCTGCAATGGGTGAGGCTGACTTCATGAACATTATTGCCTGGTACACCAACAGCCAGTTTGTGCCGCCGGCCATGGTGCAGCTCGGACTGATATATTACAATGCCGGAGACAATGAAAAGGCTATTGCCCAGTTCAAAAAGGTTATTGAAAATTTCCGGAACACTCCTGAGGCACGCAATGCCGTCAACGGGTTGAGGAACGCCTACACAGATATGGACGACGTGAACTCCTACTTTGCCTATATGAAGAATGTTGAAGGTTTCGGAGACATTGAAGCTTCAACACGCGATTCAATGACATATGTCTCAGGTGAGAACCAGTACATTAAAGGTAACTGTGACAGGTCGATCCAGATTTTTACAAGCTACCTCAGCGAATTCCCGGCAGGCAGCTTTGCAACCAATGCAAGGTTTTACCTGGCCGACTGTCTTAACAAGTCAGGCAAGGTTGATGAGGCTCTCGATCTTTTCCAGAAAGTCATTGACGTCGGTAACAACCAGTTCATGGAACAGTCGTTACTCGGAGCTGCTTCAATAACTTATGGCAAGAAGGATTTTTCACGTGCTTATTCGCTTTATGAAAAACTCAGCCGTGAAGCGACCAATGCCGAGAACCGCCTTTATGCCAGCCTTGGCATGATGAGGTCAGCAGTGAAGATCGGGGATGATCAGAAGATCATCGCTTCAGCCGAGATGGTCCTTGGCTCTGAGAAACTCACCGAAGAGCTTGCCCGCGAAGCGACCTTCGTCACGGCTAAGGCCAACCAGAGGCTTGGCAACCTTGAGGAGGCACTTGACGACTACCGCAGGGTGGGGACTGAGGTGGCGACAGCTTATGGAGCTGAATCAAAGTATCATGTCGCCGAGTTGCTCTGGCTGTCAGGTGATGTGAACGGTGCAGAAAAGGAGGTTAACGAATTCATTGATATGGGGTCTCCGCACACCTACTGGACAGGGAAAGTTTTCATACTTCTGTCTGACATTGCCGCCAAAAAGGGTGATATCTTCCAGGCAAAGGCGACGCTTCAGAGCCTGATTGACTACTATACCATCAAGGATGACGGAATCATTGACGAAGCCCGTTCCCGCCTTTCAGCCCTGAATGCCGCGCAGACCTCAGGTGAGCCTGCAGGTGCTGCCAAACCAACTGCGAACTGATCAGTGACAACAACGACAACGAGATGAAAAGAAAATCATATATCACACTTGCAGCGCTTCTTCTTTCAGTTTTCGCCGCCGGCCAGACGCAGGAAGACACCATAAAAAGGTCAGTGACGCTGTATAATCCTTATAAGCCGACCTTACAGGAGGCTGTGAAAAGAACAATACTTCCGGCAGCCGCCGACACCACAAAAGTCAATGTCGAATTCTCGTATGACTTTACCCCCGGAACATTTGTGCCAGAATATAAAGTCAGTACCATAAAGTCTGCTGTGCTTTCTCCCGACCCGCTGCCCCAGCTTAAAAAAGGGTACGTCAGCCTTGGACTTGGGACCTACCTGACCCCTTTCCTTGAGGTCAGCGTTTCAAACACCAGGTCAAGGAAGGGAACAATAGGTCTTTTTACGAGGACTTATGCCTCTGCAGGCAATATGGAGCTTGAAAATGACGACAGGGTATATGCCGGTTTCATGGATAACCAGGCATTGCTGTACGGTAAGAAATTCTACCGGAGGAGCCGCCTTGATGCCGATATCGACTTCAGGCAGATGTCGAGGTATGCATATGGTTACAACCCTGATATTACGGACTACAACCCTGATAAAAAAGACATCAAATCGGTCTATTATGACGTAACGGGCAGAGTAAGGTATTTTACCATGGAACCTGACTCAAATGATCTCAACTGGGACGCCAC
>Ga0079303_10000080_pt1 | contig 19813 bp, 10 predicted proteins | sample Methanogen_OWC_FD_77073 | JGI IMG/M metagenome (GOLD analysis project Ga0079303, IMG submission 77073) | Enriched soil microbial communities from Old Woman Creek wetland in Ohio, USA - Methanogen_OWC | ecosystem: Environmental > Terrestrial > Soil > Wetlands | place: USA: Ohio | collected...
CGCCATGCTGAAAGAAAAAAACAATTATGAAAACGGCCTGAAAATGGTAGCCGAAGAGATAGGTTTTTTGAACGGCGTCAGGTCCGGTTTCATGAATATCAGAAAGACTGTCGAGTCATTGGCGCAGCAGTATAATTCATACAGCCAGTACCTGAAACCGATTCATTTCGACGTTCCGCCCGAATGCGAAAAATTCTCGCAGGCGGTAAATTCATACGCGCGGAAAATTACGGACGATAAGACACTGGGTGCCCATCCCGAGGAATTTCTGAAGATCGTCAAGCCGTTCCATGCCGAATTTCTCAATGAAGAAACCGTGAAGAGAATGTTTGAAAGCCTTGGAAAAGCGATAACTGCCGCAGCCGGGGTCTGGAAATAAGGGGCGCTCCAATGCCAATTAAAACCATATGCCACGTTGGCGCCCCGACTCTCGTCCTTCGGACGGCGGCGTCCTCAAAAAAATGACTTTTTCACGACGAATTTTTCAATATAATACCTGGCGTCGATCGATTTCAATATGCCGATGGCCGTATTGATTTTTTCAGTCGATTCATCCGAAAGCCCGTTCAGTTTCAACAGGCGGCTTTCGTCCATCAGGCAAAGCGCGTTTTCGAGCGGCATCCCGATTTTTTCGTAATTTATGAGCGCCTGGTTCACGAAGCAGGAGGCCCTGTGATAGATTCCGCACATCGCTTCGAATATTCCGCGAGTTCTCAGAATCAATGATCTGGAGACTACGTCCAATTCGCGTCCGTCGACCACGATCAGTTCTTCGATGATTTTCTTGCCGTCGGTTGGCATTTTGACGGGAGGAGTGCACTGTATTATGCCCAGGGCCGATATAATAAGAGGAGTCAGATATGTGCTTTTCCGGGATATTTCAAAGGATTTTTTGAAGCAGTCCATAGCTTCGTCGGTTCTTCCCGCCATGTGATGGACGCTACCCATGTATGCGAGAGCGAACGCCATTCCGAACCTGTCTTCGATTTCCTCGAGTATGGCGATATCTTCTTTAAGGGCGGAACGGGCGCCTTCAAGATCGTTCAGTATTGCAAGTATTTTGGCGGTATTTCCGTTCAATATGGCGATGGCCTTTCTGTTGTTGGTCTGAACGGCGATCTCTAGCGACCTGTTGAAATAAGAAAGGGCGTCTTTATATTTTCCGAGATTGTGGCAGGTGACTCCGAGGGAAGTCCAGATCCTCGAAATCGCTATCCTGTCCGAAAGTCCTTCCAGGACCGAAATCGCTCTTTCATAATATTCGATGGCCTTCGGAAATTCCCCGCGGTTGTGGTGTATCATCCCCATGTATTGATAGGTATTGGCCAGGGTCCTCCTTGAGTCGAACCTGAGACAGCCTTCCTCGCATTTTTTGAGGTAGGCCAGCGCCTTTCGGAATTCGCCCTGCCTGAGATATATCGAGGACAGGCCGCGTTCGGCGGAGTCGAGCTCTATCCAGAGAGTCGGGTCGTTCCGGTGCATGGAAAGGATCTTTATATTATCGCGGAAGAATATGCCGGATTTTTCGAGATCGCCCGATTGATAATAATGAAGGGCGATGAGATTGCTGCTTTCGACCCTGTTTTTCAGGTCGCCCGAGCCGCGCGAAAGCGCTTCGACGAAACGTTTTTCCGGAGAATCGCCCTCGGGGACCAGCGACGGCTTCAGAAGCATTATAAACCCGAGCAGCTTGTCGATTTCCGTGATGAACCGGCCGGCGGCCTTTTTTTCGTTTTCTCCGGCGCTTTCGGCTTTTCTGCGCAGGGACGAGAGAAAGGAGAAGGCCTTGGCGAACCTTCCCAGGAGCATGAATATTTTTGAATGAAGAAGGTAAACCGGAAGCCTTGTGAGCAGCGCGACCGGCTCCTTCGATCTTCCGAAAATAATATGTTCTATATAATTTACGAGCGTCAGAGCTTTCTGCACGCTGTTGATCTCGCAGAGGGAAACGGTCAGCCTCACTCCGAGAGAGATTATCAGATCGTAGTCGAGGGCGGCGAGGGCGTGGTGGATCAGCCTGCCCAGGCCTATGTCGGGCAGAGGAAGGTTCTGGTGAACGGCGATAAGCCTTCTGTGCCTTACCAGAGCGTATTGCCCACGGGCGCTTTCAGTGTCGCCCGATGACAGGAAGGCGGCCGTTTTGATTTCGTGGGTCGGGTGGGCGAAGATGCCGGGATAGGATGTCTCGTAAATCAGCCCCCGACGAATGAGCGTCGATAAAGCGGATTCCGAGTCCTCAAGAGAAAGGCCGGTGCTTGCGGATATTTCGGCCGTCCTGAAATTATCGTAGAATATCGAGGAGGCGGCGAACACTTCCCGCTCGTTTGCGCCGAGGTTTTTAATAATCGATTCGATTAGTTCGCGGGGTGACCCGCCGATGGATGCCATGGATTTTTCAACTGAAAAATCCGCCGGGACGAGGTATTTGTCTTTGGGAGCCGGCCGACTGATAATTCCGCCCGCGCAAAGCGCTTCGAACGCCGCGACCGCCAGTTCGGGACTTCCGCAAGAAGCTCTTGCGACCGAAGATGCGAGTTTCGCCATTGCGTCTTTCTGGCCGGCGACACACTCGATGATATCTTCGGCGGCAATCGCGCCGGCCGAAAATTCGCCGAAAACGTTGTCCCTTATGATTTTTTTTATTTTTGCCGGAATGTCCTTCGAGGATGGGTGCGAAAGAACGAACATGATTTTTCCGGTTTTTACGTTCTTGCAAAGATATCTTATGAGTTCGGCCGTGTCCTCGTCCAGTTTGTCGGCGTCCTTGATATGAAAAACTATGTCGGAGGCGAAAGCCAGATGGGATAGTACGGTTTGAATCTCCTGATATATTTTGAATTTAGATAGAAGCTCGTTCCAGTCATGTTTGAAGCCGTAGAAACTTTTAATTATGTCGAAAATAGATGTTTCGGGCTTTTTCATGACCCTGGTTATTCCCATTATAAGGGAGATTTTTTCTATCTTGTTGGGATCGATGGCGGAATAATCCGAATAACGGCCTTTTGCGCAGAAAATGGAGTAGAAAAACGGCCTGAAGGGGATGATGAAGGAGTAAGGCGACGAGGTTTCTCCTTCGAGAAAAGCAGCCTGGCAATCTTTTTCGGCGAAGTTCTTCAGGAGGCAGGACAGCGCGGCGCAGGGGCCGTCCGATTTCAAAAGGACGACGATCGGCGCGGAATGGGATTTTCTGATCTGCCCCAGTTTTCCCGAAAGATCGGGTCGCCTGTAAAAGTCTTCGTAATGATCTAACATTGTAGATATATTCTATCATAATAGACAATATTTTTAAAGAAGTTTTTGATCGCGTCCGATATGATTTATATGGTTATCGGCGATGTATCAAAAGCGATAAAAATTCTATTCTCGGCGGCGGTATTGTCATTCATGTTTGGATGCGCCGAAAGCCGCATTAATTCTGTTACCACGGATTCGCCATATACGCAAGCCGATAAACCCATGCTCGTTTTGCAGAAGGAGCATTTCGGCGGCGGCTACACGATCGAGGGGACTAAAAAAAGGACTTTCCCGGCGGGCGGCGAAATCCACAATTACGGCGCCGAACCTGCATATTCGGCGAAGATCAGGGTAAGAATATTCGACGCTTCGGGTGGAGCATATACGGATTTCACGATCCATCTCGGCGATATAGGCAAGGCGAAATTCGTGGCGTTTGACGAGACTTACGAAGTTCCCACGGATTATTCGGGCTCAGAGATCGTACTGACTTACCAGGACAGTCAGAAGATTAATTCCGTTGTCTTGAAACCTAACGGGCAGAATATAAATAATCAGGACAAAAATTCGTATTAAACTTTTTCAAATGTATCCGATATGTTTAATGTAAGCGGGAAACACGTTATAAAACGCAGCGGGGAGATGATGAAAATGACCGTAGAAATATTCATGAAAGAGAACGGATTTTCTGACGTAGAAATCAATCACGAAATAGTTGGAGTGAACCTCGCTCAGCCCGAAAATTTCGTTCGCGGCATATTGAACCACTACATAACCAGAACCCCTATAAATTAATTTGGAAGATACGGTAAATTTTTCAGTCTTGATGACGATAAGTTAGTCTATAATCGTGAACGTTTCAATGGATACCCGAAGAATAACTAAAGCAATTTTGAAAACAAAATACCTGGAACTCGAAGTATTATTCTAATATCGAAATCGGGCGACATTTTCCGGTAAAAGGGCTGATGCCACGGACGGCCATGGTCCAGCGCCACGGATGGCCACGGTCCAAAGATACGAAGCATTTATTCGCAGCAGAATACGAAGATCTCAGTCGGCAGATTATACGAAGCATAACCCCGTGCTTTCGGTGTTAAAATAACGGTTCGAAACAAATCGCAATTTTAGCAGTAACTATTGGCAGACATTTAATTTCATAAAATCCATTGAACTCAACAGCCCGCGGAGCAGTCCGCGGGCTGTTGAATTTTCGGGACGAAAATTTATGATAATCCGGAACCGAAGTGTTCAGCACGTAAAGAAAGTGCGAAGCGGTTTCTTCTGAATAAGGGGCTGTCTAAAAAGGCAGCCTCTTTTGTTATTTATTAAGATGAGTAACAAAAATTTTTTAGGGCACGCGTTCGCGGGGCCGTCCAGAAAGGTAAATTTCTGCGGCCCCTATCACAGGTCGTATTTCGAGATCTTCTTGATAATTCTCAGAAAAGTTGTATAGTCGACAAGGGAATAGTCTTTTTCGACCGAAACGCTGAATGCTCCGCCCGAACCAGGAAATCCGTGCGCGCAGAAATTGACCATTCCGTAAAGCGAGAGAAGTCGCAGTAATTTTAACACGTACGAAGGAGAGAACTCGGCTTTCTGAAGTTTTTCATAATTTGATCGGGCGGAAAGGATTGCCCCCACTATGTCGGCGGTTCCAGCCGGACCGGGGAACCTGCCTTTTTCGAAAAGCCTGTTAACGGCCTCCAGCGTTTCAACGAGATGCCCGGCCAGTTTTTCAAGCTTGAAGTCCACATTGCCCGAGCGGTATACATTTCTGATACCGGCGGAGCCGTCTGCCATTTTCTTGAAATCGCATATTGAAAACCATGTAAGCGCGCAGATTTCTCTGATGAATTGATAATCATTGTACGTCAGGTCGCTCGCATCGGAAAAAGGCAGGTTAATCCATTTTCCGGATGAGAAGCCCTCCAGATCGTAGAGCTCCTGAATGAAACGCTTACGAAGAATCGCCAGTTTTTTGAGCTTATCAGAATGGCTCTGGATCGGTGAAGGTTCCGAAAAATAAAGCATATGTTTGTCCGGGTAATCGGCGCTGATTCTGTCAAAAAGCTCGTCGTGTTTCAGTACTCTGATCCTTCCACCTGCTATGAGATCATCAAGATCCAGTTCCCATTTTCCGGTTTCACCCGGCGTTAGAATATCGGGGTGAATCATTTCGATAATTCCCGCCCGCGCGAGTTCCGAAAGTTTCGTATGGCCTGTCGGAATTGATGGTTTTATTAATCCTTGCGGTGAAGCCCCCAGCGAAATTCTTCCGCTTTCATTAAGTATGGCGAGGCAACGTTCGGCGGGATAATCGGCGAAAAAGGAGACGGGGTTGATGGAATGAATGAAGCTTCCATCGAGCAGGAGATTTTTGCCAGAGCAATCCCTGAAGAAATAATCGATTATTCTGATCTCATGATATCCCGGGATGGATTCGGGGCCTGAAAGCGTACGCGAATCGAAGAATATTTCGCGCACGGATATCTTTCTGCCGCCGAAAAGTGAAGATGCTTTTCCACCGAATGCCGCCGCATCGAGTCTCGTTCGGCACGTGGATACCAAATGAGCTATGACCGGACAATTTTCGCGGAATGATCGTTCAGCTGCGGCCATCATGTAAGATGGACCTTCCTCGAAGCTGGTAAAAAAGAAAACGGAATGTGTTGTGTGCTTTGGTTTTGTCGCGATCAGATCCCGCAGTGAGGAAATGTCATCACATCCGGCGCAAATTATGTGGGTTCCGACTTCAGCTGCGGCCGCATCCGAAATCTTTGCCGCGGCTTCTTCGATCGAGGCGGCCCGCAGTTTTATTTCAGGTCTCGTTCTGGTTCCGGCGGAAGATATTTTTGTAAATACCGATCCGGCTATCGAAGCGGAGAAATTTTCTTCGGGGTTTTGAAGCCTGAGGCCGTCGATGGAATGAAGGGCGATAGAGTGAAGGCTGTTACCGAAAATCGAAGAAATTTTTGAAATTTCAGAATATCGAAAAGCCTTGAATGAAAGCGAGGCCCTCCTTGTTACGAGACTATTATATGTTAGAAGCATGAATTCGGAAGAACGAGTACTTTTGAAATATTGCGCGGCGGAATCTATCTGACGGCCGGTTATAATTATAACATGGTCGTGGTCTTCCCTTTTTTTAAGTGTTCCGAACGCTATGCCACATGAAATTAAAATGCGTTCGATTCTTGAAGCGTCCGATTCGTCCTCGCAATATAAAAAAAGGGTCCTGTGCGTTTTTTCGAGAGACGAAAAAAAGCAGATTGATAAGGTGGCGAATTCAAGCATCTTGCCGTCTTCGGTTATCAGATTTCTGATGGTTCCGTTCATGAGCTGATGTCTGACCCTGTTCCAGCTTTTCATTGCGAACGAAAGCTCGCTGGAGTTGAACGTCATTTTGCCATGACCATATTCCGTATCGGCAGTGCGTCCTTCGTAAGATGTCTGCGAAGGCGTCGCGGAGATCAACAATCTGATTTCGGCTTTTTCCTTGAACGAATCGGCGTATTCGAGTTCGTTCGAGAAAGCCGTCATTCCGTCTATCGTGGAGAACGTTCCCGGTCTGCTCGAAAAACATGCGTCGCGAACCGGCGTTGAGACGACTATCCAAACGATATCGTTTCCGTATTTCGAAAAAGTGTTCTTCATCATAGATACCATTGAGAGTGATCTTTCGGCCGAAACATAGTTGATGTCTATTACGGCGCAATCGAGGCCGACGATTTCGGGTTCGATGCCTGACGGCGTCCTTACGAAAAATATTTTAGTTCCGTCCGCCAGTTCGGAACTTTCGGTTTCACGTCTCGGGATTGCCGGATAGTCGAGAAAAAAGATTCCGGCTTTTTTACCGGCAGCCGTAAATTTTTGTACTATCGAGTTAACGGTGGCCGAATTGTTTCTCAGAAAAAGAATTTTCGAAGATTTTCCCGTCGCGGCCAGATATTTTTCAGAGAGGTTATAAGTACGGAAGAATTTTAAAGTTTTCGAAAGTCTCGATTGGAAATGTTGCCCGGGGTCTTCCGGATTGACAGCGAAAACTCTTCTGGCGCCTTTTCCGAGTCCGAACCCTTCGGTCCATCCATTCAGCTCGAACTTTATGGTAAGGCCGTATCCAGTGTTCGATGCACCGAGTGATACGAGTCCGCGCACCGATGGCCTCGAAAAATATCCTGACAGTATTTTTAATTTCAGAAGTTCAGGATAACCTTCGATTGCCGTTTCTCCGATATTTTTTAGCGCGTCTTCCGATACCTTAAACAGCTCCCCGATTTCGTCCTTGCATTCGAACCATTTCAGCCCTATAGGAAATGAATCGCTTATGTATTCCGCGGCAAGTTTTATTTTTTCGGCCGATTCGTCGGACATTCCCGCCGGTGGCGACGACAGTTCCGAACGGAGTCTTTCAATCTCGATGTTTTCGGAAAAAAAATCGTCAGCATTGGTGCAGAAAGACGGTAAATCAAAAAAAATCAGATTCTCTACCGAAGAAAACGCCGGTATATCGTCCGGCCTGCTCATGGCGGCAAGGTAATTATTACAGGATGAAATATGGAACATCTTTTCCTTGGCGGAATATGAGGAAAAGATTTCTTTCAAGCAACATTTTTCGAAATCCGGGCATTCGTCATAATCGCATGAAAAATGAGAAAAACCGATTTTGTCGGAAACGAATTCTTCGAGCGCATTGTCTATTTCGTGTATGTATCTGTAACCCGACTGCATCGCAAGTATTGTGGCCAGGGCGTCGAATGAAGTCGTTACGCTCTTGACTTTCGAGCCGATTACCTTCCCGACTTTTTTTGAACAGATTATTTCGGAGACGTCGCCGTGGATCGCAATCTCGTTTTTGGCATATTCAAGTTTTTTTAAAATGAATGAGAGAAGTTCACCGACGGGGCCGGTTTTTTGAGGAGGCGTTATAATGTGCACGATTTCGTTTTGGTCGATGCGTTGCTTGCAGGTTCGCAAAAAATTATAAAGAAATATCTCGTCGCAGCCGTTGACGAGGGTTCTTTGAGTCTCGGAGCCCATTTCATCTGGAAGTTCGACGTTTTTGAAATTAATCATGTATGGCCAGAGACGGCTTTGACCGGTATCTTTTTCCTCTTCGCCCTGGTTGCCATTCTCACCGCTGGCATTTTGAGGAAATATGGTATCGCCTTTTATCGTAATCTTGCAAAAAGTTGAAATAAGGCTGAACCGGTTTCTCTGCCGTTTGAAGAAATCGTAAAACTTAAGGAACGAGGCTTTCTGGGTTTCAAGAAAATTCCGTCTGTCCGGCTTTGGCCATGGCCCCATAAAAAGGTCGGGCATCGCGGAAGAAGCTATCGAATTGAGTACATGGATTATGAAGATCAAAGGCTCGAGTCCCGGTTCCAGCGAGTTATATTTCAAAGGATTATCCGTGACGGTTATGCCGAAGTTTTTTCTTTGAAACGATTTCAGAAACCTTTCCGATACTACCGGAATATCTCCGAAGTCGGACGATATTTCAATGGAATATTCGGGTGGCGTTTTTTCTCCTATCATGACGATGCAGTTCGTGAGCATGTCCGCCAGCCTGGCCATTATTGCCGGTACGTCGCTTTCGACGAAGGAATCGGTCTTGACGAATCCTTTCAGAACGGACACGTTGAAGCTAACCGCTATAGGCGTCTCGGATGATTTATAAAATACAGGAGAGAGAATTACTACGTTTACGCATTCGCGGTAATTATCGAAAAAATTTTTCAGCGAGGAATGTTCGACTTTTTGAAGGCCGGCGAGTTTCAGGGAGCCCAGGAGCGAAAGAAGGGATTGCGCGTCCTGGAATTTTCCCAGGATAATATAGTTGACGATCAGCAGGATAGCGGTGCGGAAGTCTTTTGAATCTGGCTGTTCGCGCCCGCCTGAAAATCCGGCCGCAACTTTTTCCAGGTGGGATGCGGCGAGTTCGTGTCTTCCGGTTTCGAAATAGCAGTTTCCTATAAGAAAATCCAGGTCGTCATACTTGTCGAAATATTTTTCTTCAAGTTTACACAGATGGAAAAGCGCCTCGTTGAATCTTCCGCCCTCGTAAAGGAGCCTCCCGGTTTTAACGAGAACGTCGTGGTCTGAATAATTGCTTGTTTCGCAGTATTTCAGATATGTATCGATGCACGAGTTCATATTTGAAAAGGTAAATTCGTAGAGGCTCGCGAGATCGAGAAGGGCGTTTTGCCTGAATTTTTCGGCGCCGTTAACCGTAGAGGAAACGTCGATGAGCGATTCGAGAAGTTCGCGCGCGGTTATGAAGTCGTTCAACCTGATCTTGCAGCAGGCCATTTTATAGAGGCATTCGACCTTTCCTTCACCCGGCCGGCAAACTGCGGCCGCTTCCTTGTAATATTCGAAGGCTTCCTCGTAGCTGTCGATATTGAAATGCGATTCCGCGGAGAGAAAAAGGAGTTCATAAGTGAAATTAGAATGCAGAAAAAGATTTTCGACAATGGGTGAAATTGCAGAGCGTTCGATTGCCTCCGGTGAAATTTGAGGAAGAAGATTTATTTCTTCTCCCCTTCCTCCAATGTCGATTACGAGTTCGCGGGAAGTTCTGGCCGCTTCTTCGTAATGTTCCATCAGGATCAGAATGCGAAGCTCCGCCACGTTGAAATAATAATAACCCGGGCTGATTTTTTTTGCGGATAGTACCGAAACCAGAGCTTCCGAGAAATCACCCTGCTTTTCATAAATCAGCGAGAGAAAAAGATAGGATAGCGCGGGAAATTTATCCGCCTTTATGCATTTGATGAATTCGTCCTCGGCATTCGACAGTTCCGCGCAAAGGAATTCCGACAGGCCAAGCGCGAAAGTCACTTCCGAGATAAAAGCTTCGGCCGACGTCGTATCGGTGATCTCGATCCTTGATTCTGAAATGAGTTTTTTCGATGTGGTACACGCCTTGGCGAAATCGCCTTCATGAAGAGCCCTGTTGAGAGAGGCGAGGTCGGAGCGCAGGGTTTTGCTGGAAAATACCTGCTCTATGAATTTGATTGTCAGAGAAAGTATCGAATCCACGCTAGTTTTTTTTGCTCCTCAGGATGTTTTCAAAACGGAATTTGTAATCGACCCTTGATTGCAGGTAAGGGCTGTATAGAGTGCCGCATATGCCGTCAGCGTTGGATTTGATTCCTTTTTTGCACATCCCTTCCATGAAGGCCATTGCGATAATATTTTTGTAGACGAAGAAAGCTGGTGTCGGTGAGAAATCTATGGTGTGAAGATTAACAATATACGACAGGTTTATCAATTGCATATTTCTGTTAAGCGCCCATCTGAATACAAGCGCAATGAAGTCTTCGGCATATTCGTCAACATAGAGAGCGACCGAATCCCAGAATTCGGCGATTATAGTGTTTTTCCTGACTCTGCACATCTTGACGTACTGGTTGTATGAAAAAATGTCTTTGAGTGAATATATAAGAGCGCCGAACGCCACGTTTTTAGGTTTGATTTCCTGAAAATTCTTGAAAATTTCGAAGTCCTGGGTCGTTGAAAGACCGTTTTCGAGGACGACGATGGTTCCGGGCGAATTGATGGCGGTTTCACTGGCGATGGTTGAAAAACAGTCGAGCCAGAGTTCAACCGGAACGCTTCCCGAAACCTGTTCCTGAAAATCCACCATCGGTTCCCTTATTACCGTTGCATACTCAGGTTTGAATTCCTTGACGATCTCGGCGATGGCCTGTTCGCAGTGGTACCTCCATGTGATGAAATTGACCGCGCCGAATGTCCTTCCGGATCTTGGTTTGAAAGTCATATCTTCCCCGTACCATCCCCGTACTCCGAGGAAGTTTATGAAAATCTTGAAGCCCCTGGCCCTTATCAATGTGAGGATTTCGCGGATATCGTTTATTCTGGAGGTATTCCGGTTTACCCAGTAGTCAAGGTATATTCCGATTTTAACTGTGTTTACTCCGGTTTTTTTTGCGAAGTCGAGTTCGCGAATGATATTTTCCCTGGGGAACCATTCGCTCCAGATGCTGTCCACGGACAGATAATTCAGCGAGACAGAAAAATCGAATCCGTTATTGATGTAGGCTTTCTGGTCGAGAGAATTTGAAAAAAGAAAATATGAAGGCTTTATGAGATTCGCTCTGACTTTCTGTATGGTGGATATTATTGAATTGAGTTTGTACGTGATATTAAAAAGTTGTACGTTGATTATTTCACGGTCGATTTTACGCGCACCCCAGACGACCTGCAGAAGGTAAAGCATGTCTTTTTTCAAGAACTCGATGTCTTTTCGCAGGTCCTTTACTGCGAGGGCGTACGCGGCTCCATCAAGGCCTTCAGGAATGTTGTTTTCAATGAAAGAAACGAGTCCCCACAGGTAGAAAAAACCCCATATGTTCATTTTCATGACCGCTTCGGGAGGCGGAAAAAAACTCGAAACAAAATTTTTGGCGTATTTCTGGGAAGTCCAGCTTAGGCTGTAATTTTTTTCGATGTCCACGGTATCGTTGCCGCATAACGCGAAAGACGGGACCGAAAAAACAATTGCCGCGGCGAGAGCGATTGCGGCATACTTAATTCGGGAAGCGCCTGCGCCCCGCATCATCTGTTCTCCGTCGTGACTTCTTTATACAGGGCCGGGTCCTTAGATCCAAGGCCGCCGAGAAGCTCCCCGCTTTTTTTTGCGTCGCCTGTGGCCTTATAGACTTTGAGAAGTCCGGTATATGCTTCGGCGCAGCGCGGGTCGGTTTTAAGCGCCTCGTTGAAGTGGAAATCAGCCGCCGTGAAATTTTCGGTTCTCAAAAAAAGTTTCGCCAGTCCTATTCTGGCATTTTTATAAGAGGGCTCGATTGAAAGCGCTTTTTCATAATGCTCTTTAGCGGCCTCCAGATCGCCAAGTCCGATGGCGGCGAGAGCCGCGTTGTTATGCAATCTGGCGACTTTCGGGAATCGTGATATTCCCTCTTCAAAGGAATTCAGAGCTTCCCTGAGCCGGTTCATCGCCAGAAAAATATTTCCGAGGTTCATGAATGCGATCGCAGTTTCCGCGTCGGTGCTCTTTATATCGAAGGACTTACGGCATTCGGAAAGGGCGTCTTTGAATTTTCCGGCCTGAATAAGAGAATCTACGTAAAGGTTCCTGAATTCAAGGCTGTCCTTTTTTAATGACACAAGGTTTTTGTAGTCGTTGCATGCTTTTTCATAATCCCTGAGTCCTATATGGCATTTTCCTGAAATCAGATAAATCTCCGGGCCGCGGCTCCCTGATGCGCGCAGGGGGGCGATGCCTGCCAGTGCCTCCAGATATTTTCCGGAATCGGCGAGTTCGCCGGCTTTTTTAAGGGATTCCGAATTGGCGTTTGTGCCGGAATCTGACATTCCCCTGGTAATTTCCTCTCCGGCGATCCTGAAAGATTCAAGACATTCATTGAAAACCGAAGATATCTCGGAGCGGGAATTTTTTCGTGGAACCTGAAAGGCGGCTTCGAAAAGGTCGTTTCCCTTTTTTTTATATAACGCGACTTCGTAGACCGATTCCTTCGAATTATTGTCGACGAACTCTCTGGTTATGAGCATTTCCGAATTCGAACGTTTGTTTACGCTTGATAGCCGATAATAAGGCAATCCTGTGAAGTTGGTTTCGATCTGGTTCAGAAGATCGCTTATGTCAGGTGTTTCGAGAATATAATATTTAGTGATGCACAGTGAAGGGATGAATCTGTAGCCTTTAGGGTTTTTCGGCGCCAGCGTTACTATGCCGCCCTCTCCTTTGACGCGCGTCAGCGCAGCGGGATAATCTATGAATACGCCTTCCCGGTCGTTGGAGTATGTGATAAGATTTCCATGAGAAGTAGTTTTTTTCCCGTCTTCGATGATCGGTTGCCTGCATAGAGCCGTTTCGAACGAAGAAAGAGCGGCGACCATGACGAGAATCAGTATAAGCGGGGCGAAAAAGCGGTCGATAATTTTATGAATCATAACGTACTCCGAACCGATATAAAATTTGATTAGAATATTATCAAAAAGATCGAGTTACTGTCAACTTGATATAAAATAAATTTTTCTTGATTAATTCTTTTCATTTTGATACAATGAATACCTAAAAATTTATTTCTGAAAGCAAAGAAAATAAAAATTAAATCCAAGCGAGGTAATACCTTATGGTAACACTTGTTTTTTTCCTGCACTTCATCATCACACTGGGTCTGATCATAGTAGTCCTCATGCAGGCCGATAAAGGCTCCGGCCTTTCAGGCGCATTCGGCGGCGGGGCTTCTCAGACGATTTTCGGGTCGTCGGGCGGAATCGATTTTATCGGTAAAATAACTACCGTACTGGCCATTATGTTCATGCTTACTTCACTGGGCCTTTGCGTTCTCATTCCTCAGGGATCGAAAACCGGATCTTACGAAGTGAAGCAGAATCAGGCCCCTGGAAACGCGGCCGATCATGTTCCCAGCGTCGACTAAGAATAATGCCTGCTCTGGCGTGATATGAAAATGTCCGGGGCTGTTATTTTTATATAAAGCGGACTGTTGCGAGCGGCCAGAAAGGGATTTCTGGCCCGCTCTTTATTATGACCGGAAGCTGATATGGATGTTTTCAAGCTTGAGGACGCAATTGAATACAGGCAGATAAAAGAATACAGACGGATTTTGGTTGTTGCTGTCAACAAAACCGTCACGAATTTTATTCCTGCCATCTGCTCTTCCGTTGCCACCATCGCGAAGTTGAATATCGAAAACGCCTCTTCCGGAGGCGTTTTAATGGACCCGGCCGACGACAAGGAACTGTCCGTCAAGCGCAATGCGATAATTGCAATGACGGTCCGCCGTGAAACTCTGGATTCTCTTATCGCTGAATTCAACTCTGAACTACCCAAAAATATATATAAGATATTCCCTTTTTCCAATTATGCTTTTGCCGAGTATGTTTTCTGGGCCGAATGCGATTTTAACGAATTGAAAAAATATCGCGTCGGCACTCCTTTTGACGACCAGACGACCAAGCTTGCCAGGCACCTTCGAAAGAAAGGCGAGGATCTTTATAAAAACGGGCTTTATGACGAGGCTATAAGGAGCTTTCACGATTCGGAGCTCAAGAACGAATACGACATAACCGTACTTTACCAGCTGGCGCTGATTTATTTTTTTGAAAAAGCCGATTACGCCAATGCCATGGAATACTTCGGAAAGGCCGCAAGATACTCTCGCGAAAAGTCCACGCAGATTTTTATTCACAGCAACGTCTTCATAGGTCTTCTTTTGCGGATCATGGTCAGGTCTACCGGAAATCACGATCTTCTAAACGAGGCGTATCAGGCGGTAAACATCGCTTCAAATGCCGATTCCAGCTATTCCTTCTCGAAATACGCTCTCGCGCAGTGCCATTCCGCGATGAGTTCGATGAGTTCTTCCGCGTCGTCCGACGCCGTCTCGATAATCAACGACCTTATCCAGAAGGATAAAATGTTCGCTCTGCAACTTGTTTTCGATAGAGCCTTCGACAGATTCCTCCCTGAAATCGAAGGCATAATTTCGAAGCTGCTTTCCAAGGCCGTCAATAACGCAGCCGATGTTCTCAAAACGCTTCAGGACTCCCTCGACAATATAGCCAATTTCTCACAGTATTCTTCCGTACCCGCCAAATATTCAGCCGCCAGAAACGATTTCATTAAATTGAGCGATCAATTCAATCATAAAAATTTTTTCGACATATCCACGGTGCTCTCGGAAGCGAAGTCGCTTCTGACCAATTTACAGGAGATTATAAAAGAAGTTAATAAAAACAAGGCGTATTTCGAAATCAAAGCCGTCGTTGAAAAGTACACCGCGAAATTCAATGAAGAAATGAGCGAAGCCAACAGGCCTTTCACGAAGGTCGAGGACCAGTATAACAGGGTCAAGGACCAGATTCAGGAGATGAACCGCATATATCCTACACCCGAAGCGGCGGGCGCCGATCAGGGAAGCGACGAAGGCGGCGGCCGTCCATCCGGCCCGAGGAAAGGCTGGCGCGAGGCCCGGCTCTTTTTTATGATAAAGATACTCGCGGGATGCTTCTCGTTTCTGATCGTGTTTTTTGCGATTGTGGCTTATTTTCTGATTTCCGGCCTTGGAATCACGATGGTTACGATGGCCCTTTGTTTCATCAATCTCCTGTGTTCTCCGATATACGCGACTATCGGCGGCGAGATTTTTTATTCCCTTACCGAAAACAAGAGGACCGGTCTTCGCGGAACCCTGAACAGGCTCAGGATTCTCGTAAAGAACAACAAAGAAAAATCGGCCGAGATCGAGAAAAAAATCCGCGATAAATACGTCAAGCATCTCGTCGAGGAAATAAAGGTTTCCACGTTCGTGGCCGAACAGATGATTGACATCGGCGTTCGCGGTACATTCGAGAAACTCAAGACACTTATTCCATGAAAACTTTCGGGGTGGATTTCATCCCGGATCAGCCGTTCGTTTTCCATGGCTTTTCAAAACTCAATAACCATTTTATTTTTGTATTATTATTCCGATACCATTAATCAAGTAATCTGGAAATAATTTTGGATTGGAGATTTTGGTGGCAGATAACCGCCTCGATAATTCTACTGAGTATCTGTACATTCGTGAACTCAGAAATACAGTCCATCAGCTTGTGCCGCTGCCCGAGAATTTCGCCTCGACCGCTGGAGACGTAGTGTTTTCCATCGCCGACAGGATGAAGAAAGCGCCGGCGCGGACCAATTATCGCGAGAGCGACGAGCGGGAGATGACTGAAAAGAGAAATTCGATAGTGGCGATCGCCATTCGTCCGGAAACCGTCGCTTCGGCCATTTCCGATTTCAATTCTGAGCTTTTGAAAAATATTTACAGGATATTTGCGGTATCGAATTTCGCTTTCGTGGAGTATATCTTCTGGATAGAAAGCGATTTTTCCGAATTGAAAAAATACAGAAACGGCCAGCCTAACGAGGAACAGAATGTCAAGCAGGCTCGTCTTTTAAGGAAGGCCGGAGAAGACTCATACAAGAGGGCCCTGTATGAAGATGCGTTAAAAAATTTTCGCGCCAGTCTTGAAAAATACGATCAGGATTTTACCGTTCACTACCAGATGGGGCTTATTTATTTTTTTGAAAAAGCCGATTATGACCTGGCTATGGAGTGCTTCCGAAATGCGAGCAAATATTCTCAGGGGCGTTCCACTCAGGTTTTCATTCACAGCATGGTCATGCACGGACTGACGATGAGACTTATGGCTGGAATATCCGGAAAAAACGAGCTTTTTGCCGAGGCTTATCAGGCCACTTCGCAGGGTTATCAGGCCGACACCACTTATTATTTCTCGAAATACGCCTTCGCGCAATGCGCCATGAACGCGGTGGGAAGGGTGGATCCTGTCGGCGAATCGCTGACTTTGCTGAAAGAACTTATCGGCAAGGAAAAGATGTTTCTGCTGCAGGCCATATATGACCGAGCTTTTGACAGGCATCTGAGCGATATCGACGCGATGGTCTCCAACATGTATCTGGAATCGGTGAATATTTCACTGGAAGTGTTCAAAATCATCGAGGATCTTCTGGAATATCTCGGCAAATACACGAATTTTTCATCAATACCCTCCAGGCATAACGAATTCAGAAATGAATTCAGGTCTCTTGTCGACCAGTTCAACAGGAAGAATTATTTCGACGTAATCTCGGTCAGGAACCGTTTGAACCTGCTTTTTGACGGTATTCAGGACGTAGTCAAGGAGATCGAGCGCAACAAGACTTTTTTCGAGGTTAAGGACTACATGGAAAAGCTGCTGTCCAAGTACGATGACGAGATCAAGGACGCGGCAGGCGGAACCCTCAAATCAGAAGAGGAATACAACCTGGTTCTCAAGGAATCCGAAGAAATGGGCAAGAATTTTCCCGAGGCCGCTTCCGGAAAGATTGGGTGGCACGAGGGCGGGGGCCTTCTGTTCATCAAGGTGATAAGCGGATGCTTTACGTTCATGCTGATACTGACGATTATTTTCTTGTACTCTTTGTTTTTGGAAGAGGGAATAAACTCCGTCACGGCGACTCTGGGTTTTCTGAACCTGGTTTTTTTGCCGGTTTATGGCAATATAGCGGGTGAATTATATTATGCGTATATAGAAAACAAACGCAGGAGCATCGCCAGGGAAATGACGAAATATTCGAAGAAATTCGAATACGAGAAAGCCAAAATAATTGAAAATGAAAAACGAGTCAAGGAAATATATACGAAAATGATCGCCGAAAAATTCAAGGTTTCGCGCATCAACGCCGAACAGATATTCGACGCGGCCGCCCGCGAAAATTACGACAGGGTGAAAAGCCTTCTGAACTTGTAGAGGAAACCTTCCGGAAATAAACCGGTTCGCGAATAAATCGATCGGCCGTCCTTGAGATAAATCAGGGGCGGCTTTTTAATTGATTTTCAGGATTTTTTCCGGCCCGCGCCGTTGAACCTATGATTCAATTGTATCGCAAGGCGGGCCCTTCACATTCTTCTGAATAACAAAAGCCTCCGCCGAATAAGATAGAGGTCGGAAATCGTGAAGAAATTTTCGCAGGAAATTTCTTCTGAATAACAAAAGCCCCCGCCGAATAAGATAGAGGTCGGAAATCGTGAAGAAATTTTCGCAGGAAATTTCTTCTGAATAACAAAAGCCCCCGCCGAAGGCGGGGGCTTTTGTTATCAATCAAGCATATACGTGAACGAGACCCTGTGCGTCGAGTTAAGCGTGTCGTGGTTTCGGAATCCGTAATCTAGTCTGATGTTCTTGAATTCGAATCCGAATCCGGCCGAAAATCGTGACGGGTAGGTTGAGTAACCGGCCCGCATTTTGAAATTTCTGGTGAGCTTGAATTCCTCGCCAAGGTTTATAGTGCCTTTCTTTTCGGTCGACTGCCTGCTGTAATCCAGGCACAGGGTAAGATTTTCCTTCGGCGCGAAAGAGATGCCGGCTTTCATAGTCTTGGGGATGACTTCGTTCATCTTCGGGTTGTTAAGGTTGATTATCGAAAGTCCGGCCTTGAAGTTGTTTTCGAATTTTACCATGAACCCGAAGTCCATTCCGAAGGCGTTTCGATTGGGTGTTTCCGAAATGAACGAGGAAAGCTGCTTCAGCGTGAGGCCGAAGCTGTGGCGCGAAGTGATCTGCCTCGCAGCGGTCATGGCTATTTCCTTTTCGCGGTAGAGTCCCGATCCGAACCGGTTGAAACCGAAGGACACGACCGAGAAAGGCAGAAGCGGCTGGGTGAAGTTGAAGTAGTCCAGAGGAAGTTCCGACTGGCCGAAAAGCGTAGTATGCATGGATGTCAGTTCGGCCCTTTTTACCTGAGCTATTCCGGCCGGATTGTAAAATTGAGCCTCGCCGTCGTCTGCGAGGCCCGTATAAGCGCCGCCCATGGAGCTCGAGCGAACGCCGACGTTTTTATCCTCGAATTCAGCCAGCGCGCAACCGTATGCCAGCAGCGACGCTGCGATAAATATAATGAATATCGAATATTTAATTTTTCTGATATTCCCTTTTCTTTTCACAGTCAATCCTTCAGATTTTTCGATACTACGATTGTCCCCTGGTGCATCTTGGTGCTTTTGCCCGGGCTGACCGATTTAAGCTGGAAGACGTATATGCCCGTTTTCACGATTTTGCCGAAATCGTCCCTGCCGTCCCATTCGGCTTTGTTCTGGCCGCCCGATATCGATTCGCCGTTGAGTAGTTTTTTTACGAGAACGCCCCTGATGTCGAATATTTTTATGGTGACGTTGGAATCGATCGTGGTTTTGTAATTTATATAAGTGCAGTCGTTCCAGCCGTTGCCGTTGGGCGAGAACGGATTCGGCGATACGAAAACATCGCTCAGGTCGAAATCGTCTTTGGACTGGTCTTCGACCAGTATATAAACCGAAAGATGGTTTATCTTGACCGCCACTCTTCCGCCGGAAACGATTCCCCCGATTTTTTCGTAAGCGAGTTTGGACGTGTCGTAGAAATAAATTTTGAGATATTTCTGGTCGGTCACGCCGTTCGCCGAAATATCCGCGGAGGTGAAGGGGATTTCGAGCGTGACCGGTTTCTGGAATTTATAACCGTGCGGCTCGAGTTCGTAACCGACGTCGAGAGAGCGGATTCCGTTCATATTGTCTATCGCGTTGGTTTTGGGCATTTCGGTTTTGATGAGTTTCTTTATCGTGAATGATGTGTCGGCTTTAACGGCGCCCGCAGGTATGACCAGCCTTGCCTGGTTCTCTCCGCCTACGACGCCTCCGGAGATTCCGACTACCGCCGTCGCCCTGTCGCCCATTTTTATTTTGTCGTTGAAGATATTTACATCCGGTGAACCGGAAACCGTGACGTTCTTGAATTCCAGAGTTCCGTATTCGGGATATGTCGTTCCGAAATTCGCCGCGGATTTGAATTTGATTCTGGCGACCTGACCTGACGAGGACCCGGACCCGGTTTCGTCCACGACCTTGAAGCTTATTGTCCCGGTCTGCTGGTTCACGGAATTGATCTCGTTATATGCGCCGTTAAAAACGCTTCCGACCGCTATCTGCGTTCCGGGCCTTACCGGGTCCTGGTCTTCGACCGA
>Ga0079303_10000081_pt1 | contig 19479 bp, 11 predicted proteins | sample Methanogen_OWC_FD_77073 | JGI IMG/M metagenome (GOLD analysis project Ga0079303, IMG submission 77073) | Enriched soil microbial communities from Old Woman Creek wetland in Ohio, USA - Methanogen_OWC | ecosystem: Environmental > Terrestrial > Soil > Wetlands | place: USA: Ohio | collected...
TAACGATATCTTTTCGACAACCCGGATGATACAGGCTTACCCAGGCTTTTCTATACATCTCCAGAGCACCGACATCATTACCGGTCTCTTCGAGCAGGCGACCCGCAAGATACTCCAGTCGCGCGGCATGCGGGCGGTTCTCGATGCGGCCGAGCGATTCCTGCAGCACGCCCAAGGCATAATCAGGATCTTTCTCGATGCGCCAGATTCGCCAGATCTGCTGTTCAGCGGCATCGTGATCGGATTTTTTCTCGGAATACAAAATCCGCTCGCGGAACTGGCCAAGGCCGTTGATTTTCTTCGACAATTCGTTCCGGCCAGCCGGATCGGTACAGGCCGCAAGGCCTGCTTCCCAGAGGCGAAGCGCTGCGGATGCATCGCGATCCTGCGACAGGGCTATTTCACCAAGCCCCAGGAATGCCTCTTCACGCCGGGGCGAGTTCGGATACAGTTTCAGCAGGGCTTCGTAGTCCTCACGGGCCTTTGCGGGGTCTTTCAGCGAGTCCACATAGATACGGGCTCTTTCGAGCAGGATTTCCTCGCCATCGACGCCCTTCACGCCCTTTTTCAGCATGTCGCCCAGCTCTGACACCGCATTCACCGCGCGCGTGTTATCGGCTCTGATCTTGCTTTCGCGGAAAAACTCCGAATGCGGATACACTAATGTTATCTCATAAAACAGATCCTGGGCGCGGTATTTGGCGTCATCGCGACCCTCGACGAGACGGGCAAGCTTGAAAAGGCGCGCCGGCGTCTCTGGTTCCTCGGGATACAGCTCAATCTTCTGCTCGATCTCCTCTATCGTACTACGCTTGGTCAGATCATCGCGCTTCTTTTCGACCCAAAGCTGCGCCTCGGGTGTCGTCCAGATATCGCCGTAATCGGCGAGCAGCTTTTGAACCTCTGTTTCATTCTTGTCTTCCTGGGCCTTGTTCACGAGACGTTCGAGAGCGGCAAACCGGAACGTCTCATCGCCAGGTGCCTCGAGAGCCCGCCGGACATACTCGAAGTTATCGGTGAGTTTTTCAAGCCGCATATAGATCTCGCCGCGTCTGGCCGAATCGAAAGCCAGAGCTGCTTCAAACGTTTTCTCCGCTTCTTCCTTCTGTGCGTCCTTTTCAAGAATGGTCGCCTTGCGGATCGAAGCATCGACGCGGGCATCGGCTGCAAGAGAAGGGTCAGCGATGAGCTTTTCATAAAATCTCAGAGCATTTTTCTTGTCGCCGGCGGCTTCATACACCCGCGGCAGGCGCTGTCTGATATCGAGAGCCCGCGCCCCTTTCGGGAAGAAGGAGAGATACTCGAAATAGGCCTTGTTCGCCGGTTCGTATTTCTGGAGCATCTGCTCGAGGGCCATCGACATGCGATACAGCAGTTCGGCAAGGGAATCGGGGTAGTTCCGATCTGTAAGGAGCTTCTGAGCTTGCTCGACGAACGTCGCGGCATCGGGCGCCCTGAACATACTCCAAGATATATAATGTCGCAGCGTTTTTTCGTATAATCTCGGCGTGACATTCCTTCGCCGCAACAGCTCCGTGAGAAGCGTCACGGCCATTTTTGGGTCCGGTTTCTGCGTATCGAGCAACACAAGATACCGGTCATATATTTCATCCGGCTGGAGATCTTCGAGGTTTTCCGTTCCGGAGGCAGCCATTCGCGGTTTCTGCGCCCCTTCAAGCTTTCCGGTGCCAGACGCGGCTTCCAGTTTATCCGCCTCGCGCAGCCGCCTGCGTTCTTCAGCCCGGGCGGCAAGCCATGCATCAGGACCAGCTTCCTTTCCGGCCTGTTCGATCCCTTTTTTCGCTTCTTCTGCCAGCGTCTGGGAAAGGCGGACTACCCGCTTGAAGAACCGGATTGCCGGGATCGGGTGATGTAGCGCCAGAAAAGCCTGACCAAGGACGAGGGACGCCTTCGCCGTATGGCGGCTTTGCGGGAACCGTCGCAGGAACGTCTGAAGAGTCGAAAGACCCCGTTCGACATCGCCCGAGGCAAGATACAGACGGCCCAGTCTGTACAGCGGCGTTTCGATATTCGGGTCAAGCAGCGTCGTCAGCGATGCCGCACTCTGGTAGCAGGAGATCGCCTTCGGAATCGACTTGTCTATACGGTAAGCAATATTTCCAAGAGTCAGGAGACAGGCCAGTCGGGTTGTACCCGAGGATGTTTGGGCAAGCCGTTCGAAGACACCCCGCGCCTGGGCGGGAAACTCGCGATACAGAGCCCCGCCGATGTCGTATGTCAGTCCCCATCGGATATCCTCCGGCAGGTCTGCATCGGCAACTTCTTTGGAAAGAAGTTCAAGCGGGCTGCTCGAACTGGCGAGAGTGAGCACATCGACAAGCTGCCCATATACTTCGAACCGGTCACGCATTCCGACGGTATTCAGCCGCTCACGAAGTTCGGCCTCGCGCTGTCTGAACAGGAGATCGCGCCACTGGGCCTTGGTTGCAAGATACTCCTCGTCTGACGGCTGGCTGTGGTCGAGATACTCACGCAGCATCGCAAGCGCGCCCCTATAATCCTGCTGTGCCAGAAGGCGTTCCGAGAGGTCTTTCCGAAAGGTCTGCGCATCTTTTGATTCGGGATATTTGGCGATGAAGTCGCGCATTTTCTGCTGCGCCGTGTTCTCATCCCCGAGCGACTCGCGATAGATGCGGATGCTGTCTTTCATGCCCTGCATTGCCCAGTAACTTTCAGGATAAGCAGCGGAAAGATCATTCCATGCCTTCAGTGCCCCGACCGGATCCTTCCGGTGAAGCACAAGCAGGCTTCCGATGCGGTAGCGCACTTCATCGAGACGCCCCCAGTCATACAGCACATCGAGTTTCCAGACGGACTGCCGGGGAACCGCCTTGACCAGATACCGATGGTACAGGTCGAGCGCGGCGTCATAATCGCGAAGATCGTTGTCGGTGATGAGGGCCGTGCGGAAGAGCGCTTCACGTTCAAGCTGATGCCCCGGATTCTCGGCAAGGAACTTCTCATACATCTTGATGGCGGCATGCATATCGCGACCACGATATTTTTCGTATGCCATGTCGAACAACAGCTGCGCTTTCGAAACTTTCGGCTCCGTGCGAATCAGTGCCTGAACAAGCCACACATCCGTCACGGCATTCCGCTGTTTTCGCTGAATGTTGAGCGCGCGCTCATAACAGGATCTGGAGCGATCCGGATCGTTTAATTTATATTCAGCGGCATATCCAGCCATTTTCAAGCCGAGCACAGCCCACCAGCGGCTCTCATCTTCGGCCTCGGCGCGCTTCTGGAGTGAGATCGAGGGGGTTGCAGCCGCAAGGTGGGGCGGCAGGCTTGCCAGCTCTTCGAACACCATAACCGCGGCCTTGGGATCGTCAAGCCTGTCGATCAGCAGGTTCCCCAGCAACACCGTGCTGATGCGATATTCGAGAGGTTCATTCGTGGCCTCCCGAAAAATCCGATAATCTTCGAGGGCGTCTTTCGGCTCGGCAAGCGGCAGATGGAACTGACGCAGAGCACCGCGCACGAACAGGGACCTGACTGACGCCTCGTTCTTATAAGGCGGCTTGATAGCCTTCAGATACGGGTCGGCACGCTCCGGTTTCGAGAGATCGTATGCATAGAAAAGCGCGATGTGAAGTCGCGCCAGATCCGCTGCATCCTGTTCAGGGAAGCCGGCAACTTCTTCCCACGCTTCGAGGGCACGCATGCCGATTTCGAGATCGTATCCGCGGGCAAAGCCCATCAGATAAGGCATTTCCTCGATTTCATTGAGTTCGGGAAACTTCGAATAGTAGCGTCTGAACGCATTGTAAAGATCGTCGATGCGCGTCAGGCTTCTCCCCAGGAGGCGGGCGCGGGCGATCTTGCCCCGGACCAGATACTCGCGCGGCGGCTTCCATTCGAGCATCCGGTCCAGCTCCCGAAGCGCCTTGTCATGGTCTTTCTGCTCAATGAGGATCTCCGCCAGCAGGAGCTGTGCCTCGCATTTGAGGTCGATCGGCACGGGCTCCGACCGGACAAGCGTCTGGATCAGCTCAAGGGCAGGCTCGGGCTGCGCCAGTTCCTTATACTGCCGCGAGAGAAACAACCAGCCTTCGCCGGGCCTTCGCGAAGGGTGTTCGCGCAAAAAGCCAAGCACTTCACGCTTGATCGTTTCATCCTGTTCGCGAGCGAGGAATGCAGGCGCGCTGGCATTCGGCCGGCCTGACCGCGCCTCGGCCAGAGGCGTGAAACACAATGCCAGGCAGCACGAAACGAGCAGCCGGCGGCATTTCAACAATCGGCTAGTGAACTGGTGCATAACAGCCGGAATAATAGCAGAAATCCCTTCCCGGCGAAACGTTGCGGGGAAGGGATCCGGCTTTCCGAATCAGTCGTTCCAGCCCAGAAGGCGGAATGCTTCATCAACGCGGTCTACCGTGGTGCCGACCATCATCGAGTCGAGGGCGGCCGCCTTATTGATGTTCGTCTTGGCCAGCGCGGGGTCACCGGCGAATGCATAAGCCAGAGCGGTCAGGGCGTAAACTTTCGCCGTGCTCAGCGCAAGGCCGTTATGCTGACTGACGAACTTGTCGGGCGGCATATTTCCGAGCAGTTCCGCAGCGCGCCGGTAATCGTCGGTCGTCTGGTGCCTGAACAGCAGTGCCGCTGCCAGTCCGACCTTGGCTTCCGTACTGCGTTCGGCGGAAATTTCGAAGTAGGGAATAGCCTCAAGGATCTTGCTGTTTTTTGAAATTGCCCAGCCAAGGCCATTGTTCGCATCAATGCGCTGGGCGTCGGTAAGCGTCTCGCTGAGCGCCTGTCTGAAACTCGACTCGGCGGTCGTGCATGCACCGCGCTCGAGATTCGCCCAGCCATCATTGATCAATTGCTGAGCCACAACAGCGTCAGCGGTTCCGCCACCGCCACCGCCGCCGCAATTTTGTATCATCGGGAACGTCAGCAATACAATCAGCAGGATCGCCAGCTTGCCCCTGTTCATGATCTGTCCCTCGGTTCTTCGCTTCATCATGAGTCCGACCTCACCGCACCACAGCCATCTTGCGGCGCTCTTTCCAGGATTTTCCGTCCGCCACGGCTTCGAATTCAACGATGTAGGCTCCATTGGAAACGGCTTTACCATTGCGATTTTTGAGATTCCAACGCGCCTCGTAAACCCCGCTCCCCTTGTGCGTCATCGAGGTTTCCCACACATCCTCGCCGGCAGAGTCGAACACTCTGGCATCGATCTGCGCTGCCACGGCGGCGCCGCCGGTGAATGACATTCTCAGGGTTGTAGAGGTCCGGGCCGGGCTCGGATAGACAATCGCCTGCGAAAGTCCGAACGCTCCAGCCATATTTGCGACGACGCTGGCTCTGGCCTTGTTTCCAAGCCTGTCAGCAACCTCAACATCAAGGTCATACCGGCCGTCGAGAACTCCTTTCAGATCGACAAGAATTCTTCCGGAAGCTGGATCCCAACTGGCATTGACCCGGTCGCGCCCGCTCATTACGACAATGCTTTCAGGATCGAGACCAGCACCCTTGTCGACCACACCAACTGCCACCAGGCCGTTTCCGGCTGATACAGCTTCGCCGCTCACCTGAGGAGCGATCACATCGGCTGCAGCAAAGACGGTCGCGGAACGTTGCAGAAGGCCTACAGCCTCACTTCCGATCTTTTCAGCACGACTGAGCCATTGCGGTCCATTGTCGGAAGCCGCAAACAGACCGACCGGCAAATTGTCAGCCCAGGGGCCGGTCAGAGGCAGGGAGACATGCACCGGCGAGTCGGTTTTGTCACCCGGCAGAGCGACATCGAGCATCGGCGTCATCCTGGTAAGACCGTCATACGAATGCTGTTCGGTCGAAGCGGCCATAACGACGTATCCACCCTTGCGAAGAGCGCCCGAAGGAATTTCAATGCGCCCGAACGAGGCGGTCAGGAGACCCTGGCTCTTCGGAGGATAATAGACCGCACTGAATTTCAGATTGTTCGTGAGAATCGTGCCATTGCTGTTGGTGCCATAAGCTTCGATGACACCTTCTCCGGACTCTTTCAATGCATAGTTTGTGATATAAGTGCTGTCATTGATCGCCGTCATCGTCAGATAGCCCTGCTGGGCGTTATAGGTCATCTGCAGACGCGGCGTGGAAGCGAACTTATCGCTGGTCCTGACAATGACGTGCAGGTTGTTCTCGTAGATCGGGTTCGGAAACACTGCGACTTTCAGATCGGCAAACGTTGACGAGTAGACGTAGTTCATTGGCTCGTAGTTTCCCGAAGTCGTGATCATGGGTACGAGAACGAGATTGTCATAGGCATTGCCGACGCCATAGTTCTGAACGATCAGATTTCCGGCCTGCTTCTCGTTCAGATAAACGAACTCGACGGACGGATCGATCTGCGGACCGCGCTTGATGACTCCAACCTTGAACGTCGAACGGTCGTCGCCATCGAATCCGACGTTGAGATTGCCCGCGTTTCCAGTCATCTGGATATAGTCAGCTGCCCACGGGTTCACATTCGACGAGCGGACGGCACCGGTTGGGCCCAGGATCACCTGCTCCGTGAATTTCACCGGCAGTTTCTGATTCACACCAATATTGTTGGTGGTGTCGTAATCGTTGTCAGCGTTGTAACCCCACTTCCCGTCGTTCAGCGAGCTCATGTCGAGCTTTCTGGTCTTGTCGAGAAAGTTGGCAATGGTGAAATCGGCAAACACGCTTTCCATCGCCGTGCTGTAGCCAAGCAGGGCTTTGTTCACGGACTCGATGCCTTTCGCCTTGTCCCGGACGAGGTTTTTGAGGAAGCTGGGACCGTTCACACCACCGTATTTCTCGACCAGGTAATACATGAACAGATAGCTTGCGCCATAATTTGCGAACGGACTTGAGCCGAGCCAGACGCTCGTCCGGGGCTCGACCAGGATCGTATCTGGTTCCTTGATAAACTCATCGATATTTGAAGTATGGGTCTTGTCATAGACATACTGGCCATACTGCGTGAAGCCTTCTTCAAGCCAGCGTTCCTCTTCCTGGAGTATGCCATCGACCACCGAGGTTCCTTCATTGAAGTGGATCATGTGAACGAACTCGTGGGCGGTCGTGCGAAACGCCTGTTTAGGATCGGTCAGGAAGGTCGGAAACAGATCGATGTGCAGCAGTTCCTTTTCGTTGCTGTAAGGAACCTGCGTTCTCGGAAACTCGTTGACGGCCCAGAAATATCCGCGGAAAGAACCCACACCGTCGCGGATGTCGTCGAGAAGAATGAAAATCTTGGAATCCTGGTCTACATCAGGCTCAATTCCGAAGTATTCGCGCATCTTCGGATAAATGACACCGTCGAACTCATCGGCAAGCGCTTTGAGGTTCGCGCGGGCGATGTTCTTGTCCGTTCCGAGCACGAATCGCGGATCGAGCGATTTGGCACCGGTTACGGGAGCGAAATACAGCATGTCGCTTCCCCAGCCACGGGAATCAGGCCAGATAAGGCCCCAAGAACTCTGGGGAGCCGGCGTTTCGTCTTCCGTGGAAGAGATGCCCCTCGGGAGAGTCGGAAAATACATCGGGGGAACGAAGATATAGCAATGACTGCCAATGTAGCGCAGCACGGCCTTCGGGTAATGACCGTTCTGGTCGAGATCGTAGAATTCTCCGGCCCACTCTGTTCCGAAACTGGCGCGGCCATCGTCTTTCGCGGTGTCACCGCCGGTTCCGGGCCACTCGCCGCCGTCATGGAGCAGCGCGCTCAAACCAAGGCCGTTGACGGTATAAAAGGGCACTTCGGCAGAGTCGAGATCCGCGGCAGTAAAGTTACGGCCGCCGACGACGCGGCTGATGTTGCCGACGACGCCTTCGAAGCCCTTTGCGCGCAGACCCTGCACCTGAATGGGCGGAAGCTGCTGATTCAGCAGCAGGCTGAGACACGCCTCACCGCGCTTTCCGGCCGTCTTCGCCTGAGCGCCCGCAGCGGAGCGAATCGAGGCATTAACGGGAGAGCCAGCCGCAAGCAGCGTCTGCGCAGCCAGGAGAAAGCCCAGCAGCACAATCAGAACTGCGACTCCAGAGAGTTTGCTTTTCATTCGTTTCATGTCAGCACCTGATCAAGCTTCGGCCGAGAATATAGATAATCCCGCTATGCTATCGGCAAGCTGCTTCAGTTTCGTAAGCCCCCCAAGTTCATAGCGTGCCGAAAACTCCTTAAGACACAGAACCGCCTGGTGAATCACAGGGTTCTGCCGGTCAGAAAAGAGTCTCTTAGACGTCATCTGCGCCACTCATACCCTTGTGGCCCCCCCGAAACGGCTGTTATAATTGTAGAAACTGTCGCAATTCACCCTGCCGGCCGGAGGTTTAACAGAATGAAACGCACGCCGAACGATCGCCTGTTCTTCCTGGTGATACTGGCTCTGTTGATGGCTCTGCCCATTTTTGCCGGAGCCTCGTTTGAGCTGACTTCGGAAGGCGTGCGATATGTCGTTCGAGACGACTCCGGCCAGATCGTCCAGACGGCGCGCCCCGATTTCGACCCCGTCAGCGGCAAGTATTATGTCCGCGACGCCTCGAATCGGGTCATTGCTCAGCAGATGCTTTCCGCAGAAGCCTCGATGGCCCAGATCAAGATCGTGGCACCGGTCGAGGGGAACTCGCACAGCGTCAAAAGCCGCGACTTTTTGGGCAACTCCGTGCCAGTTCTGCGGGAGCTCACTTCGAATGACTCCCGCTATCAACAGCTCAAAAGCTATATCGACAACGACCCGGGCCTGAGAAATGTCGTTGCCATGCAGCTCGAAGCGCGCAATCTGAAGATCGACCGGCTCCAGCAGGAAATCAACAACGGCGTGCGCGATTCAAAGCTCGCGGAATGGCTGGTCAGCGACCTCAAAAAACCGGTCTATCTCGAAGTGGGTGATTCCGGCTCGATTTATCATGATCCGAAGGGGTTCATTCTCGCTGAACGGGATGCAACCGGCCAGGTGAGCTACCGCGACAACGGAAGCGCAAACCGCCTCGTCATTCCCACGGACAGCGAAGCGTTCCAGGGCGGCATGAACGATTCATCGGCCGCCTCGGTCATGGCGCATGAAGTCGGTCATATGATCATGGATCAGACCTATGAAACGCCGAATTACCCCAAAACCAGTTATGCCGGAGCTCATGCGAAAAACTCGGTCACAGACGAAGGGTTCGCGATTTCCGAGGGTTGGGCAGAAGCGGTTGAGACGATTGCAAACAAGGATCGCCTCGACAACTCAAGCTCGTGGCGAATCCAGAGTCAGAAAAACATTGCTGAAAATAAATACATCTTCAAGAACCAGGGCGTCGTCAGCGGAACAAACGACGGAATTCTCAAAACCGGCACCGAGCAGCTCTCGACCGAAGGCGTCAATGCCTCCCTTTTCTACAAGATGCTCACCGACAATCACATTCAGGCACCGTATCAGAAGGTCCTCGATGTGTTTGAGAGCTCGAAACCTCAGACATATCGCGATTTTCTGAAGTCGTATGTCGAGAAATACCCGGAAGACCGCAGCCGGATCATCAAGAATTTCCTGGAAGATACGAAGTATACGACGGTCGATTCGACCGCCACGACCCGCTACAAGGCTCTTCACGACGCCGAACAGGCCTGGCAGAATGCCTCGGCCGATCAGCAGCCAGCTCTCGAAGCCGCTTACAGGCAGCAGTTGACCGAGTATAACCAGTGGAAAGACCAGGCTTACAAGCAAACGGTCGTCGACGGGAAAATCGACCGCGCCGTCGGCGGTGACGCAAACTATGCCTACTCCGACAACACCGCGAAGCAGTTCAGGCAGGTCAAGCTCAGCGAAACGCTTCTGAAGGGCAAGAAAGCTCTCGGAGTTGGCCTGGAACGGGCTGCCGACTCGGTGAAGCAGTCGTTCAGTCTGAAAAGCGTCGCGATGACGGCCGGCACCTCGATCGCCATCAACTTGGTCAGCCAGATCGCTTCGGGCGAGAAGCCAAGCTTCAAGAAGGCTCTTTCAGCCGTCACCTCGATGCAGTTCGTCGGAAACGTGGTCGGAAGTTCGATGGGTGCCGCAGCAGGCCATCTCGTCGCGCCGCTGATCCAGGCGTTCGTCCCAATTCCGGTTGTGGGCGCCATCGCGGGCTCGCTGCTGCCAACACTGACCTCCCTCGCCGGCGGCCAGTTCGGCGGAAACCTCGGCGCCGGCATGAGTTTCAAACAGGCGCTCAAGAGCCTTGATCCGGTGGCAATCGCAGGTCAGGCAGTCGGATCAACAATCGGCGCCATGCTGGGAGCGATGATACCGATTCCGGTCATCGGACCCATGATCGGCGGCATGGTGGGCGGCATTCTCGGCGAGAAGCTGTTCACGGGCATTGCAAAGCTGTTCGGGCGAGGAAAGCAATCAACCCAGACCCAGACAGCCATCCCGTTATCGACACCCCAGGCGATGTTCCAGGATGTCGAGTCGGAAACGATATCGAAAACGACGCCAACAGCGCGCGAGTCCTATGACCCGGTCAGGCTGGACGCCTCGATTGACAGCATTCCCTACGAGCGCATGCACTCCAATCTGCGCACCGTGAAAGACGATTACGAAACCGCCTACAAGCGCTATGTTGAAGCTGCCTCAGCCGGCGACCAGCAGCAGGTGAAGTCGATGCTGAACGCCTTCATCCAGGAGCGCGAACGCTACCGCCGCGCTCTCGGTGCCTATAAAAAATAATCAGATTCGCTCAACGCAGGATGGCGATTTTCCCGGTGGCTTTGAAGTGATCGCCGTTACGGATGATTTTGACACGGAAAATATAGACGCCGTTGGCGACGGAAGTTCCAGCGGCATTACGGCCATCCCAGCGAGCGCTGAGAGTGCGATTGCCGGTGCCAGAGAGCTGAAGGATAGTCACGGTGTGGCCTGATGCGTCACAGATGACGGCTTCGCCTTCGAGAAATGGATCATCCGAGCCATCGCCGGCAAGAATCACCGCAAGAGTTATTGGGCCGCGGGCGGGGTTGGGCCAGGTAACGGCCTGGGCGATTCTCAGCGGTCCGGCCAGATTTCCGACAACTGCTGCCTGGACGGTGTTTCCGGCAAGATCCGATGCTTCGACGATGATCTTCTGACGTCCACACGCGACATGCGCCAGGTCAGCAGTCACGAGGCCGGTTGCGGCGTCAAAACTGTGCGGCACAACCACTCCTGCGGCCTCGACACGCACTGTACCGACATCGATTCCTGAACCATCATCCGACAGGCGTGCAAACAGGACGGGCGAACCGCTCGTTTCATCAACGTGCTCATCATGGACCTGCGGCCGGATCTCATCGGACGCAAGCAGATACACTCCCCCATGCCTGATATCGCTGAAAAGGCCTTTCTCATTTCGACTGACACGGCTCCAGCGGCCATTTTTCCCGTCAGCCGACCAGAGGCCGGCACAGCGCTCATTTCTCGCCACCCCGGCGGCAGTCTCGATCAACAGTCTGGCCTCGGTTGTGTCAACCTCGGGCAGAACAACCAGATACGGCCTTGAAAGAATGTTCAGGCCGGGTGGAAACGCATCGATACTCGATTCAAAAAGCGACGTTTCGGCCCCGTCGGCGCGCGCGGCAATCGTCAGTTCCGCCCCCCGCAACACAAGGCTCGATGTGACTCCGGCACGGGCAACGGTATTGAAAAAGGAAAAGCTGCTTCGATTCCCACCGGGCAGCGTCGCCGACACCTGGCCTTCCCCTGTACCCGGAACGGCATAACTGCCCACGAAAATGGTCTTCGACGCAGGATCCGTGGAACTCATCTGAACAGTCGTTTCAAGGTTGTTGAACTTGACCATCACCGTCGGAGTCGCGAGTCCCATCCCGTCACGCGAGGCCACAACAACGATGAACTCACCGGCAAATGCCGGATGCGGTATCGGGTATAACACAACCCGGGCCGGCGCCAGGCTGAATCTGTATCCGATGGGTTTTGAGCCGACATCGGCAGATGTTGTGGCAGCCGTCACTGCCAGGACATACTTGGGAGTCGAGTCGAAATCGAGTTCGACTTCTGCCGAGCCCGAGCCATCGAGCGGAATGTTCATCCATCTTTCAGAGCCAGGCTCGGCCGGAATGACCAGAAGGGGTGTCAGCGCCGCCGAGTCCGCATCGAACCGCATGGTCACACGCCCTGTTCCGGTAATCATCTCGTAATGAGCCGAGTTCGCGCGCACACGGCCTTCGCCGCCGACAAATGTGTCGCCCCCAGGAATATACTGATGAAGCGTGCCTGAAATCGGCAGGCCGCGGGCTTCTTCACCGAGGTTGCGGGCTTTGTCGATATATCCCCAGAAGCCGTTCTGAAGGTCGGGCCTGTTGAGATGATTCGCGATGAACCAGTGCCGGATCGTCTCCTCGAACGTCGTAGAGGGGTGCTGCTGTGCCATTACCGAGTTTATCCCGTTGATGCCGCTGCTTCCGCTATCGATGAGCGATCGAATAAAACTGCGGGCCGCCTCCGGCGTCCGGCCGAATTTTTCCTGCAGATAGTAGACGAAGAGAAACGATGCTCCGTAATGCCTGAAAAGGGTCGAATCGGCGAACCACTCGTTTTCATCGCTGAGTGTCAGGACGATGTCAGGGTTTTCGAGGAAGCGCGACAGATGCGGGTCGGGTGGCAAGCCGATGCCGCCGTTGTCCAGCGCAGCCGTATACACATACTCGGCGAAGCCGGAAAGGCCTTCTTCCAGCCACCGCTCTTCGGAAACGGCTTTTAATGACTTGTGGCGCATGAAGTTGATCATGTGTTGGAACTCGTGGGCCAGAGTTCTATAGAATAAATTATATTTATCTCCGGGATCACCCGGCTTCCCGGGGTTGAGATCCATGTGGAAGACCGGTTTCAGGTTCCCCGTCGGGAAGACGGCCGGTTCGAGATCCCTGGAGTCAAAATATCCTGCGATATACCCACTCTCGAGTTCGTCATGAATGTCACAAAGATGAATATAAATTTTGTCGTCGGGAAGGGCCAGTTCGGCCGGCAGCACAACATTGCCGAACCAGGACGTCATGTCGGGATAAATCTTCTTGTCGAAGCTATCGCGGATCTGCGTCAGAAGAGTTTCAGAATCACTTCCAAGCAGTCCAGCCGAGTCTTTTGAAACATAGATATAACAATATTTTCCGTTTGCCCGCAGGACGGCAGAGCGGGATTCATAGCGTCTGGTCGTGAAATTGAAGACAAGGAACTCTTCCGTGGAACGCACTTCCTGCTTCCTGGACCTGCGTGAGAGAGATTTTCGGATTGCTTCCGCGGCGGCGGCCGGATCGATGGACATCTGCAGAAGCAGCGCAGCATCCGCGGCAGGTCTCAGCGATCTGATCCTGAATGTTCCATCGGCGGGATACGCTGCAAGGCGCTCCAGCGCACCAGCGCAGGGTGAAATCAGGCCGATGAAAAGCAGCAGAACGAGCGGAACAAGATTTGAAGCCCGGCATTCAGCATGCGGCATCATTTTTCAGTTTGGTAGGTGATCATGACGGCGGTCACGTCGTCAGGCATTTCCGAAGGGGAGGTATCGACCATTTTTTCGATCTCAGCGATTGTCTCGACGGATGATCTCGGCAACCGCTCCACCAGCCAGCTCTGAAGCATCTCATACCCGTCTTCCGCGCCGCGTTCCCTCTCAAAGAACTCGGTCAGGCCGTCGGTATAGAGAAAAACCACATCCCCCGGAGCCAGTTCGACAGCCCGTGTCGTATAGTCACTTTCCCTGAAAATACCAAGCAGCGTTCCGGTCGATTCGAGCGGCTCCAGCTTTTTTGTCGCGGCACGCCAGATGAAGGGGTAGTCATGGCCGGCATTCGCGTAGATAAAGCTGTTTATCGATCTATCGAAAAAGCCGAGGAACGCACTCGAGTGAAGGCGAGACTCGGCACCCAGAAAGTCTTTGAGCGAAACGTTCACCTCGCGCAACAGGCATGCGGGATCTGCGCAACCTGAAACTTTTTCTCTGAAGAGGCAGTTGACGACAGCCATGACAAGGGCCGCCGGGATACCTTTTCCGCAGACATCGCCGATCAGCATTCCGAAAAGTTTGTCGGGACATGATGAGCTGCAGGCCGGAAGATTGCAGGCATGACGACCTCGGCGACAGGAGTCGAGATACGTGAAAAAGTCGCCGCCGATCACATGCGCCGAGCGCAGGCAGACCGAGGGCTCAAGACCAGGCCAGTCAGGCGCGGTGCGCGGTAGAACTCCGTCCTGAACCAGTTTTGCAAGCTGGAGCTCACGCCGATATCGCTCGTTCTGGGCGGTTACAAGAGTGGCTCTCCGGCTCAACTCCTCGTTCAGCGAGTGGTTCTGGAACGTGATGCCAATCTGGTCCGCAAGCACCTGAAGCTGCAACAGATCGTCATCCGTGATCGGGTCCTGGTCTATGTGGCGGTCGACAAGAAGCATCCCCCAGCTTTTCCCGCCGCGGGTAATGGGAGCAAGCGCAACGGCATCGGTTTTCAGCAGTTCAAGCAGCTGCCGCATTTCAGCCGTATTCCATGGCGAGGCCGAAACAATACAGGCTTCACTGCTCTTCATGAGTTTCCATATGAGCGAACCGGCAGACGGGGGGAACACCAGGGCGGCACGTCGCTCCTCGTCGAGATTGATTGCCTGAACGGCGCGAAGCGCCTGGCCGCGCTCATCCTCAAGCAGAATCACCGACCGGTCGAACCCGATGATTCGCAGAACAGATTCGAGAATATGATCGAAAGGTCTCTCGGCATCGAGTTCGCGAATATCATCGAGCGTCTGCGACAAATGCTGAAACTCCCGCAGAAACTGGACTTCGCGCCTGTATTGCATCCAGGATCTCACGGTCAGCGCGAACGCGGCAATAAGATAAACAGCCGCACCTGTCCATAATACGGTGTTTTCGGCTCCTGCCAGCACGATGCCAAGAGCAACAGCCCATATGAGGCCAAAAATAACGGTTCGCTTGACATCAGCCGCCCGGGGGAGACCGTAGAACCAGAACCCCGGAGGACGCGCTCCGATACGGGGGGACATCACACTCCCCCTTTTGCGGGGACCGATTCCAGTTGTTCAGGCTGGAAAGCAGGCAGGCACCTGTCTTCGCAGTCTTCGTTCACAGATCCGTGCCACCAGACTCACCCCATTCGGCGAGTCTCAGAACAAGTTTTTTGGGGCTGGGTGCGTCGATGACAAAGCGTCGGTCTTTTTCGAGAAAGTTTTTGAGACGCTGACGGATCTTGAAAAGAAGATCTTTTGTGAAAACGCTTTTCAGCTCGAAACTGGCTGCAAACGGCGCCGAAAAATGTTTCCATATGTCGGAAAGACTCTGCGGCTTGCCTCGCTTCTTCAGATCGACATAGATGCGCTCGACCATCGCCTCGAAAAGCTCGGCACCGTTGAATGCATAGAAAAACGCCACCGGCGGCAGAAACCCGAACTGCGTAACGACCGTGCGGGCCTTTCCAACCAGCCGTTCGCCTTCTCCCTGCAGGGTGACAATTTCCGAACGCAGAATGCGCATCAGCATCAGATCGATGTCTTTGCGCGTCAGGGTGTCGATCAGTGTCTTGTCCGAGGGGAAAAACTTCTGAAGCACCGGGACGATCGTCTGCATCGGCTCAGAACTTAAAAACTGGATATTACGCTGATACGTCTCGGGGTTTTTTTTCTTCATCTCCCCGAGAATCTTCTCGAACTGCAGAATGAATTCGAACTTCGTATCGAAGGGCATAATGGCAGTTTCACCCGAGCAAATAAATTTTTCTTTATCTTAGCTGACTCTTTCGGAGAATGCAACTATTCAGACAGCCAAAAAACGAACCGCCTTTTCCATGGTCGGAAAAGGCGGCGAGTGTGACTGCTTGTGCGAATTTTTCAGCGGTGCGACACATCTTCGAGATCTTCCAGAGGTGCAATCGCGCCATTCGTTGTGACAAGCGGGAATCGATCACGCAGGAAGCGGATGAATCCCAGCAGCGAGTTCGAGTAGGCCCTGATCAAGGGGGAGAGAATGGATTTCTGTTTCACGGTACTCTCTCCTTTCTTACGCGCTATAGAGTCCCGGTTTTCCCCCTATCGGCACGATGCTCTTTTTCATAAACAGAAAGTGAGGTTCATCATCGTTGAAGCAAACCCCTGCGAAAGGAAGGAGTATGAACGCTCTTGGCGGATCGGGGCGGGAACTGTATACTGCACGGCATGCAGTCTCCGACGAGCGGAAGTTTTTCAGTTTGCCGGCCGATATCCGGCCGACAGCGTGCCGTTCTTGCGCTGATTCTCACCGGTGTCCTTCTTTTTCCCGGGTTGGTTTCCGGCATGGATTGCGGCTCATGCGGGGCAAAAGGAGTTTCCGCGCTCGCGATGTACTGTCCGAACTGCCGGACATCGCTTCACACGCCTCAGACTCAGCGGGCATTGCGGACGACAGCCATGCTGGCGATCGATATTTCCTATACCGGCGATCGACCGGACAGGCTGCCCGAGTATGGAAAGATCTATATCAACGGCATCTACAAGGGGAATATTCCTATTTCCGAGCGCGAAGCCCGGCAGCAGAGTTTCGACGTTTCCAGCAGCCACGGACTGGGTTACGACTATACCGCCAGATATCACGCTGATCTTCGGGAACTGGATGCGGGCCTTTTCCGCATCGAGGTCGAGATGAAGTTCAGGAGGCTGTTCGGTCTTGCCCGCAGCATCCGCAGAGTGTGTTTTCCCTATGTCGCTCTGCGTTCCGGCGAAAAGACCGTGCTCAAACACACGTTCAGCCGCGGCAGCAGCTTTCAGAAACGCGGCACCGCATCGGCCACGACCGTCATACCGGTTCTGCCGGGGCTTCCCGCGATTCCTGAGATGAACAACCTCCTCCAGCTGACCCCGGGAACAGGAACGCTGGGTATTGAAGTGCCGTTCTTCGAATAGCACTCAGGTTTCCCCTCTTCTGAGCCGATGAGATTGAAGAACCCTCACAGACTCAGAATTGAAGGGGAGGCAACCAAAGATGCTGCAAAACAAGCGCTGTATGCTGATGTTCGTCATCATCAGCCTGCTCGGGATGTTCTTTTTCCCATCCAGGGGGTGTGCTGCAACGAACTGGATGAAATACTTCCGCAAAGACACCCTGCTGAACACCTACATGCGCGCTTACGCGGTTCAGGGTGATCGCCTGTGGGTCGGCACCTGGGGCGATGGTGTCGTCGTTTACACCGGCAACGACACGAAGAATTACAATTCAAAAAATACCAGATCGGCTCCGGAGCTGAGCGACGGCCTGGTATCGGACTGCATCACCACTCTCGCTGTCGACGAGCGCGGTGGCCGGGTCTGGATCGGCACGAATGATGGTCTCAGTTCATGCAATCTCGACGCTGCTGACTGGAAACGGTATACCTCGAAAGACGGACTCCCCAATGACGTGATCCGTGACGTCGCGATCGACGACAAGGGCCTTCTCTGGGTCGGCACGCCTTCCGGCGTCGCCAGCTTCGACGGTGAAAACTGGAAAGTATACGACAGCTCTTCGGGGCTTCACGAAAACAGCATTCATTCGATGACCGTAACCGGCGATACTGTCTGGATCGCGACGGTGGGCGGAAGCGTCTGTCGTTTCAAGGATGGCGAGTGGAAGATGTTCATGCGAAATTGATCAGTGCTCAGGCAGAAAAGAAAACCGCCCCGGGATGCTCGGTTCCGGGGCGGTTTTTCGCAAAAGCCCGTAACGAGCGAACGGACAGCCCGCAGCAGGGCGACTCCCAAAAATGCGTCCACTCGCAGGAACATCCGCGCCACCCTGGGATCGAATTTATACAGCGAACTACACGATCCTGATATAATGCCGCGGAGCGGTTTAAACCAGAGACACCGATTTCCGGAGCAGACCAGAACGAGAACATGAGATACGCGCATCGGGGAGCATACGAACATTTGTGGGCCGAGCACCGGTATTCGGTGGTCGGGTTTTCGATCAAACATTCAAAAATCGCCGGCGGGAAACTGGGCCGCACGCCCCATCTTCTCTCATTTCTCGGGTTTCTGGCTCGGCACCGGAATGAGCCGAGACGCGGATTGAATCACGCGATGCTGAGCGTCTACGACCACCTTCAACCTCATCTGGACCGCAAAACCAGGGCAACCATGATCGGGGCAGTCCTGAACGGCGATCCGGCAACGGAAGAGATGCTTTACGAGCGTATCTGTCTGTCGGAGATGTTTGGCCTGTACGGCTGCCGACTGTTTTTTCCGGCACGCGGCTTCAACAAGTTCTGGGATTACGGAGAACAGCCGGGGCTGCAGGTGCTCCTGGGCCCGCGCATGTTCCACGTCCCATCCGGGCTCGTGAGAACGCGCCTCGAGACCCTCGCGGGAATGTATGGAGCCGGGCTCAACGAGCGGCTTGTTGCGCTGAAGCATGGGGTGCCGCGCAGAGAATACGACACGTGGCCCGAGCTGCTTCGCATAGCCCTGGAAGACCATCTGATGGTTGCGGTCATGCCAACCTCGGCGCGACTCCATCCGCGGGTCGAACTACCGCTTCCGCAGGCTTTTGTCCAGGAAGTCGAACCGATGCACACGGCACTACTGGCTCTTGAGCGGCTCTGGGATGCGAACGCGGACCTGGTTCCGCACCTGCCGGCAGATGGCGACTGGCGCGCGGCGACAAGCCCCGATCAGCTACCGTGGGCATCTCGGATCAATCCCGACTTGCTCGATACCGCTCTCTCCATGATCAGCGAAGAGTTTGCGGACCAGCTGAATCTCGAGTGCGGCAGAAAAGCCGGCATCGATGAGGTCCCGGAGGAAGCAGGGGAGACTGAGGAAGAGGAACGCGACGAGGGCTCCGAGAGCAATGGCGGCGATTTTCCCGGTATCGCCTGAGGTTCGCTCTACATGCTGGCGTAGGAGTGAAGTCCGGCGAGCAGCAGATTCACGCCAAACAGGGTGAAAAGCGTCACCAGGAATCCGGTTATTGAAAGAATCGCCGTCCAGGTGCCGCGCCAGCCACGTGTCAGACGGACATGCAGATACAGCGAGTAAACCAGGAACGTGATCAGCGCCCAGGTTTCCTTGGGATCCCAGCCCCAGTAGCGCCCCCAGGCCTTGTTGGCCCATACCATGCCAAAGATGATCGCGCCAACGGTAAACAGCGGGTAGCCGAGGGCGACCGCACGGTATGTCAGTTCGTCGAGCGTCGCCGCGGACGGCAGCCAGCGTTCGGCAGCACGGCCGACGATGCCGCGGTACAGATAGGCGATGAAAACGAGGATGCCGAGGCAGAGCACCACGGGAAGAATGACCCAGAGCATCAGGTTGCGGCCTTCCTCGCCCGGCGTGCCGCGCTCGAGGTAACACCAGGCCAGCCAGGCCATGACCACGAGAAAAGCACCCGGCAGGCCAATGACGACGATGCCGCACAGGAGTTTTTCGCCGCCTTCCGCGGGTGGTGGCTCATCCGGGGTCACGTGGCCGGCACGGCCCTCGATGAGGCGACGCAGACAAAACAGGTAACTGAGCACGAATGCCA
>Ga0079303_10000082_pt1 | contig 19454 bp, 13 predicted proteins | sample Methanogen_OWC_FD_77073 | JGI IMG/M metagenome (GOLD analysis project Ga0079303, IMG submission 77073) | Enriched soil microbial communities from Old Woman Creek wetland in Ohio, USA - Methanogen_OWC | ecosystem: Environmental > Terrestrial > Soil > Wetlands | place: USA: Ohio | collected...
CAGACCCGGTGTTACAGCCACGGTGCTTCACACTGGCCAGCACCGGGAAATGGCGGCCGAGATGTTCGAGCTTTTCGGCATCACGCCAGACATCGATCTTGCCGTGATGCAACCGAACCAGACCCTGTTTTCGGTTTCGACAAAAATTCTCGAAGGCCTCGACTCGGTCCTGCGGGAACGGCATTTCGATACGATTCTGGTCCAGGGCGACACCACGACAGCATTTTTAGGCGCACTCGCCGGCTATTACACGAAAACCCGTGTCGGCCACGTAGAGGCGGGCCTTCGTACGCACGACAAGCTGAGCCCGTATCCGGAAGAAATGAACCGCCGGCTTGCCGGCTCTCTTGCCGATATTCACTTTCCACCGACAGCCCGCGCAAAAAGCAATCTTCTGGCAGAAGGTATCCCGGAAAACCAGATTCTCGTAACCGGCAACACGGTGATAGACGCACTCCTGTGGGCACTCGAGATGCCCTATGAGCCATCAGTCGAGCTCGAACCGCTGCTGAAGGCGCCCGGCCGCATCATTCTCGCGACCACGCACCGCCGGGAAAGCTTTGGAGAACCGCATCGGCGCGTATTTCAGGCATTTCGGCAGATTGCGGATGAATTTTCCGACGTGAGAATCGTGTTCCCTGTGCATCCGAATCCGAACGTTCGAGCAGAAGTTGCGAAGCAACTCGGCAACCACCCCCGCATCCACCTCCTCGCCCCCCTGGGGTATCTCGACTTCATTCATGCCATGTCGGCCGCCACGATTATTCTTTCAGACTCCGGCGGCGTTCAGGAAGAAGCTCCCACGCTGAAAAAGCCTGTTCTGGTTCTACGTGACCACACCGAACGCCCAGAAGGACTCGAAAGCGGCTGCCTGATCCTCGTGGGAACGGCAACAGAAAAAATCTTCGGTGAATCAAAAAAACTTCTGACTGACAGCCTGTATTATCAAAATATGGCTATAAACCCAAACCCCTATGGTGACGGGCTTGCATCCAGAAGAATAATTGATAGCGTCACCACTAATATTGCCATATCATCTTTATATTGATAATTAATCCTTTGCAATAGCGGCATATTTGTGTCTGTTTTTATTACTCCTGGGCCTCTCTAAACTCGCTCGGACGCTACATCTAGACAGATTCGCCGGGAGTATCACGGGTCTATTTCATCATATTATCGATATATGTCTCATGTCGTGAAAACAGCATGCTGACGCCAAATAACTTTCTGCAAGCCCGGAGTTTACCCCGCGCATCGCCCGCAAATGCCGCCGTCTTGAGATTGCCGACCTCTCTCCGAGCCGCATCCAGAGAAGGAAAATATAGCCGTGCCCGCGAGAACTGCCTGTAAATACAGGCATTTACACAGGCAGGCCTTCCGTTACTCGCTTAGAGAAAGCATCTGAAAGAGACGCGGCTAGTAAGACTCTCAATTCGTCACCAAGGACGCTGCAATGCCAACTATTATTGATCACAATAGAGCTAAAATAATCAGCAATATGTCTTTATTATCATTATTATGTATACTTCTTGCGTTTCCCTGCATCGCGATTGAGACGGTGGTGATAGATCCGGGTCACCCGTCAGAGAACGGGATCGGTGCCAAGTCACCTCGTGGTTTTCAGGAGATCGATATCAACTGGCAGGTTGCATGCCGCATTCGATCGCTTTTGGATACCGGAAACCATCTCAGAGTTATTCTGACGAAGAGTTCATCTGCTGAAAAAGTCACCAATCGCTGTCGTGCCGAGATTGCCAACGCCGTTTCGGCATCATTGATGCTCAGAATTCATTGTGACAGCGGCCATGGACACGGAGCAACGCTTTACTACCCCTCTTGTCCCGGGAGTCTCGGGAATGACCACGGTCCGACTCCAGGAATATGCTCAGCAAGCGCCATTATCGCTTCTCGGCTTCAGACAACTCTCTCACGCTTTCTGGGAGCCCGTTTCAGGGTGAACCCACTTCGAACGGACCTTCAAACGGCGATCGGCTCCCGCCAGGGCGCCCTGACCGGGTCCATCTATAGTAAGGTTCCGGTCGTCACCATCGAACTCGGTTACTTTGACAATCCCGTGGATGAAAGCTTTCTCACGGCTTCCGAAACGCAGCACATCCTCGCAGAAGCGCTTTCAACAAGTATTGGAGAGTCTCTTCGCGGATTATCAGGGCCGATTGTCTCCCCGAGGAAGGATCAGTCGTTCCCGCTGCAGGAAAACCGCCATGAATAATGGAATACGCAACATATGAGCGCGTCTGGTCGGCAGAAATCCTCCGCCCCTGGTGGAGAAGAGGGCAAAAGCCAGAGAGAATTATGTAAAGCGGGAGGGTTGTACCTATGGCGCAGAAGGTGATCGGCCGGGCGATCAATGAAGCTGAGACTCGTCGCTGCCGAAAACTCCGGTGCCGAGGACATCAAGAGCACGACGTTCGACTTCAGACAGGGAGGCCAGAGCTTTATCAAGAGCGGGACCGCGGCGCTGCTCGAGGAACTGGCGCAGAATTTCGAAAAATGCATCCGTGCGCACGGCATCCTTCAGTCGCTTTCTTGTTTCAAGCAGCCTGGCGATGTCTTCAGGCCTCGCGAGCTCGAGAATATAATGCGCAATATCTTTTATATCTTCGGGCGAACGGTTTCCGATCGTATCGAGAAGGCGCTCAAGCCCTTCATCTCTCGGCTGCAGCATTGCCGCAAGCCCCCAGGCATGAAGTTCGACGAAATGCGTCGGGCTGGAGGCAAGTTTTTCGAGCTCCGTCCGGTTTTTCTGTGAAAACAGTGCATACAGTGCATTCATGCGGATCTCATACGTCTCATTTTCATGCGAGGCAATCTCGGCAAGCATCGAACCGGTTCTCTCCGCGGGACAGCCTCCCAGCGAGGAAACAGCCATCAGGCGCACTTCGGGGGCCGGGTCGGTGAGCATGCGCCCGAGATGTTCGGGTGCGCTGGCATCGGCGATTTTGGCCATCGACTCGACGGCCATCTGGCGAATCCATTTGTCCGGATGTCCCAGCCCTTCCTGAATCATCGCAAGGAAAGGCAAATTGAACTCGGCCAGGTCGACGACCTTGAGAATCAGCCCCGCGAAGTCGTCACCCAGGTCCAGAATCGCATTCAGAACTTTTTTTGCCAGCTCCGGGGATTTACTCTGCCATTCGAGGCGAAACTGGGTATGCAAGCCTGGCGACGTCGGATTCACCATGAGCCGCAGCATGCTGTCGCCACCAAGCAGCCGAAGCGCGAACAAAGCCGTCTCCGTGAAATGGAAGCCGGCATACTGATCGATATTTTTCATTGCCCGTTTCATGACGCTGAAGATGAGCGGGATACACGCCGGGTCTTTGCCCATGGCGAGAATCTCGACGGCTTTCCCCTGACGGACCAGGTCCGTTTCACCCGCAAGCATTGCGGCAGCGGCATCAACCGGCACTGTTATATCCGTGCGACTGCGCGTTCCGGCCCTGTTGGCCACATCGGCAAAAGCCGCAACCAAGTGGGGATGGCATGACGCATCGCTGCGCTCAACGGCACGCATGATGCGCGGCAGGAGCTTTCTCCCGAGGCCAGGGTGAAAGAACAGAAAATCCTCGATTTTCACCGCAACGAGTTTCTGGAGCTTCGCCGGCAGCGCGGACATGCGATCGAGAAGAACCGCGACCGAGAACCCCTTCAGGTCGATGATGTCACAAACGGCCTGTTCGAGCCGCTTTTCGGGAATTTTGTTCAGACGGCGAACCCGGCCGCGCAGGCGGCGCAGATCTTTATTCAGCGGGAGTGATTCAGCGGAAGCACGATGGTCGGGCATGGTCATGGATCTCCTTCGGGCGGGCTATGCCGCCTGCTCACAAAACGGAAAGCAGGGCCGAAACTCGCTGTTTATCGAGCGGATCAGAGAGCGATATTTCCAGCATCCGCCTGGTTTCGGCTTTCAGTCGCTCGAGCTGGGTGTAGTTGAGTGCGCGGCACACCGTCAGACCAGCAAGCACCGCATACAACGCGTCGCTTTCCATGGCCTTCTGCCAGCACATCCAGAATTTCGGAACCTTGTTCCGGGCGAGATTTGCCATTGCCGCGGCTGCAAGCGCCTCGGCATTTTCAGGATCATCAGCAAGCGCCGCATCGAAATGGCGCACCGCTTCGACAAAATCGCCCGAATACAGACAGACTTTCCCGTTGAGAATGTGCTCTTCGAGAAAATTCGGCCGTATTTCGCCGATCCTCTGCAGAAGTGTTTTCACCTCGGCGGCTTTTCCGGCAGCCATGGCGAGCTCAACGAGCGTGACCAGCTCGACCAGACTTTCGATACCGTCCTGGAAGCTCTCCCAGACCGGCGCCGCATCGATCGGCCGGCCACGCAGCATGCAGAGCCGCGAGAACCAGACAGCCGCCTCTTCATCGCGCGGGGTAAGCGCCAACAGTTTCCTGAAGACCCGGTCGGCTTCTTCGTAGGCATTGAGACGGATGCCGATATATCCGCGCAGGAAAAGGCAGTGCGTATTGTCAGGGTTCTCAGCAAGCGGTTTTTCGAGCATCTGCCAGGCGGCTTTGAAGTCGCGTTCGAGCAGGTGCAGTTCGACAAGCGCGAGAGCCAGATCGACCGCCATCGGCTGGTCGCGGATGGAATCCTGGAGAAATGTCCGCGCATCGCCGATGCGTCCGCCCATGGCGACCGACTTCGCCAGGTTGATGCGGGCGCGGACATCGCGCGGCACGATTTTATATATTTCATTATATAATTCAGCCGCGGCATTGAACCGGCGGGCCTGGAACAGGAGATTGGCCATTTCGCCGGCCACGAACATGTCAGCCGGATCTTTTCTGCGAAGTTTGGCGAAAGCCTCCAGAGCGTCATCAACGCTGACTTTGCCGTCATACAGTCCGTCGAGAATATCATAGACATCCGTCTCGAAAAGGCTGTTTTTCGCTTCGATTTCCTGCGCTTCCAGCCGTTTGCGAAGAGCCGGCAGTTTACGCATCAGCTCTTCGAGCTTCGCCCGGAGATCGGGCTGCTGGGGGTCGTTTTCCAGGGCTCGTTTGAGATGGTCCACCGCATTCTCGACCTCATTCTGCGCGATCAGGAGGTCAACCATCAGCAGATGCAGCGACGGGTTGTGCGGATCGATCATCAGCGCGCGCTTGAGCGAGGTGATCGCCTTGTCTTTCATATCGAGCACGATCTGGCACCGCACAAGCCCTTCGAGCGCTGCTGACGAATCGACGGCCGCGCTGACGGCCTTGCGGTACACGTCGAGAGCCTCGGAAAATCGCTTCTGCTCATATAACATGCGACCGAGCTCCAGAAGAGCCGGAGCGTCACCGTTCAGGTGTTCCAGCATGCCGAGCTGCAGCGACGCAGCCTCTTCATTCCGGCCCAGGAGCAGCAGCGACTGGATGAGCGAACGCCGCACTTCGAGATCCTCCGGCATGACGGCCATCGCGCGCTCGAAAACCGAGAGAGCCTTTGCGGCTTCTTCCCGATACAGATAGGCTTTTCCAAGGTTGAACAACGCCAACGCGTTCTGCGGGTGATCGGCCAGCACGCGCGACAGAAGCTGGGTCGAGCGCTCAGGCAGACCTTTCTGCAGATATGCAGCGCCGAGGTTGATGAGCACATCGATGTTGTCGGGTTCGAGATCGAGCGCGCGACTGTATTCTGATATGGCGTGGTCGATCAGGCCCCGCTCCTGATACTCAACACCCTTCTGAAAAAGTTCGGCAGCCGTTTCCATGGTCAGAATTCATCCTCCCGACCGCCGCCCTGCCTGCCGCCACCGCCACCGGAGTGCGATGAGGGAGCCGGCGCGCGGTTCTTGCGCTTGACTTCCTTGAATTTTTCGAGGTTTTCGATCATGGCGTTATAGTTTTCGACCTCCTGCGGCGCGCATTCGCGGAACCGCGAATAAGACTCGTAATACCGGAAGAAGATGCGGGAATTAATGGCCCCCATCTTGTTTTTCGCGATCAGCAGCTCGCTGATCGGAATCATGAAATTGTCTTTGCCCCATTGCCACTCCAGGAACGGAGTTTCGAAATCGTTGAGGTAATCGCAGTACAGGAAAAACACGACATACGGATCGTAGAGCAAGCCCATGATGTCTTCGAGATCTTCACGGACCGGGCGGCGGTTGCTGATTGCTTTCGGCAGACCGGCCGTCGCGATAAGCGTCACGCCTTCAACGGCCGAAATCGTTTTTAATTCGGCTGAAAGAAGATTGCACTTTTCGTGGAAGCTCATACGATCGTTTTTGATATGAATTTTGAAAAGGGGGTCGATGATGACCGCCAGGTCGCCGCCGCGTTCAAGCTTCGTGCGTTTGACGAGCTTGCGCACGTCGTCAAGAAAGATGCGGCCGTTTCCTTCGTCGAGAATGAGAAGCCGCTCACGCATTTCCGCGACTTTTGCAAGGCCGTCCTGGCGGCGCTGTTCAAAAGTGATGTTGGCCAGATACGGGTTTTTCACGTAATCGATCGGCACATCGGCGGCATGCGCCACGAGTTTTGCCGTCACATCGAGTCGATTGAGATCGAGGCTGAAATAAAGCACCGTCAGCTCGGGATTGCACGAGACCAGGTCCCAGGCGAGCTGGGTGACAAACGTCGATTTGCCCATGCCAACGCCGCCGGTAACGAGATAAAACTGTTTCTGGATACCGTTCAAACGCTCCTGCAGAATCGGGAATTCGGTTTCATAGCCGATGTAACTCTTGCGGCGCTGTCTGTTGACCTGCACCAGCTCGCGCATCTCGTCGATGTGGGTGTCCATGTTGCGAATATACCCGGCACTGCCCTGCAAAAACAGCGTCCGAAGCTCCTGGATACAGCCACCGAGCACTTCGTAGGCGTCGTCTGATGAGCGTGCTATTTTCTCGGCGTACATCACCATCAGCCGCCGGGCCTGGGTGCGCACATTACGGTCGCGGATCCGGTCGACGACGGGGTCGATGTCCTCGACCATGGTGATTCCCGCCGCGCCGAACGGCGCCGTGAACATTCGCTGCACCCGTTCACGGCCAATCCAGTCGATGATGGGCCGGCCGGCTTTGTGCTCAGTCTCGAGGCGCAGCATGATATTCGCGAGATTCAGCGTTTCCCGGGCTTCGAGCGTATCAAGGAAAACGCCGAGCAGGGTGCGGTTTGCCTCAACGCCCTGAAAATCAGAGACAGTAAAATGCTTGTCGCGCAGCTGTTTTCCGATGATCACGGGCTCGAAGGCGAGATTCGCGAGAAGAAGCTCCTCATCTACCGCCATTTCGCGCAGCATCAGATCGAGAGCCGTCAAATGCACGTCAGCGGCAGATACGGAGCCCTGAGGCGCCTGTGCGCCCGAACCCTCGTCCGGGGCTGGAGGAGGTTGTCTGGTTGTGCGTCGTTGGCCCTTGGCCACGGATGCCTCCGATGAGAATGGTCTGAGTATGGTAGCATCTCACCCGGGAATTCGCAACACCCGCCACCTCGTCAAATCGGCTTCAGAAGCGAAATCTGCCCGCATATCCCTTTTCCGCGTCCCTGGTCTTCCTGGATATTCATCTGCAGGCGGTCTCTTCGTGATTCAAACTTCATGCTTCACTCTTCAAACTTCCCGTTGGTATACTTCGACAGAACTGGAGAAGATCCGCGAATGGAAGACAAAACCACAGACAGCCCGTCAATGAATCACAAACCCGGGATTCAGACGGAGCTTTCCCGCAAATTCGAGACGGTTGGCCGGCTTGCGGCAGGAATTGCACACGAGATCAATTCTCCGATGCAGTATCTCGACAACAATATTTCCTTTCTCAAAACTGCATTTGCCGATCTGCTCGGCCTGCAACGCCGGTATCGCGAAGCACTGGCACGCATCAGGGGAGGTCAATCCATCACCGAAGAGTCGTGGAAAGCGATCGAAGCGGAAGAACGAAAAGCCGATCCGGCCTGGCTCGAAGCCGAGATTCCATCCGCCATCGATCAATCTCTCGAAGGAATCGACCGCGTTTCCAGAATAGCAATGGCCCTGAAAGACTTTTCGCACCCGGCGCTTCACGATCAGGTAATGTCAGATATAAATCGTGGGATACAGAACACCGTCATGATTTCCCGCCACGAGTGGAAGTATGTCGCCGACGTTGATCTGAAGCTGGCTGGCGATTTGCCCCTCGTTCGATGTTCGCTCGACGGAATCAACCAGGCGGTTCTAAACCTCCTTGTGAATGCCGCGCAGGCCATCCGGGGAAAAATTTCAGCCGGCGGCTACGAACGCGGCCTCATCAGCATCTCGACCTGCCCGGCCGGAGACGGGATCCTCATCATCGTCTCGGATGACGGCCCCGGAATTCCGCCGGATATCCTTCCACGCATTTTTGAGCCGTTCTTTACGACAAAGCCTGCCGGAATCGGCAGCGGCCAGGGTCTGGCGATCGTCCGGGATGTCGTCGTAACACAGCACGGGGGTCAGGCCGAAGCGACATCGCAGCCCGGTCACGGCGCGACGTTCACGATCAGGTTGCCGAGACAGCGCCCGGCGACAAAAGGAGACGCGGCATGACTCTCGCCAGACCGGCCATTCTGTTCGTCGATCGCGACCAGAACGTGCTCGATGGTCTCAAACGCCTCATTCGCAGCATGCACCTCGACTGGACGACGTATTATGCCGAGACTCCGACGGAAGCCGTATCTCTGATGGCGGATATTCCACTCGACGTCATCGTGGCGGATCTCAACCTGCCACCGGTCTATGGAGGCACTCTGCTGAAATACGCGCAGAAGCAGCATCCCGAGATCGCACGCATGATTCTCTCGGCTGAAGCGAATAACGAGTCGGAGCTGCTGTTACAGTCGACGCAGGCTGCACACCAGTTCATCGCGAAGCCGTGCAAAGCCGAAATACTTGAAACCGCCATCACTCGATCCCTTCAGCTGCGCAAGCTGCTGAAAAGCTCTGAACTTCTCAGGGTTATCGGTGGTATCCCACACCTGCCAAGCCTTCCGCCGCTTTATGCCGAACTCGTTCGCAAACTCGAGTCGGAAACGACATCCATGGAAGAGATCGGTGATATCATCGCAAAAGATGTTTCCATGACCGGCAGAGTGCTGCAGCTCGTGAATTCCGCCTTTTTCGGTCTTCCACGCAAGGTCACCAGCCCACGCGAGGCAGTGCTTTTTCTCGGAGTCAATGTTTTAAAATCGCTCGTTTTATATGTAAGATTATTTTTCACCGCCCCCGACTCGCCGATTCCCGGGCTTTCCCTCGATGAAATATGGGCACACAGCTCACTGACCGCGGTTCTCGCCCGGGAGATCGTCCGCATCGAGCGAGGCGGCCAGCGAATGGCTGACGATGCGATGCTCGCGGGAATGATGCATGACATCGGCAAGTTGCTCATCCTCGACGTTCCAAGCTACATGCGGCCCCTGCTCCGCCGACTCAACTCAGGCGAGTCGTTCCCGGACGCGGAGTACGCCGAGTTTTCGATTTCTCACGCCGAGATCGGAGGCTATCTGCTCGCCTTGTGGGGCTTCCCGGACCCCCTGGTCGAAGCGGTCACCTGCCACCATCGCCCCGAAATGCAGGTCCGGAAAGAGTTTTCGCCGCTGACCGCCGTGTATGCCGCCAACGCGTTTCTTGAAAACGAAGCCGAACCACCTCTTGAAAGCGGCTATATCAACGATCTTGGTCTTGAATCTCGCATCCCGGCCTGGATGGATGCGTGCCGACATCTTTTGCGTGAGGTGCGAACATGAGCCCGGCCCCAATCGAGACAAAACCCCGTCTGCTGCTGGTAGACGACGAGCCCAATATTTTATCCTCCTATAGCCGCATTCTCGGCCGGTCCTGGGATGTCACGACAGCCGCCGACGGGGAGGCGGGCCTGCGGAGTATCGAGGCCAACCGTCCTTTTGCGATCGTGGTCTCTGATTTCAGAATGCCGCGCATGGACGGAGCAACATTCCTGGCGAAAGTCAAAGAGATCGCGCCGGATACGACGCGCATCATGCTCACCGGAGAACTTGATTTCAAAGTCGCGGTACAGGCTGTGAACGAGGGAAATATCTTCCGGTTCCTTACCAAGCCCTGTCCGCCCGGGCTGCTTCAGACGGCGCTCGATGACGGGCTGCGTCTGTACAGGCTTATCCAGGCCGAAAAAGATGCCCGCGAGCAGGAAATCAGCATCGCAGGCGAGATCCAACAGTCCCTGCTGTTCGGGAACGTGCCGGCAGAAGCAGGCGGCGCGCTGCTTGCCTGCGTTACTCTTCCATCACAGGGTGTCGATGGCGATTTCATCGATTTCATCGCCCACAGGCCCGGCTGTTTCGATATCCTCGTCGGGGACGTCATGGGCAAGGGTCTTCACGCGGCTCTCATCGGAGCCGGCACAAAAAATGCTTTTGCACGCGCATTCGGCCGCCTCGCTATCGAGAACTGCCAGAACGGGTCCTGCGAGATTCCGTCACCGGAAATGATCCTGAGGCGCGTTCAGGAGGAAGTTGGAAGCAACCTGAGCAACCTCGGAAGCTTCGCCACGCTCATATATGCAAGATTCGATCTGAAAGCAGGCAAGCTCATCTGGGTCGATGCAGGCCACACACCAACACTTGCCTTCTCGGCGAAGGACGGGCAATGCACCCAGCTGAAGGGAGAATTCCCGCCCCTCGGATTCCCGCAACTGAAGGCATACTCGCAGTTTGAGCACCCGATTGCATCCGGCGACATGGTGTTCTTCTACTCCGACGGGTTCACCGACCGCAGAAATGCCGAAGGTCAATTCTTCGGCGTCGACGGTCTGGAGTCGGCACTGATCCAGGGCCGCAACGAGCAACCATCAGCGCTGCTGCAGCACCTGTTCAACCAGGTCAATGATTTCGGCGGCCACGCACCTTTCGCCGACGACCTCACGGGGATCCTGGTAAAAATTTAACTTCGGAATTCCTCTTGAACACCGGGTGCATCAGACTCCAATACGCTGATATGGCGGACATGAGCATGAAAATTTCCGCACGTGAAGTTGCTCCCGTTTTCGATTCAAAGCAGACACGGAGACAGAGGGGATTTCTTGGAGGATGCCTCTTAAAACCACAGTCTCTGTGGCTCCATGACTCGTTGAATTTTTCCCACGGAATTTCGGCGAAGTTTCACGGTGTCTGCTGAATCTCAGCTATATATATTATTTATTATCTAATATCCCCTGGGCTTCGGCGGGGTCGACATACAGCGTTTTCTGGTGCGTGTAATGAACACGGCCGGCGCCGCCGCCAGGGATTCGCCTGATAAAAGCCACATCCGTGTAATCGACCGGAACCTTCGAGCTTTGCCTGGCAAAACTGAACCATGCGGCAAGAACAGCTCCCCGCTGAAGGTCTTCCTGGTTCGGAGAAGCGCCCGGGCGACGCGCGATCACATGGCTTCCAGGCACATCGTTGGCATGAAACCAGACATCGCCGCGTCTTCCGATCTGGAATGTGACGAGATCGTTCTGGCGCCCGTTGCGGCCAACATAAAAGCGACACCCGTCGATCTCGATGAGCGGCTTGATCGTTTTGGCAGCCGTTTTGGCCCGATCGGCCTCACCACGGCCGGCCGGCCGTGAGCCGCACTTTTTTGACGGCCTTGCCGAAGGCAGCGCAACCAGATCGGCAGCCGATTCCGCGTTTTCGCTGAGCCAGATCTGTTCACGAAGCCATGCGAGATCACCCTGCAGCTCCGCAATACGGCGCACGGTCTCTTCGCGTCCGCGCAACGCTTTCTTATAGCGGTGAAAACAGCGTTGGGCGTTCTGGGCCGGCGTGCGGACCGGATCAAGCGGGATGACAAGCTCCTGTTCTGTCTCCCAGTCGGTCAACCGAACCTCGGTCAAGCGGGGCTTTAGCTCATGGCCATGCGTAAGCAAGAGGTCGCCGTACCTGCGCCATTTCTCAGCATCGGCGTATTCGTCCCGCAGCGCTCTCTGGCCGTCAAACAGTTTTTCTTTGACACGTAAATCCCGTTCAAACGCGGCTTTCGCCTGGCTGCGCAAAGCTTCGATCCGTTTCGGTTTCAGCAATTCACTTTCAACAGCAACCAGCGCTTCGTTCACTGTTGCCAACTCACGGACCTCGGCTCCGGCCGCCGAAAGATGTCTCGCCTCGAAGACGCTGACGATCGGCGCACGGCCAGCCGGCATGTACACTCTGACGGGACTTTTCATGTCCGACGCCTCAACGGCGAGGTCGAGGAGAAGCGAAACCGGTTCCTGGTCCTGGTTTGCACTTCGCCGGAAGGCAAGTTCCCTGGACGAAAGGGGCGAAAAGCTCATAAGCCGGTCAGGCCATGTCTGCAGGGGTGCGGCAAGCACCTCTCCGAGCATCTCGTTCGACGCCGTGGCAGGATTGAGCAGGTTTGCGGGTGACGTCGAGGGCGGCCGATATTCTTCGTGGGGTCTATTGTTTCCGGTCAGGCGGGCCTGTTCGATGACGATTCTGTCGGCATCACATAAAAGCAGGTTTGCAATACGCCCGGTAAATTCCCCAATCAGCACAAACCGTTTCGATGTACAGAAAAACGCATCGCGAGCCTGAAGGCGCCATTCGACGATTCGATCAACTGCATAGCCTGGAAAAGTCTCATAGAGTTCAACAGCCTCGATGCGCGCTTCCTTCAGATGTCTGTTCAATGCGCGCACGAGGGACGATTCGCTGGGTGACTCGTCCCATCTGTTCGACACCCAGAAACCCTGCTGATCAGGATTCAAATGGAGCTGCAGACATTCCCAACCACCCGGGGTCTTCAAAACAAGGCCGATTCCCGACGGCGCAAGATCGACCGCCCGCGCAGTCAGCGGCGGCCGATCTTTCCAGGCAGCTGCCATCTCGGCAACATGCCTCCGCAACGTCGCAAAATCCATTTCAAATCCTTACATTGCAGCTCGAAACACAACGAACCACAGAGACACCGGGGCCCAGAGGACAGTATGTCTGAATTACCCCATCAAGACATTCCGCTGAAAAGGCGCGTCGAAACAGAAAGACACAAAATCATAGCAAATCTAAAGCCAGTTTAACAACAGAGTGGCACGGAGATGCAAAAGCACAAAGATATCTGAAGATGGCTTTTCAAACAGAGAATCAGATGTCGTCCTCTGTGGCGGAGAATCTTGCCAGGTCAGGGGATCAGCACGGGATCGAGGGCGGTGCCGGCGAAGGGCAGGACGCGGCGGGGCCCCCTCCCGCTCTTGGTGGTCAGGGCAAGTTTCAATTGTCCGTCATCATCGTCGCGAAAGCCGTACAGATACTCGCCGCCGACCGGAATCGCCGGCCCCCAGAACTGCTGGTCGCTTATCGGGAGAACGCGCTTGTTCTTTGCATCCAGAGCCATGCTCATGGGCGTGCGGTCGATATGGCCCTGAAGCGCGGCAAATGTCACAAGGCCGCCATCGGATCTGCACCAGGGAACGGATGCCTTGAAACCGCGCGGCGTGCCCTTTTCATCGAAATACGATTCGCCGCCGGTCAGTCTTGTGAGCTTTTTGTCCGTGAGATTCAGCCGGTAGAGCGTTGCGCTGATGAGCCGGCCGGTTTCGGCATCGGCGTATTCAAGAGCGACGAAGAGAATGTTCGTGGCATCAGCCCATTGGGGCCTGTCGAGCACGAGAAGCGACCCCTCGCTGCCGGTAATGTCGGGCCAGACGTTTTTCCCTTCAAGAATGACTGTCTGCGTTCTTGCCTTCACATCGACAAGCGCCAAGCGCGTGTCCAGCAGCGGGGCTTCCGGATCAGGCGCATAACTGACCACAATCCGGGAGCCGTCGGGTGAAAATGCCGGGTGGGCATAAGCCCCGTTCCCGATGCCTAACTTGTGCCAGGCAGCTGACGCCTGGCCGGTATTCATGAGGTAAAGCGATGAGGCCCCGTCTGCATCAGAAACAAAGGCGATTGTTTTTCCGTCGGCCGTCACCGTGGAATGCTTTTCAGCGCTGGAAGCGGTCGTCAATCGCATTACATCCATCGAGGCCAGATCGATCTGGTACAAATCCGGATTGGCAGCGACCTCGCCGGTAAAAACGACTACGGGAGCTGCCCAGACGGCCCCGGTCATGAAAAAACTCATGATTGCAGCGAGAGTGGTTCGCCTCATACGGTTCTTCCTTCCGAGTACACAAAGATTATCCGTCACAACATACTTCAACCTGTCCTGCATGCGCAAACCGCCATTTTCATTGGCATGTCGGCGCCTTGCATCTTTCGATATCTGTGTTAATCTGTGGCCGGGCGCCTCACATTCTGCAACGCGGGCGCGACATGTCGAGGATGTTCAGCTGAGGAGCTTTCGAAATGTCTATCGCCGGTAAACGCATTCTCGTCACCGGGGCTGACGGATTCATCGGTTCGCATCTGACCGAAGAGCTGATTCGCCGGGGGCACAGGGTTCGCGCATTCGTGCTGTACAACTCGTTCAACAGCTGGGGCTGGCTCGATCAGGCTCCTGACGAAATCAAACGGCAACTGGATGTCTTTGCCGGCGATATCCGCGATCCGCATGGCGTGCGCCAGGCAATGCGTGACTGCGACGTAGTATTTCATCTTGCCGCGCTGATCGCCATTCCGTATTCCTACCACTCGCCCGACACCTATATAGACACAAATATAAAAGGCACTCTCAACATCGTGCAGGCCGCCCGCGAGCTGGGCGTTTCGAACGTCGTGCATACCTCTACCAGCGAAGTTTACGGCACGGCGCGGTTCGTGCCCATAACGGAAGAACACCCGCTCCAGCCCCAGTCACCGTATTCGGCATCAAAAATCGGAGCCGATCAGATCGCGATGTCGTTTCATTACGCCTTCGGCACGCCGGTCAGCATCATTCGCCCCTTCAACACGTATGGCCCCCGGCAGTCAGCCCGCGCGGTCATCCCGACCATCATCACCCAGATAGCGGCTGGAAATTCCCGGATCAAGCTTGGGGCTGTTTCCCCGACCCGTGATTTCAACTATATTTCAGATACCGTACGCGGATTCATCGCTGTTGCGGAATCGGAAAAATCGATCGGCCAGGTCATCAACATCGGGAGTAATTACGAAATCTCGATCGCCGAAGCCGCACATCTGATCGCCGAAATCATGGACACCAAGATAGAAATCGAGACCGATGGACAACGTCTGAGGCCGAAGACCAGTGAAGTGGAACGACTCCAGGCCGATAACACCAAGGCCCGGGAGCTTCTCGGCTGGAACCCTGAATATACTGGCCGTGACGGCTTCTGCCGTGGCATTGCTGAAACTGTCGACTGGTTTACGCGTCCAGTAAATATCAGCCGGTATAAGCAGGACAGATACAATATATGACAGCATGAGCGCAATAAATCACTCCAACAACTTCGATTTCGTTCGCCTCGTGGCACCTGATTGAAAAGCCCGCCCTGTCACTTAAAAAGGCTCTGCAAGGGAAATCAACCGATCATGACTCGTGAGATTCAAGGAATGGAATCCGTCGTCGTGCCTCGTAATATTTGCGTGGTAACCGGCTCACGCGCTGAATACGGGTTGTTCACTCCCGTCATGCGGGCAATAATATCAAACCCTTTATTCAACCTCCAACTTTCCGTTACGGGCACTCATCTGAGTTCCCGACACGGAAACACGGAGCATTTCATTCTTCGGGATGGGTTCAGGATCGACGCCCGGGTTGATATCGGCCTTGAGAATGTCAACACCGGTGCTGATGCAGCCAAGGCTACTGGTCGCGGGATCAGCGGCTTTGCCGATGCCTTCAGGAGCCTGGCTCCTGATCTGGTTCTGATACTCGGTGATCGGTATGAAATACTCGCGGCGGCAACAGCAACGCTTCTGATGGGAATTCCCCTTGCGCATATCGCAGGCGGCGACCTGACCGAGGGGGCATTCGATGATTCGATCAGGCATTGTCTCACAAAGATGGCACATCTTCACTTTGCGACCTGCAAAACAGCCGCCCGCCGTCTCGTTCAGCTCGGTGAAAACCCAGACCGAATCATCATTTCCGGGAGTCCAGGAATCGATGTCATTCGTTCCACGCGTCTCCTTCCACGCAACGAAGCCGAAGCGAGGCTCGGTTTTGCTCTCCGGCACCACAATCTCCTGATAACCTTCCATCCGGTCACACGTGGCACGATTCCCGGATTGAAACAGTTCGATGAACTGCTTTCAGCTCTGAGCTCGCTGGGCGCAGATATCGGACTTGTCTTCACGGCACCAAACGCCGATCCGGGAGCATCGGAAATGAGGGACCATCTTCACCACTTTATTGCAAGCCATCCAAATGCCTGCTTTCACGAATCGCTCGGCCAGGAACTGTATTTAAGTACTCTCGCACAATGCGACGCGGTGGTTGGCAACTCTTCCAGCGGGATCTATGAAGCCCCCTCATTGAAGAAGCCCACGGTTGACATCGGAGACAGACAGGCCGGACGTGAAAAAGCAGCCTCCGTAATCAGTTGCGAGCCATACTCTGGTCCTATAGTTAAAGCAATACATCAGGCATTTGCGTTGGACTGCTCAATGATCGCAAGTCCCTACGGAGACGGACACGCCGCTGATCGAATCGCATCACACCTTGCCACGATCACGGATTTTTCTTCTCTGCTGCACAAGCGATTTGTTGATGTGAAATTTGCACAATCCCAGGAGAACCTCGATGAATGAACCGGCCAAACGCACTCTCATCATCGCTGAGGCGGGAGTGAACCATAATGGTTCCCCCGAGCTTGCCACTCATCTGATCGACATCGCCGCCGACGCAGGCGCCGACATCGTCAAATTTCAGACTTTCAAGGCGGAACACGTCGTCAGCCGGTTCGCACTCAAAGCGGAGTATCAGACAAAAACGACCGATGAACGGGAATCCCAGCTGGAAATGATTCGTCGTCTCGAACTCGATGCGGCAACCCATCGGCTTCTGGCCAATCATTGCCGCGAAAGAAACATCGAGTTTCTTTCGACACCGTTTGATGAAGGAAGTGTCGACCTGCTTGTCGGGCTTGGAGTGAACCGCATCAAGATTCCTTCGGGTGAGATCACCAACGGACCATTGCTGCTTCGAATTGCACACACCGGACTTCCCACCATTCTCTCAACGGGAATGGCCACGCTCTCCGAGGTCGAGGAAGCCCTGGGAGTGCTTGCTTTTGGTTACTCGAACCGAAGCGGCCTCCCGTCCCGCGACCTGTTCCGGGATGCCTTTGCAACAGGCGCCGGACAGGCACACCTTTCGGCAAAAGTGACGCTGATGCATTGCACGACTGAGTATCCGGCGCCGTTCGAAGATGTGAATCTGCGGGCCATCGACACGATGTGTGAGGCATACGGGCTACCGGTCGGACTGTCAGATCACACGACCGGTATCGCAGTCGCCCTGGGCGCTGTCGCGCGAGGCGCGAGCGTCATCGAAAAGCACTTTACGATCGATAAAACGTTTCCAGGCCCCGACCACAAGGCATCTCTCGACCCTCAGGAGCTTGCAGCGATGGTTGCAGGCATCCGCCAGATCGAATCAGCGATGGGAAGCGGGTGCAAGCAACCGGCTCCATCGGAGCGAAAAAATATCGCGATTGCGAGAAAGAGCCTCGTTGCCGCCGTTCCCATCAAAGCCGGCGAATCATTCACGCCTGAAAATATCACCGCCAAACGCCCCGGAACGGGCATTTCCCCGATGGATTTCTGGGCTTCTCTCGGACACAAGGCTCATCGTGACTACGCCGTCGACGAGCCGATAGGGACCCCGTAACATGGTCTGGAATCCAATCTGGGAAAAAATATTCGCTTCCCGCGGCTGGGGCAGATATCCGGGCGAAGAACTGGTTCGTTTTGTTGCACGGAATTACTATGAGGCACCCGACCATTCGGCCGTGAAGATCCTTGAACTCGGCTGCGGACCAGGCCCCAATCTTTGGTTTCTTGCCCGCGAAGGTTTTTCAGCCTATGGAATCGACGGCTCTCCCTCTGCATTGGGCCAGGCACGGGTTCGCCTCGACAGCGAAGTTCCGAATTGGCATGGCGGCCTGGTGCGTGGCGATCTGCTCCGCCTTCCCTTTCCCGATCATTTTTTCGACGCCGTCATCGACAACGAAGCAGTCTGCTGCAACTCTTTCGAAGACGCCCGCCTCATCTACGCCGAAGCCCATCGCGTCCTCAAGCCCGGCGGCAAGCTCTTCGTCCGCACCTTCGCTTCCGGCTGCTGGGGCGACAGCACCGGCACCCACGCCGGCACCAATGCCTGGCTTGTCTCCGAAGGCCCCCTCACCGGCGAAGGCCTTACCAGGTTCACTTCAGAGGCGAACCTGTTCGTTTTATTCGACCTCTTTCAGATCACCAGCAACGAACTTATTACCGTCACCAGAAATAACGGAAGCAACCAAATCCGCGAATGGTTAATAGAACTCGAAGTCCCATAAGAACTGAGGTCGGGAAAGTGTGTTTAAGGCGAGAACATCGGAACGGTCGTGTCGAACACTATCATCAGGTCCTTGTTGCCGCCCTCATTCATCCGGCGACCGGCCAGTCTTCCCTTTGGGCGGAGGAAATCCGTCGCGAAGATGGGACGCCAAACAAGACTGTGAGATCAATGCCGCGAGAAGACTCTTGCCGACATTAGCCAAGATATACTGCCACCTCGACATCGTGTTACTCGCGGACAGTCTCTATTCCAAATCGCCAGTCATCGACCTTGCCCGATCGCTCAACATGAATTTCATCTTCGTGGCCAAATCTGAGGTGATCATGCTCATTTGCAGGAACAGCTCGTTGGCCTCCGGCTGTCCGGCGGAGTAACCACCCTCGAGAAAGAAGGACAGGGCAACATTTCCCGGCGGCGAGTTGAGATCGCACATGACATTCCCATCTTTACGACCACAGACGCGGTGGCCCACTGGATAGGATATGCGGAAGACGCGAAAGGAAAGAAAGCCGGATATTGCAACGGCTGGGTAAAAGCATCAAACCAACGGGGAAGAATATCCTGGTGCTGGTTGCGGCAGGGCTGCCATCGGTCCAGCATAGAGAACCAGACGTTCAACGCTCTGAAGAACCACGGCATCATTTCGAACACAACTTCGGTCACGGGAAAAAAACCTCGGATTCAACTTCGCAGCCTTGAATCTTCTTGCGTTCCTGATGCACCAAATTCTGTCCATCGGGGATGCACTCTACAACGACGCTAAGTCATGGAAGGGAGCAGTTCGCGAGTTTGTCGACCATATCCGATGGGCGATCAGGTTGGCATTGTGGCCTGACTGGACCACTCTTCTCAACAGTTTCCTGGGACGAGGTCCGCAACTCCTCATCGACAGCCAGTACCCCTGAGCATCCCGACGAACCACCCTTCGGGAAACCGTATCAGAACGCTCAGTGATAATTGCCAGGGCAAACGCAAACCTGAAAAACTGATCCAGTAAGGATGGGGCAGCAAGAGAGCGATGTACTCCAAATTTTTTCATGCGGGTTTCACGAGCTAACAAGGTACGCAAGGGCGAAAG
>Ga0079303_10000083_pt1 | contig 19381 bp, 12 predicted proteins | sample Methanogen_OWC_FD_77073 | JGI IMG/M metagenome (GOLD analysis project Ga0079303, IMG submission 77073) | Enriched soil microbial communities from Old Woman Creek wetland in Ohio, USA - Methanogen_OWC | ecosystem: Environmental > Terrestrial > Soil > Wetlands | place: USA: Ohio | collected...
GCCGACACCGTGATGCACAGGGCTCCCGTGTAGATAGACTTGTAGAAATCGGTAATATAGACACGGCCGTCCCTGATCGGGTTCACGAACCAGGTGCGGTCTGAGAGATCCTCACCCACCTTCGCCATCTCATATTTGGCACGGTCGGCGATGTGGGTGATGTTCCGGGTGACCTTGATCCCGTGCCGGTCGGTGACATAGATGTACTGGATAAAGGGATTGAGGTCGAGCAAGCTCTCGAGGACCGGCTCCATGCGGACCGGATCCATGGACTTGATCTCCTCCGATTCCACCACCTCTTCCACGAGGTGGGCGGCCAGGGCGTGGGCCTTCTGCTTCAAGAGATCGAACTCACTCACGAAGTACTCTGGAAGATGCCGCCGGGCCCACCGTTCCATCTCCTGATTGGAGATGCTGGTGACGCGCCCTTCCTCGTATTCCTTCATCACTCGCTTGTAGATCTTGACGATCCCGGGGTGGCGTTTGTTGATCGTGGCCTCCCCCTCGAGCCCGAGTCTCGTGTTCGCCCAGTAGGCCAACCCGGCGGTCCCGGTCTTATCGGTGATGGTGATGCTCACCGGACGGTTTAAGATCTTCCGAGTATCGAAGACGTTATAGATCTCCTCGTTCTTGATGAGGCCGTCGGCGTGAATACCCGCACTGGTGGCGTTAAAGTCACGGCCCACGAAGGGATAGTTGGGCGGGATGCGGTAATCCAGCTCTCGGCTGAAATAATTGGCGATCTCGGTGACCACCGTGGTATCGATCCCGTTCGCCTCGCCCTTGAGGCCGATGTACTCGATGATCAGGGCCTCCACAGGAGCATTCCCGGTCCGCTCCCCGAACCCAAGGAGGGTGCCGTTGGCCGCCCCGCAGCCGTACAGCCAGGCGGTGGTGGCGTTGATGAGGACCTTGTGGAAATCGTTGTGTCCGTGCCACTCGAGGAGCTCCCCCGGAACCCCGGCCTCGTCTATCATCGCCCTGATGAGCCTCGGAACACTTCGCGGGAGGGCGGTCCCGGGGTAGGTGACCCCGAACCCGAGGGTGTCGCAGAGGCGAATCTTCACATCGATCCCGCTCTCCGCCCTGAGCTTCATAAGCTCGATAGCGAAGGGAACAACGAAACCGTAGATGTCGGCCCGGGTCACGTCCTCGAAATGGCACCGGGGTATGATGCCCCGGTCCAGCGCCGCGCGGACGGTGGCGAGATACTTTTCGAGGGTCTTGGCCCGCGAGGTGTTGAATTTGTAGAAGATGTGATAGTCGGATACGGAGGTAAGAATCCCCGTCTCCTTGATTCCCATGGAGGTTACCAGCTCGAGGTCTTCCTCTGCCGAACGAATCCAGGCGGTGACCTTGGGGTAGGAGTAGCCCTTGGCCAGGCACCGTTCCACCGCCTCCCGGTCTCGCTTGCTGTAAAGGAAGAACTCGGTCTGGCGGATGACGCCGTTCGGCCCGCCGAGACGGTGAAGGAAATCGAAGATGGTCTCGATCTGGTTCACTGTATACGGCGGCCGAGCCTGCTGGCCGTCACGAAAGGTAGTATCGGTGACCACGAACTCGTCGGCCGGGTCAATGGAGATGATCTTGTGATCAAAGTCGATCCGGCTTACCTGCTCGTACGGGAAGACCCCACGCTGCAGATTGGGCTGCGGCACATCCTGCAGTTGGCAGACCCAGAAACCCGTGTGCTCGTGGTCGAGGACTCTCTTGTGCTTATTCCAGCGCACCATAGATTCTTGCCCTCTGAAGTGAGCCTACCGGTTAGCAACGCCCCGTGAGGCGATCATACTGAGCGGTTCACTTGGTTGTCAACAACGGGAGCGCCCGACGCCGGCTTTCTGAGGCGTATCCTTTCAGGAGGGTCTTTTGGGCACGTCGGGCCTGATGGAGAGCTCCAGGAGTTGCTGGACGGTCACCTCTGCCGGGGCTTGGGTGAGCAGACAGGTCGCTTTCTGCGTCTTGGGAAAGGCGATGACATCCCGAATGGAGCTCGCGCCGCAAAGGAGCATGACAAGCCTATCAAAGCCCAGCGCGATACCCCCGTGAGGCGGGGCGCCGTACTGGAGCGCTTCGAGCATGAAGCCGAACTTTTCCCGCGCCTCCTCCGGCCCGATGCCCAAGGCCCTGAATACCCCCTCCTGGATCTCCTGCTGGTGAATGCGGATGCTCCCGCCGCCGATCTCGTTTCCGTTCAGGACGAGATCGTAGGCCCGGCTGCGCACCCGCTCCGGCTGGGTGGCCAAAAGCGAAAGATCCTCGGGGACTGGGGCGGTGAAGGGGTGGTGGACCGCCACATGCCGCTTGGCCTCTGGGTCGTACTCTAGCAAGGGAAAATGGGTAATCCAGAGGAAGCGATACCGGCTTCCGTCCATGAGACCAAGCTGGCGGCCGAAATGCCGCCTGAGGGCGTCCAGAGTCGCATCGACCACCCGTGACTCCCCGGCGCCAAAGAGGATGAGATCCCCTGACTCCAGTCCCGCCATCCGGGAAAGAAGTTCTTTCTCGCCGTCGCTCAGATTCTTGGCCACCGGCCCCTGCCAGCTACTCTCGAGGACCTTGATCCAGGCCACACCCTGCACCCCGGTCTGGACGTCGTAGTAGTTTGCCAGGTTCTGTTTCCCCTGCATCCGATCCAGCTCGCTCCGGGCCATGCCGGCTTGGCCCTTGAGGTTCAGCGCCTTGACCACCCCGCCTGTCTTGACGATCCTGGCAAAGACCTGGAAGTTGCTGTCGGCGAACACCGGTGTCACGTCGGCGAGCTCAAGACCGAACCGGATGTCCGGCTTGTCCGTGCCGTACCGAGCCATCGCCTCCGAGTAGCTCAACCGGGGGAAGGGAATGCTGAGTTCCTCGCCGAGCGCCTGGGCGAAGAGCTCCTTGATCAGGCCCTCGGTAAGGCGAAGGATCTGGTCCTCGTGAATGAAGGCCATCTCGATGTCCACCTGAGTGAACTCCGGTTGGCGGTCGGCGCGGAGATCTTCGTCGCGGAAACAGCGGACAATCTGGTAGTAGCGGTCGAAGCCCGAGATCATGAGGAGTTGCTTGAAGAGCTGGGGCGACTGGGGGAGGGCATAGAATTTACCTGGATTGACACGGCTTGGGACCAGGTAATCCCGCGCCCCTTCGGGGGTGCTTCGGGTGAGAAAGGGGGTCTCCACTTCGAGAAAACCCGCCTGGTTCAGGTACTGGCGGATTGCCTGGGCTGACCGGTGACGTAGCCGGAGGTTCCGAAAGAGGACCGGCCGCCGGAGGTCGAGATACCGGTAACGCAGGCGGAGGCTCTCGCTGGCGTCTGTGCTATCCTCGGGAAGGAAAGGCGGGGTAAGGGAGGTGTTGAGGAGACGGAATTCATCGACCACCACCTCGACCTCGCCGGTGTCGAGATTAGGATTGGTCATTCCCTCGGGTCGAACCCGAACCACGCCCGTAACGGCGATCACATGCTCGGAGCGGAGGTCGTGAGCCCGTTCATGGGACTCGGCGTTCCGCTGGGGATCGAACACCACCTGGGTCAACCCGCCCCGGTCACGGAGATCGATAAAAATCAGACCGCCGTGGTCCCGGCGTCGCTGCACCCACCCCATCAGGACAACCGTCTGCCCAAGATGCTCCATGCGGAGGCTGCCGCAATCGTGGCTGCGCTCCCAGCCACCTAGGGTATCGAGGCTCATAGCATGCCTTTCTCCCAGTAGTCAGTTGTCCGCCGTGGCCTGCTGTCCGTTGCCGCCGTCGCCAGCCACACCAGCTTCCATCAATGAGGTGTGTAGGAGCCGTCTGAATTCCCTGGCGCCCTTTCCGGCACAAATCAACGTAGATCCCTTTGCCAACCGACCACGGGTACCTGCCGCGCGCAGGTCCTCTACGCCTCCCCGTCCGGCTTTTGCAGGAGCGCTGTCAGTCGTTCCCGGATTCCTTCCAGAGGGATCTCCTCCTGCGCCTTGGTCTCCATCCAGCGCAGGATCGCCTTGCCCCGGGCCAGTTCATCTTCTCCGAGGATCACCACGTGGGTTACTCCCAGGCGGTCGGCCTTGCGCATCTGCGCCTTCAGGCTTGCCCCCTCATAGTCCATTTCTGCCAGCACCTGGCTCCGCCGCAACTCTTGGACGAGGCGAAACCCTCTGCGCCTAGCCTCCTCACCCAGACAGGCCAGGAAGCACAGACGCATGGGAGTCCCCTCTCCGACCCCCTCGCCGAGGAGCATGATGAGGCGCTCCATACCGATGGCGAACCCTACCCCAGGGAGATCGGGGCCGCCGATCGCCTTCATGAGGCCGTCGTAACGGCCGCCGCCGCCAACGGCGTTCTGGGCCCCCAGGTGCCGGGCCAGCACCTCGAAGGCGGTCTTGACGTAGTAGTCGAGGCCGCGGACCATGTAAGGATCGAGGGTGAAGTTCACCTGGAGATCCTTGAGGTAGTCTTGCACCCGCTGGAAGTGCTCACGGCAGTCGTCGCACAGGAAATCCAGCATCTTCGGAGCCCCCGCCAGCACGTCGCGGCAGCTCGGAACCTTGCAATCCATGACCCGGAGGGGATTGGTGACACGGCGTCTCTTGCAGTCGTCGCACAGGAGGTGGCTCACCCCCGCAAGATACTCGGCCAGCCGCGCACGGAAAGGCGCCCGACACAGGGGGCAGCCCAGGGAATTGAGGTGGACCTGGAGGTCGGCGATCCGAAGTTCCCCGAGGAAGGTGAGCAGAGCATAAATCACCTCAGCGTCAATCAAGGGGTCTTCGATGCCGAAGGCCTCCACGTTTATCTGGTGAAACTGGCGATAACGGCCCTTCTGGGGCCGCTCATGACGAAACATGGGGCCAATAGTGTAGAGCTTCCGCATGGTGGGCCGCACGTGGAGACCGTGCTCGATAAAGGCGCGGACGACCGATGCGGTCGCCTCCGGCCGCATGGTGACGAGCTGGCCGTTGCGATCCTCGAAGGTGTACATCTCCTTCTCCACGATATCGGTGGCCTCACCGATACCGCGGGCAAAGAGTTCGGTCTTTTCCAGGATCGGGACGCGGATCTCCTGGAAGCCGAAGCTGGAGAAGATCCTTCGGGCAACGGATTCGACCCACTGCCATTTCTCCACCTCACCGGGGAGAATATCGTTAAACCCCTTGATTCCCGTAATGCTCGTGGCCGCCATGGTGTGCTCTCATCTACAGAGATGCGACGTAAACGTGTTCTGTTACTCAATCGGCCTCCCGAAGTCAAGGAAAAACCGTAGATTTCCATTGCGAAGGGACTCGAGTTCCTCTACGATAAAGTGTCTGTAGACAGAGAGAATCCTCAGCGACGGCGTACTCTGCGATCCACCCTTCCCATTCTCAGTCTTCGGCCTTGACCCAGCCGATGATTAACTGAGCCCGCCTTCGGTACGCCTGCCGGCGTGGCCGTCCTCATAGACGAAGGGCTGGAGAGGATGAGGTGAAGGAGTAGTCGCGATGAAAGGAGAAGCACGATGACACCAAGGCGCGACTCCGATGACGATGAACGGGAACGGCCGAGTTGGCGGGAAATCGATCGAATGCGTGACCGGAGCCGCCACGTCAGCCGGGGCGAGCAGCGCCCGGCGAAGGAGCGTGCGTTACGGACCGGGTGGGCCAAGAAGCAGCATCTGAAAGAGGCCGAACATGTCTTCCAGGGAGTAAGGGGGACCAAGGAATACAAGGCGGCCGTCGACGCCATCCACCGTTCATACGGATCAGCCAAGTTCTCGAGCGCGGTGAAGAAGTTCCTCGAGACCTACGGCGTTCCTGCCGAATGGGGCACCCTGCTCCTGCTCTTGGATTACAAGGACGATGATGTTCTGGGCGAAGTGATCGAGAAGCTCAAGGGTCTGGCGCCGAAGCGCTCACCTGTTGAGAAACAGGGTCTCAAGAACAAGTTGGAGATTCTCACCTTCACCGCCAAAAGCAGCCGGATCACCTCGGTGGCGGAGGCCGCCCTCACGGAGCTGTAACCATACTTATGGTCGGAAGCGAACAAGCGCTCTATCTCATCGACGGAAGCTCGTACATCTACCGGGCCTTCTATGCCGTGAAGGATCTCAGTACCTCTCGAGGTCTCCCGACCAATGCGGTGTATGGATTCCTCGGTATGCTCAGGCGGGTGCTCAAGGAGAAGAGTCCCACCTATCTCGCCGTCGCCCTGGATGCGCCCGGGCCTACCTTTCGCCACCAGCTCAGCGCCGAGTACAAGGCGACCCGACCCCAGATGCCGGAACCCCTGGCGCGCCAGTTGCCATACATCAAGAGGCTCATCGCCCTCTACGGTATCCCGTTGCTGGAGGTAAACGGGGTGGAGGCTGACGATATCATCGGCACCCTGACGGCGTGGGCCGCCGGACAAGGAAGGCAAGTAGTCATCGTCTCCGGGGACAAGGACCTTCTCCAGCTCGTCAGTTCCCGGGTACGCCTCTGGGACACCATGAAGGATGTGGTGGTTGGCCCGCAGGAGGTGGAGCAGCGATACGGTGTTCCCCCGTCGCAACTCGTGGAGGTGATGGGACTCGCCGGCGACTCAAGCGACAACATCCCGGGTGTCCCCGGCATCGGGCCGAAAACGGCGGAGCGTCTCATTCGCGAGTTCGGCTCCATCGAAAACCTCCTCGCTCACCTGACCAAGGTACCCAGCGCCAGGGAGCGGAGCAAACTGGAGGCCTACGGCGCGCAGGCGAGACTCTCTCGCGAGCTCGTGACCCTGAACTGCCGGGTCTCCTTGGAGCCCGACTGGGAAAGGCTCAGGATCGGTGCCTCTGACCGAGAGGCACTCGCTGCCCTCTTTCGCGAGCTGGAGTTCAGGAGGTTCCTCCAGGAGCTGGAGGGAGAAGGAGCGATCACTAGTGGCTCGCGCCGCCTAATCGAAGCCGAGGTGATCACTACCGCCGGGGATTTGGAGGCGCTCGTAGCCCGCCTTGAGGGGATTCCTGAGATCGGCGTGAGGGTGATAGGCGCCGGCGGCCACCCTATGGCAGCGGAGTTGGTTGGGGTCGCCCTCGCCTGGGGCCCGGAAAACGCCTGCTACGTCCCTCTCGGTCACGGGTCAGCAGACGGCGGCGCCCGGCTTGAGCGAAGGGCCGCACTTGAGGCACTAGCTACCCTCCTCAGCGATCACACCGTGGGCAAGATAAGCCACAACAGCAAGCTCACCTGGCTGGCGCTGAAACGTTATGGGATTGAGCTTGCGGGCCTTCGGTTCGACCCCATGCTTGCAGCCTACCTCCTTGACCCGGAGCAGAGAGTTCAGCTTTTGTCCGTTCTCGCCAAAGAATACCTGGGGGAAGCGCTCGTTACCGCTGAGGACCTCGCGGGCTCCGGTCGTAACCAGCGCCCTGTGAGCAGCCTCGGGCCCGCCGAGCTGGCACCCGTTGCCGCAGGAGAGGCCGCTTGCTCTCTTCGCCTCGCTCCTATCCTCCAAGCAAAGCTCGAAGCCGAGCAGCTCGCCTCCCTGTTTCGCACCATCGAGCTCCCTCTGGTCCGGGTTCTGGCTAGGATGGAATTCAGCGGAGTACGGGTCGACGTGGCCGCTCTGGAGAAGCTATCCGCGGAGCTCGACCAACGTCTGGAGGCCAGGATCGACCAGATCTACCGACTCGCCGGCGGCCCGTTCAATATCAACTCACCGCAGCAATTGGGCACGGTGCTCTTCGAGAAATTGGCCCTGCCGGTGACCAGGAAGACCAAGACGGGATACTCCACCGACATGGAGGTGCTCGCCGGTCTCGCACCACTCCATCCCCTCCCGGCCGAGGTTCTGAGATACCGCAGCCTCATGAAGCTGAAGAATACCTACGTCGACGCCCTGCCTCGTCTGGTAAACTCCGAGACCGGCCGCATTCACACCTCGTACAACCAGACGGGGACGGTGACTGGCAGGTTGAGCTCAAGTGAGCCGAACTTGCAGAACATCCCGGTGCGCACCGAAGAGGGCCGCGTCATTCGCCGCGCCTTTGTGGCGGATCCAGGGTTTCATCTCCTTGCCGCCGACTATTCTCAGATCGAGCTCAGAATCCTGGCCCACTACTCCCGGGACGAAGTGCTCATGGCCGGCTTTCAGAAGGGCGAGGACATACACCTCCGAACCGCCGCAGAGGTGTTCGGGGTTGACGCCAATGCGGTGACCGCGGAAATGAGGCGGCAGGCCAAGACCATCAACTTCGGGATCATCTACGGCATGAGCCCCTTCGGTCTCGCCCGAGAGCTGGGGATTCCTCAGGCGGTAGCCCGCGCCTTTATCCAACGCTACTTCGAGCGATATCCGGGAGTCCGCGCCTACGTTGAGCAGATGCCGCTCCGGGCGCGGGAGCAGGGATTGGTCACCAATCTGTTTCAGCGCCGCCGCTTCCTCCCCGACATCTCGAGTCGCAATCGCAACCTTCGGCAATTTGCCGAGCGGACTGCGATCAACACCCCCGTCCAGGGAAGCGCCGCCGACATGATGAAGCTCGCCATGATCCAAATTGACTCCGCCTTGGAGACGAAGGGCGTCCCGGCTAGGATGATCATGCAGGTCCATGATGAGCTGGTATTTGAGGTGGAGCGGGAGGCGGTGCCGGAGATTGCCGCCTTGGTGCGAGAGCGGATGGAATCAGCCGGACGGCTGCAGGTACCGCTCCTGGTCGCAGTGGGCCACGGGCCGAACTGGGATGAGGCACACTGAACCCGCGCCTTGCGAGAGCCTTGGCCGACGACATTGAAGAATATGGGGAAATGGGTATAATAGAAGCTACGGCTGGGCCCTGTAGGAGCAGGCACAGAAGCCGCGCCCAAGGAGTGCCGTGCCTACGACGCGTAAAAGACGGCAATGCACGCTCATGCGTGCTCCTGGATGGAGCCGAACAGCAGACGTGCCGCAAGGCAGTCGGCTCCGATCGCAATCCGAGTCCCTGCCCTCGGTTGTGAGCTCCCATCGGTGGGGTAGCGGTCAGAGTCGTACCCGCAGACCTGGTCGCGAGATTTTTGCGGGTTAGGTCCGCCCAGAACTAGCGCACCGGACAGTCTGGCGGGCGACATGCAGTCCGGTGGAATGGGCGTGTACCGGCCTCTGTGCCTGCTCGTGGAGGGTTCGCAAAAAGAAACCACCCGCAGAATGGGTGGTTTCTTTTCGGTAAGTCTCGTAGGGCTATAGGGTCCCCCTCAGGAAGTCCCTTCTCCCGCTTTCGCCTTATCGAGCTCGGACTTCAGCCGCTCCGCCTCAGCTTTGTACTTTTCCGCCTCTTCCCTGTAGCTGGTGGCCTGAGCCGGGTCTCCAACCGGAGAAGTTCCTTCTTCTTTCTTGCCAAAGTAGGGGAGCTTGTCCTTGACTTCATCATAGCCAAGGTAGGCGGCAATGGCGCCACCGAAGAGAAGCATGATGGGAAGGGCCCCTGCCAAAAGCGAGAGGAATGGTTTCCACCAAACAAGCAAGAGAATAAAGCCAATGACTGCCGCAACAATACCACCGACAAATACCGCCATGCTCTGTCCTCCTTCTTCTCTGCGATAGCAACAAGAAATAGACAATCACCGGAAGGGGCTCGTCGCCGTTCATATGAGCCGACACGAGGTCATTCCGCATATACCATGCGGCGCATGGGATTGCAAGCTAATTTTGTGCTGTAACCTGGACCTGTTGCGGCCAGGGAGGCACAGGGCCGGCAGTTCGCTATGGGATAGGTCCCACGGGTTCTTTTCTCGAACACATCCCAGGGAGTAGTGCTGCCGCAAAAATCCCGGCCGTCTTGTCCAAAACCATGGCTCTCTGGACATCTCTTCGGGGGCGTGAAAGAGAAAGCTTATCCCCTCCAGTTCAAAAAAATCTTTACAATTCCGCAGATTCGTCTATATAATCCATCCACTCTGATACGCCAACCCAGTGAGGGAAGGAGCCTGGCGCTGCCTCCAGTTGTTCAGTGTTCGGGTTCGTTGTTGACCTGTTGGTGCAGGGGGGCGGAGAATATGAATAATCCATCGAAGACGGGGCCGAAATCGGAGTCCGAGGTCGCCGAAGATGCGATGAAGAAGAAGGCTATTCTGGATAAGGTGGCCGAGTCTAACTTACCTACTAAGACAATCCTCAAACAGTTGGGCATCTCCAGATCCACCTATTACAGCTGGCTAAAGCGGTATCAGGAAGAAGGAATGGCAGGTCTCATGGATAGCCGCTCCGGGCCCCGGCCTCAAGATGAGCCAGAGGACGGAGACCAGCTGGAGGACGTTGAGATGGAGGGACCAAAGGAGGAGATAGACCCGCACACACCCTCCAATGCCTCGCCGGTAGTGGAAGACCGGCAACGTCCGTCGACTGGCGACCATAAGGCGATACCCGTGCTGATGGAGCAAAAAGAACCCGACAGACCGTCGGCCGGGCCGGTGGAGATCCAGCCTCCGAATAAGAAGGAGACGTTGATGAGCGATGATAAGGTGGAAAGCGGTGGCAGTACGAAGAAGAAAGGGATGGGGCTTTACGCTCTTGTGGGCATCGTGCTGGTGGTCGTAGCCCTGTTGCTCTTCATGAGCCTCACCAATTTCAGTACCTATCAGATCAAGCAGAGTGGCAACACCCTCACCCTCTGGAAAGGCAACTTCGCGCCCGTCGGCTCTGAACAGTTGAAGTCCTTTGAACCGATCGAGATCGGCGACAGCGACGTGAGTCGCCTGGTGGGAAGAAGCTTCGCCGGGAGAGAATCGGCCCACAAGGCATTCTTTCAGTACTTCATGGAACAGGCAACTGCTGAGGTCGACAAGGGCGATCAGGGTGACCTCGGCAAAGTGGATCGTCTCTTTGCCAAGGCCGACGCGCTCGTGACCACGGGGGGGAGCGGCATGGAAGGGCCGCGCTTCGAGCTCGCCCAGAAGCGGGTTGCCGTGGCCGAGATGGCTCTGAAACGGGCCTACCAGAAAGCGCTGCCGGCGTACCAGGAGGCCCTGCGCCTCAAGATGGGTGACAGTGCCACCTTGAAGGCCCAGATCGAGGCCATGCAGATCGCCCTTGGTCTTGCGGTGCCAAAGGGTGAGGAACAGGTCGGCAAGGAGGGCAAGACTTTGCCGTAGAGAGCCTTTGCCTCGACGCGAGCCGTGGGGGCAACGAGGCGGTCCCTCCCGTACGAGTGCCGACCGGCGCCAAGACCCGCGCTCCAAGGACGGGTAGCTGGATTCGTTCGATGGGGGCGCTTATCCCGACGTCGTCGGGAAGGCGCCCTTTTTGCTTCTCCATACGGGGCTGATTGAAAGGGCCCATGTTTTGCGATATCTTCAAAGGGCTTCGTTCTCTAGGGCCTGACGCCCAAATGGATTCACCCCAGGCAGCCGCCGCGAGTCCTTGGCTGCACATTCGGCTGAATAAGCAGCGCGGCTGGGGCCAGAATGGCCACGCTTTCTCGACCCAGAGGACCTTCAACTGTATGAGTGACCATTTCCTGGCGAGGGTGCAGAGACCCAGCAGGTATCTTGGCACCGAGGTGAACGTACCCACCAAGCGCTGGGATGCCTGCGAACTGCGCGTCGCCCTTGCCTTTCCGGATGTATACGAAGTGGGGATGTCCCACCTCGGCCTCCCGCTCCTCTACGAGGCCTTGAACAGGCTGGAATGGGCCGGCGCGGAGCGTGTCTTCGCTCCTTGGCCGGATATGGAAGCCTACCTCCGTGCCCACCATCTGCCGCTGGCGAGCCTCGAGTCAGCCACCCCTCTCAGCCGTTTTGATATCGTGGGATTCAGTCTTCAGTACGAACTGAGCTATACGAACGTCCTTACCATGCTGGAGCTGGCAGGCATCCCCCCCTGGGCGGCGGAGCGCGACGCTCGGTTGCCGTTAGTGATCGGCGGGGGCCCGTGCGCCTTCAGCCCGGAGCCTCTGGCTCCCTTCTTCGATGCCTTCGCCCTCGGGGACGGGGAGGAACTCATCGTCGAAATCGCCGAAACCGTGTTGGCGTGGAAGAAACAGGGAGGAAGTCGAACGGAGCTCCTGAAGGAGCTCTCAATGCTCGACGGCATATACGTACCCGCGTTGTTCCGGGCGGTCTACGAGAAGGACGGGCGGTTGGCTGCTGTTATTGCCAGCTTTCCGGAACGGGCCATAGTGCGCAAGAGAATCCTCCCGGACCTGGAGGAGAGCCACCCCCCGAGCCGCCCTCTCGTTCCGGCCACGCAGATCATTCACGACCGCCTGGCAGTGGAGGTGATGCGCGGCTGCACCAGGGGCTGTCGCTTCTGCCAGGCAGGGTTCATCTACCGGCCGGTTCGCGAGCGCTCTCCCCGGGATGTTTGGCGCCTGGTGGAGCAGGGGCTGGCTCGGAGCGGCTACGACGAGTTCTCCCTGCTCGCTCTCAGCATCGGGGATTACACCTGTATCCAGCCTCTGCTCCAGTCCCTGATGCGCTATTACAGCCACCGGCGAGTCGCTGTCTCCCTTCCCAGTCTCCGGGTCGGCACCCTGGAGCAGACGATGATCGCCGCGATCAGCCGAGTTCGGAAAACGGGATTCACCCTGGCCCCCGAAGCGGGAAGCGAGAGACTTCGGCGTGTCATCAACAAAGGCATCAGCGAGGAGGAGCTTCTCGCCACAGCGAAATCCGTCTACGACGCCGGCTGGCCCCTGCTCAAGCTCTATTTCATGATGGGTCTGCCCACTGAGGAGACGGCGGATCTAGAGGCGTTGATCGACCTCTCTTTGCAGGTCTGGCGCGAGGCCTCTGAGCGCCGGCCCCAGCGTCGCCTTCACGTCAGTATTTCAACCTTTGTTCCGAAGCCCCACACTCCTTTCCAGTGGGAAGCCCAGCTGGCACTTGCGGAGATGGAGAGGCGCGTCGATTTCTTGAAAAGGCGACTGGCCAGGAGAGGGATTCAGTTCAAGTGGAATCAACCTTTCCAGAGTATGCTGGAAGGTGTCTTCGCTCGCGGCGACCGGCGCCTTGCTCCCCTGCTCCTCCGGGCGCAGCGTCTCGGCTGTCGTTTCGACGGCTGGAGCGAACAGCTCCGCCCCGATCTCTGGCGCGCCGCCTTTGCCGAAGTGGGCATTGACCCCACCTTCTACGCAACACGGCGTCGGGCCCCCGAGGAGCCTCTCCCCTGGTCACATCTGGATTGCGGTGTGGCTCGGGATTACCTCTGGCAGGAATACGAGCGAGCCCTTGCCGGCCAGATCACGGGCGACTGCCGCCTGGCCGGCTGTACCCAGTGCGGCATGTGCGGACCAGGGAGTGTCAGCCTCAGGCTGCAGCAGAACGCCGAAGCCCTCGCCTTGCCCCATCCTAATGGCGCTGAGGAGTCGAATGGCGCCTACCGTTATCGGCTCATCTTCGCTAAGACGGAGCAGGCCCGCTTCCTCGGCCATCTCGAGATGGTCACCGCGCTCGTTCGTGCCATGAGGCGGGCTTGTCTTCCCCTTGCATACAGTCAGGGACACCACCCCGCGCCCCGTCTCTCCCTGGGGGATGCGCTTCCCCTCGGCATCGAGAGCCGAGACGAGACCATGGAGATCATCCTCCGCCATCCGCTCGATTCGCAGGATCTGGCGCGACGCCTCAACACCGAGCTTCCCGCCGGTCTCGCCGTCCTTGAGGTCCGGGAAGATGGGGCTCGACAAAAGGCTTCCGATAGGAACATTGTCACCTATGAAGCGGTCCTTCCCGGAAGGGAATGGCCTGCGGACGGATTCCGGCGTTACCAGGAACGGGATTTGCCACCGCTCCCGCAGAAGTCCAAGAGGGGAATCGTCCTCATTCCCCTGGAGGAAAAACTGAAAGCTCTGAATCGCCTGGCTCCGGATCGCCTCCGGTGCACCCTGGAACAGACCGGAGGGTGCACTATTCGGGTCCGCGAACTCCTGGCCCACCTCTTCGGAGTTTCTGGAGAGGAGCTTCTGACAACACGGATCCTTAAGGTGTCGTCGCGAGATTCGGAGGGACAGAAAGATGGCCTCTGATCTTATCATCAATGCCGCCCCTGGGGAGACGCGGGTTGCGCTCCTCGAAAACGGGGCAGTGGTGGAACTCTATATCGAGCGCGCTGGAGAGCGCAGTATTGCCGGAAACATTTACAAGGGCAGGGTGGTACGTGTTCTCCCCGGGATGCAGGCTGCCTTCGTCGATATCGGTATGGACAAGGCGGCCTTCCTCTACGTGAGTGACGTCTACGATAACGCGGAAGAGATGGCTGAGATAATGACCGTCGGGGGCGGGGAAGTCGAACCGGACGATCCGGATTCTGCCCGCCCAGTCAGCTTCCCCGAGAGAGACTTGCACATCGAGGATCGACTCCAGGAAGGTCAGGAGGTCCTCGTCCAGGTTGCCAAGGAGCCTCTCGGCGGGAAAGGCGCCCGCATCACTTCGCATATTTCCATTCCGGGACGTCATCTTGTGCTCATGCCTACCGTGGACCACGTCGGAGTATCCCGTCGGATCGAGCAAGACAAGGAGCGGCGACGTCTCCGTGAACTCATCCTCGGGATCAAGCCGCCTAGTTGCGGCTTCATCGCACGGACGGCTGCGGAGGGGGTCGAGCGCGACCAGATCAAGGCGGAGATGGATTTCCTCTTGAAGCTCTGGCAGACCATTCAGCGCAAGAGCGAACATGGTCCCGTGCCCGGTCTGATTCACCAAGACCTCGACGTCACCCTGCGGGCGGTGCGGGATCTCTTCACCCATGAAGTAGACAAGCTCGTTATCGATTCCCCTACCGAATACGAGAAGATCCTTCGCTTCGTGGATACCTTCAATCCCGAGCTGAAGGCCCTCGTGAGACTCTATGAAGAACCGGAACCTCTCTTTGACGCCTATGGCATCGAAATGGAGTTGCAGCGAGCCCTGGCGAAGAAGGTGTGGCTGAAGTCCGGCGGCTACATCGTCATCGAAAAGACCGAGGCCCTCACCGCAATTGATGTCAACACCGGTCGCTATGTGGGCAAGCGCAACCTGGAGGAGACCATACTCAAAACCAACCTGGAGGCGGTGAAAGAAATCGCTTACCAGTTGCGGTTGCGAAACATCGGGGGGATAATCGTTCTTGACTTCATCGACATGACCAGGGAGTTGAACCGAGAAAAGGTGTTCAACACTCTCAAGGACGCGCTTAGAAGGGACAAAAGCAAGACCAACATCCTGAAGATGTCGGACCTCGGGCTCATCGAGATGACCCGGAAACGAACCAAGGAGAGCCTCTCCCGCGTTCTCTGCGAGCCGTGCCTTTACTGCGAGGGCGAAGGATATCTCAAGTCCAAGCAGACCATCTGCTACGAGATCTTTCGAGAAATCGAGCGAGATCATCCAAGCCTGGCGGGGCACCGGATCATGGTTGAGGTTCACCCCGCCGTGGCCAATCTCCTATGCGACGAAGAACGCCATCTCCTCGAGAACCTCGAGAGGCGGTACCAGGTCCGGATCACTGTCCACGCGAGCCAGCACCTCCATCTGGAACAGTACGAGATCTGCGCCCTTGCCTGACCGCAAACAGACCGCCCAGTGATGCCGGCAGGCGATGCGAGCATCATCCCCGAGCATGACGAAGGGTTCTCAACGACCTGTCAGGCACACAGCCGAATCGCTGGTTGCGGAAAAACCCGTGAACGGTGGCCTCCCCGAGCCAGTGGCTGCTGGATGATCTCGCGAACCTCTTTATTCTTGACAAACTGACCATCGTCGAATAGTGTACAGTGTTTTTTGGCGGAAGGGAGATCCTATGCACGCAGTCATATGTACCGGCGGCAAGCAGTACGAGGTGAGCCCCGGGAAGGTGCTTCGCGTGGAAAAGCTGAACGCTGGTGTGGGCGAAACCGTCACGTTGGATCAGGTGCTTCTGGTAAGGGACGGGGACAGTCTTCACCTTGATCCTGCCACGCTGGCCCGCGCCCAGGTTACGGCTCGTGTGACCGGCCAGGGGCGAAGGCGAAAGATCGTCCTCTTCAAGTACAAGAGGCGCAAGAACTATCGCCGGAAACTCGGCCATCGGCAAATGTTCACCGAACTCACCATTGAGAATATTCAGCTGTCATGAACAGAGGCGACAGATTCGTCTTTCATACCGGATGACAAGGAAATTGGCGCGAGGGTCCTTACCCTCGTCGGCAGGAGCACAGGTGACAGACAGGTGCTCCACCCCTTGACGTCTTAAGTAGGTGGTGACTTATGGCACACAAGAAGGCGGCGGGAAGTTCTCGCAACGGCAGGGACAGCTCTTCCCAACGTCGGGGCGTGAAAAGGTTCAGCGGCCAGTTTGTCCGGGCAGGAAATATCCTCATTCGCCAGGTGGGCACGAAGTTCCACCCGGGACAGAATGTGGGCATGGGGAAGGATTATACTATCTTCGCCAAGATCGACGGCATTGTCCGCTTCGAGCACAAGGACAAGCAGCGGCTCAAGGTGAGCGTCTACGCTCTCGGTGGCTGAGCGACGCTGTGAGGAACCACTGGAGGTTGCCCTTCACCGCTTAGTATGCGCTTTGTCGACGAGGTCGATATTCACGTTCGGGGCGGCGATGGTGGTAATGGGTGCCTGAGCTTCCGACGTGAAAAGTTCGTGCCGCGGGGCGGTCCCGACGGCGGTGACGGCGGCAAGGGCGGTGATGTGGTCCTCCAGGCTACGAATGCCAAGCAGACCCTCCTCGATTTTCACTTCCAGCGACATTTCCGGGCGGCCAGAGGTGCCCATGGCCGGGGTAAGCAGCAGGCGGGAAAAGGCGGTGCGGACCTGACCCTCCTGGTCCCGGTCGGGACTGAGGTGCGAGACGGGGATAGCGGCGAGGTCCTCCACGATCTCACGAGCGACGGGGATCGCTGCGTGGTGGCCCGGGGTGGAGACGGCGGGAAGGGGAACATGCACTTCGCCACCCCGAGTCGCCAGGCGCCGCGCTTTGCCCAGAAGGGACGGGCAGGAGAAGAGCGGCATGTCCGGCTCGAATTGAAGCTCCTCGCCGAGGTGGGCCTCATCGGCTTCCCCAACGCCGGTAAATCCACCCTCATATCCAAGATTTCCGCGGCCCGCCCCAAGATCGCCGACTACCCATTCACTACCCTCGTTCCGAACCTGGGTGCAGTGAGCCTCCCGGAGGGAGGGTCTTTTGTGGTTGCCGATATACCGGGGCTCATCGAGGGCGCCCATCAGGGAGCCGGACTGGGCCTGCACTTTCTCCGTCACGTGGAAAGAACCCGGGTCTTGGTCCACCTCATCGATGCCTCCGATGCCGCAGACCCGCGGGCGGCTGTCGCGCGTTACCATACGCTGAACCACGAGCTCGGCCAGTACAGTGCCGAGCTTCTGGTTAAACCCCAGATTGTGGTGTTGACCAAGATCGATCTCCTGTCCCGTAAGGCCTTGATTGCGGATTTGGGCACAGCGTTCAGGGAGATGGGGCTCCTGGTTCATGCGATCTCCGCCGTCACCGGCGAGGGGATCCAGGATCTCGTGTGGGAGATGGCTCGGCAGGTCGAGCAGCAGCGGGGGTGCCTTGAGCATGAGGAGCACGCTGCCGCCAGCAGGGGAGATTCGGCGATGACGCCTTCGGACATACCAGAGAGAGCGGGGGGAGGTGGCTCTTGATTTCCGAGGTACGAAAACCGGTGGTGGACAGAGCGCAACGAGTAGTGATCAAGGTGGGTAGCGGAGTGATCACCGGCAACCAGGGTCTCGATCTCGGTGTGATCAACAGGCTCTGCGATGAGATCTCCCTCCTTAGGGAGCAGGGACGACAGGTGGTCATCGTCTCTTCCGGTGCTATCGCCTCAGGCATGCGGAAGGTCGGCCTCACCGAGTGGCCCAAGACCATCCCCCAGAAGCAAGCGGCCGCAGCTGTCGGCCAGAGCAGCCTCATCCAGGCGTACGAAGAGTCCTTTCACCACTACGGGTTGAGGGTTGCCCAGATTCTTCTCACCAGCGACGATCTTACCAACCGGCGCCGCTACCTGAATGCGCGGCACACCTTCCAGACCCTCCTGGACTGGGGCATCATCCCGGTGGTCAATGAGAACGATACGGTGGTAGTCCAGGAGATCAAGTTCGGTGACAACGACAACCTTTCCGCTCTGATCGCGCAGCTCATCGACGCCGACCTCCTCGTCGTCCTCACAGAAGTGGAAGGTCTCTACGACGACGATCCGAGGGAGAACCCTGCTGCCCGGATTATCCCCTTGGTGCGGGGGATCGACCGAAGGGTTGAGACTTACGCCGGGGACCGGCCCGGAAGGGTCGGCACCGGCGGCATGAAGAGCAAACTTCTGGCTGCCAAGAAAGTCACCACTGCCGGTATGCCTATGGTCATCGCCAACGGCAGGAGTCGCTATGTCCTGAAGCGAGTCTTTGATGGGGAGGAAACAGGCACACTGTTCTTACCCGCCGAGCGCCGACTGCCAAGCAAGAAGCAGTGGATCGCCCACACCTTGAAGCCTCAGGGAGAACTGGTGCTCGATGTGGGCGCCACCAGTGCTTTGCAGATGCGGGGAAAGAGCCTCTTGTCTTCCGGAATCGTCGAGGTGCGGGGAAAGTTCGGAGTGGGGGCGCCGGTACGCTGCCTGGCCCCGGATGGCGAGGAGATCGGAATCGGCCTGGTCAACTATGCCGCGGCCGAAATCGAGCAGATCAAAGGCAAACGGAGCGCCGTGATCGAGGAGGTTTTGGGCTACAAACACTCCGATGAGGTCATCCACCGTGACAATTTCGTATTGAGCCGGACGCCCTGGGACGAAGGGGCGGAATAATGATCACATCTGTCCTGGAAGGGGAAAGGGGTTGACCATGAACCTAGGGTCGATGATTCAGACCATGGCCGGAGACGGCCGGGTGGCCGCCCGGCTCATGGCCAAGGCCGCCACGGAGGCGAAAAACCGGGCACTCCGGGCGACGGCAGCCCTGCTTCGCCAACGCCGAGACGACATTTGCGCGGAGAACGAGAAGGACCTGGTTGCCGCAGAAAAGGCCGGCCTAACCGGCGCCAAACTTGACCGGCTGAGGATCACTGATCGAGTCCTGGAAGAGATGGCAGCTGGCCTTGAAGAGGTGGCCCAACTCCCTGATCCTGTGGGCGCAGTCACTCGCATGTGGACCCGGCCGAACGGGTTGCAGGTCGGCCGGATGAGGATTCCCCTCGGCGTCATCTGTATCATCTACGAGTCGCGACCCAACGTGACCGTTGACGCGGCAGGCCTCTGCCTCAAGGCAGGCAATGCGGTCATCCTCAGGGGAGGTTCGGAAGCAATCCACTCCAACGGGGTTCTCACCCGCATCCTCCAGGACGCGTTCCAGAAGGGGGGTCTCCCGGACAAGGCGGTACAGCTCGTGGGGAGCACCGATCGCCGTGCGGTAACCGAGCTCTTGAGGCAGGAAGAACTCATCGACCTGGTCATCCCTCGAGGCGGCGAGAGCCTCATTCGGTTCGTCGTCGAGCACGCCAAGATGCCGGTGCTCAAGCACTACAA
>Ga0079303_10000084_pt1 | contig 19123 bp, 8 predicted proteins | sample Methanogen_OWC_FD_77073 | JGI IMG/M metagenome (GOLD analysis project Ga0079303, IMG submission 77073) | Enriched soil microbial communities from Old Woman Creek wetland in Ohio, USA - Methanogen_OWC | ecosystem: Environmental > Terrestrial > Soil > Wetlands | place: USA: Ohio | collected...
GCTGATCATTCACAGCGAAGGCGATCTGCGCTGCAATATCGAACAGGGCGAACAGCTTTTCACGGCGCTGCAGTTGCGCGGCATTCCGAGCCGCATGGTGCGTTACCCGGCCTCGACGAATCACGGCATGAGCCGCAACGGCCCGGCTGACCTGAGAATTCATCGTCTCCACCAGATTCTCAGCTGGTTTGACCAGTGGCTGAAACCCACCGGCAAGAAAACCGCGTAGAAGTGACGCACACGATCAATGGCAGCAACATTCTGGCCACTCTTGATCTGCCGGACCATCGTTCTTTCCTGGTCATGCGCGGCAATCTTCTCGACCAGCAGGTCGATGCAATCGTCAACGCCGCTAACGGACACCTGTCTCACGGAGGCGGTGTCGCTGCCGCGATAGAACGCGCGGCAGGACCGGCTTTCACGGCTGACGGTGACCGGCTTGTGCTCGAACACGGCCCGGTGCCAACGGGAGAGGCCGTCGCCACGGTTGCCGGCAATCTCCCGTTCAAGGGCGTCGTTCACACAGTCGGACCACGACTTGGCGACGGCAATGAAGACAAACTGCTGGAAAAAGCCCTTCAGGCGGCTTTTCGGATCGCGGACGACCGGAACTGGTCATCGATCGCTTTCCCGGCAGTCAGTTCAGGAATATTCGCCGTTCCCCACAAGATCTGTGCACGCGCCTATGTGGCGTCGGTTACAGGCTTTTTGCGCGAAAATCCCGAAACCTCTCTCCGCCGCTTTCTGTTATGCCTCTTTCCGGGCCAGCTCGAGAGCCTCGTCTGCGAAGAGATCGTCAAAGCCGGGGGTAGACGCGGATCCTGAGATATTCCCGAGAATCGAAAACGCCCCTCCCGTTGGACGGGGAGGGGCGTTTGGATAGTATCTATTCTATTTTATTTCTATTTTATTCGTTCTCAGGGCAGTTTTTTCTCGACCAGCTCCATCGTGGTTTCGCTTTTCATCGGGGCGGTCATGATGGTGACCATCTTCACGAGGCTGCCCGGCACCTCATCGGAGGCCCAGACCTTCGATGAGACTTCGGAGCCCTGCTGATTGACCTTGGTGTCGACGACTTTGCACTTGAAGGTGCCGGCCGGAACGGTGACCTGCTCTTCGCCGGTTTTCGCATCTGCCTTGAAAAGATCGGCCATCTTCGGGTCGACCTTGGTGTTTTCAACTTTGGCGAGGTGCTCCATTCTGGTCGGCGGCAGTTCCATCTTGTTTCCGGCAATGACCGAGGCGCCGCCCATCTCGACCACAGCCTTATCGAGGGTCAGTTCGACGAGCTTGTAGGTGATTTCGCTCTCGGTCTTCATGTTCGCGACTTCTGAAACCTGCTTGTATTTCAGCTCAGCGCCGATCTTGAACTTCGACCAGGCGGCAAAGGACGGGTTGTCGACCAGATCGGCAGCAAACACGGTCGCAGTGGCCAGAACAGCCATCAAAACAAATGCGAAACGCTTCATGAAAACTCTCCTTACCTGCTTCTTCATTTTCGCCGCGGGCATTTTTGCGGTGCGGCACGATTCGAGTGATTCTATCCCGGCTCTCCCCCGGCTGTAAAGGAACAGATCACTTCACAACTCGGGAAATCGCCATCGCAAGTTTTTCGAACGTGAACGGTTTCTGGATGAACTCGCGAATGCCCATCGCCAGTAGATCGTCAACCCGTTCGTCCTGCGTGTATCCTGAAGCAAGCAGCACTTTCACCTTCGGATCGATTGCATGCAGCCGTTCGAAAACCTCACGTCCCGAAAGCTTCGGCATGATCACATCGAGAAGAACCGCCGTGATTTCGGAATGGCGCGCCGTGAACACTTCCAGAGCCGTGATCGGCCCGTCAGGCACCAGCACAGCGTATCCACACGATGTCAACATCGCACGCGCGGTTTCACGGACAACCGGCTCATCGTCGATGACCAGAATGAGTCCGCTTCCGCGCGGAATAACCGGCTTCGGTTTGGCTGTTCCTTCAGCCAAAGCTCCCGAATGAGCCGGGATGTGAACGATAAAATTCGAACCGATGCCGATCTCTGAATAAATCTTGATGAAACCCCCGTGCTGATGAATGATGCTGTAAGCCATCGACAACCCCAGCCCGGTGCCCTGATGCTGAGCTTTCGTGGTAAAAAATGGCTCAAATATCCGCGCCTGCATGGCCGGGTCGATGCCAATTCCCTGATCATGGATAGATATTGCCCAGTATGGCCCCGGCCGCGCATCCGGATGAAGCCGGCAGTACGCTTCATCGACATCGACACATTCAAGAGCGATCGACAACCGCCCGCCCTGCCGCTCACCCGGCGGACGCATCATGGTCATTGAGTGGTATCCGTTGATCGTCAGGTTCAGCAGAACCTGTTCGAGCTGGTTCGGATCGCCACGCACCATAGCCGACACGGGCATCGGCCTGACATGTATCTCAACACATCGATCAAATGTGTTGGTACAGATGGCAGCCAGGCTCTTGATGATGAGCCGCAAATCCGTCGGAACAAGGGTTATCTCGGCTCTGCGTGCAAGCGAAAGCAGCTGCTGGACAAGATTTGTTGCCTTGCGGCTGGAACTTTCGACGATTCCAAGGTGATGTTTCAATTTGTCGGACGGAATGGTTCCCTCTTCGAGCATGTAACTGAGAAGCGAGACCGTGCCGACGATTCCACTCAACGCGTTATTGAAGTCATGGGCCATCCCTCCGGCGAGATTTCCGATCGTATCCATCTTCTGACTCTGGCGCAAAGCCTGTTCCCTGACCGTGGCCTCCGTAACGTCATCGAGCCGAATGACGCCGCCGTGCCTGTCATCGAGCTCGATCGGAAAGAAAAACAGATTGACATAGCTGGCGCTTCCCAGATCGATTCGCTCACAAAGAATTTCCACCGGCTCTCCGGCAGCGACCATCCGGTCAAAGTCGCGGCGATACTTCTCAAGAACCGGCACCAGTTCCCAGAAGGATACTCCCATCGCCGCCACCGAGGAAATGCCGGTCATCCTGCACGCAGCCCGGTTCCACTGAACGACTTTCCCATCCGCCGTCAATGTGATTAAACCGGACGGCATAGCTTCGACGATGCGGGACAATGTCGCCATCGTCGAGCGGAGTTTTCCTGTCATGGTATTGAAGCTGTCCGCCAGAAGACCGATTTCGTCGATTCGGACAGGAGCCGCTCGATGTTCGAGATCGCCACCCGATATCTTTTTCACGGACTCGACCAGTTCTCTTATAGGGCTGACGATAAATGCCCCGATGCCATAATTGAGGGCGAAAAGAGCCAAGAGCGAGAACAGCGTAATGATGACAATGGCACGCCGTAACGTTGCCAGCGAGGTCATCACCTCGTCGAGATAATAGGTCGAAAGGACGATCCAGTCGAACTCCGGAAGATATTTGAAGATGGCTATTTTTTCACGCCGCTCCGCTTCGCCGGGGTTCCTCCAGGTATAGACCAGCTGACCGTTTTTCCCCTCACAGACGAGCTTCATCATCTGCCGGGATAGTTCATCGCCGGTCTCCACCAGATTTTTCCCCTCGAAATATGGATGAATAATCGCATTTCCGCTGGCATCAATGATCGCCGAGTAACCCGAATGGCCGTGGCGAATCCGCAGCAGGCCTTCTCTGAAGAAATCCTTGCGGATAAGATGGATGAAATCGCGCCTGTAGGAAGTCGCCGCTACGATCCAGTTCCAGAGAGGATCATAGATCATGAACATTGTTTTCGAATGTTCGCGATCCTCGTCGGGGTTCTGCCACATATACTCGAGATATCCCTCGCGTCTCGAAAGCATCTCCTGAATGAAGGGATACTGATTCAACCGTTGACCGACAAATTCCTTTTGCGGATGAAACAGAAGCGTTCCGCTCGCATCAAGGCCGTAGTAATACCCGGTTCTGCCGAACTTTATCGCCACAAGGAACTGCTCGGCATGGCGCCGCGCCTCGGCCTCATCAAACTCGCCCGCCGCGATCCGCTTGCGATAACTCGCGAGGATCTGCTGAGCATTTTCCGCATGAGCGCGCAGCGAGTTCTCGATTGCGCTTTTGAGCGTCGCCTGAACCATGTCGCAGATGTTCTGGCTCGACGTTGTCAGTTCCTCGATCGTCTTCTGACGCACAATGCGCTCGACGTATGACGAGACCGCCAGCATCGTAACCAGCATCAGCGCCACATACGCCAGCGAATTCGAAAGCCAGATCGTCGTGCGTATCTTCATATGTTCATGATATCAGATCATTTTCCCCCGGTCTGCCCAGAGCAGTGATCGAATCCACGATGCCATTTCCTCTCGACAGGGATTGATATCAGCGATAGTTTATCAAATCGCAGAAATATCCACACACGATGGAGCCGATATCTCGCCCCAAGGAGAGCAAAGCGGCCCGGCACATGCAGGATGCGTCAATATCGATCCGGGGCAGGACGTATGCGCTGGGTGTATCATGAGCGTCTGCTGCCGGTTTGGAAGGCACATGCAAAATTTGACGATGAATCAGCAAAGTTGAGAGACGGTGTAACTCTATGAACCAGATTCAAGACATAAATGCAGGAAATGGTCAGCCCCAGCCGGAAAAACTCCGGAGCAGATCCTGCGCATCCTGCCTGTTCGGCCTTCTGATGTCTTCGTGTTTTCTCCTGTCCGGCGCCCTTTTCCTGGTGCCATTTTTTTTCATTCAAATACCCGCCGGTTACGTTCTTGCGGCAGGCGGTATCTTTGTTTTCAGCTTTCTCTGGCAGCTCCGGGCAACACGCCGGGGTTGTTTCATGCCTCTGCTTATTCTTGTGGCATTCCTGGTTTCTGAATCTCTCGTGATTGGCCTGCTGATATACGATACCGGAGCATATAAAACACTCGATTTTACAAAGGCAAAGCTGGCTCTGGAAAAGCACGCACCCGGTCTTTATGATTCCGGAAGAAAGGCACTTCAGACGACAATCGATGAGGGAGAACGGCTTTATACCTCGGGAGTGGAGTGGGCACAAACCAGGTTCGAAAATCTCCGCCAAAGCGATGACGCAAAACTTGCCGCTCTGGAGGAAGCTTTTCAGGAGCATCCGGGCAGCCCGGATGTGGTGTTGGCTCTTGCCGATGCTTACATGGCAAGGAATGACCTGGCATCGACCAGGCTGGCGACAGCTCTTTACGAAGCGCTGGTGGAAACGGACCCCTGCGATACGTTCCTGGCGCGGCTGGCCGATGCCTATGCCAGACTTTTCAGGTTTGATCTTGCTTTTGCGACAGCGGCACGACGGACTTGGCTGCCGCAGGGCGGCCATGGGAAAGCGGCACGCCAGCTTGCCTATCTGGCCATCTGCAGCGGCGACCTGTCGCGGGGCATTTTTGAACTTGAAAAATTACTGCGCCTCGACCCCGCGGATCGAGAAGAGATCATGCTGTTGCTGGCCGGTCTGTACAACGATGCCGGCAACAACCAACAGGCCAGGATTCTGCTCGACCGGATTATTGCCAGCACACCTGCCGGGTTGAGCGTGACGAAAACAGCCGTCAGTATGAAACAGTCGATAGGAAACTGATATGAAAAGCAGATCCGCCGCAGTCCTTATTCCGTTTCTCGTGATTCTGGCCGGCTTTTGTTCTCCGGGCAGAGTGAACGGCCAGAATATCTCCAATGCTGATCTGATCAATTACGCCCAGGCAGCTGCCAGAGGCCAGGCGACCGAACAGCAGAAAGCCATTCTTTTCGCGAATAACGATCGGCTCAACAATCTCGCCATGACCGGGAAAATAACGGACACTGATTATCAGCAGAATCAGCGCGCCTTTGTGGAAAAAAATGACGAGCTGATACGGAAAGCTTCCGGCCGGCACGGCCTGTCCGTCGCACCACCCAAAACCTCCGATACCTACAAGGCCGGCACAGACACGGACCGCCAACTGCAGAATCCGCAGGGCGATCTGACGGTGGATCATGTGAAAAAGGTACGCCAGGAATACAACCAGGAAGTTGGAGAGTATCTCAAATCACAGGGCGTCAAGGGTTCCGCCGGGGAAAACTGGGCAAAAAAGCTTACGACCGACATCATGCCCTCACCCTATGAAATGCAGCCTTCGGATTTTAAAAATGCGAACAGCTATATTAATTCCGAGGGCGGCCTGGCATACACCAGTGCCGACGCGGCCAAATTACAGCTCAGCATTGATGGTGGCCCTCCGAAATCGCCGTCCATCCAGGAGGCAGCCGCGTTCCACGAAGAGATGCAGAAAAAAGCGGCGACCATGAATAGCGAAATCCAGCGACTCAACCGCCAGCGGGGCCGGGTGAGCGATCCCGCTGATATCGAAAATATCGATATCGAGATTCGGAAACACACCGCTTTCATGAGCAAATATCTCGACCGCGATAATACGGCCGCGGAACTCGTGGGTGGGAAAAGCGGGGGAGGGAAGCTTTCGGAAGACTCCTACAACGATTTCTCATCACAGAAAATTAAACAGGCGCTGAAGCGTGATACGTCCAAAACCACGCAGAATGCGGAAGTTTTCGTGGGCGCCGTCAACGGGCAGTTGGCCCTGAATGCAACGCGAAAATTCAACGATGCCATTGCCGGGGCGGCGGTAGCAGGCGGAAACACGGATGCCGCGAAAAGCATTATCGCCGGCAACCTGAAAAATCTTTCGGATACCCAGAAGACGCAGGCCGTTGCCGATCTCGAAATAAAATACGGCGGCGAGTTCGCCAGAGGCGTCAACACGGAACTGAAAAAAAGCACGAGGCCGCAGCCGGCAACGGGCCGCAAAGCGACCATCAGCAACAGACTCGGGCTGGTCAATACCGTGCTCACGATCGGCAACCAGTATGCCGAGGGCAAGACGACAACCCAGATTCTCTGGAACATGTCGATCGGCTCGACGCTTGAAACGGTGAACAAGGAAACTGCCGACTATACCACCAGAGAGATCGAACGGCTGAAACTGCAGTATCTCGCCGCCGGCGAAGACCCCGAGTCGACCACCGTCAAACTGAAAATCATGGGTGAAGCCACGATAAAAGGCACATTCCACGGAACGGTGATCGGCAGCTACGATCTGCTGAAATCAGCAACCCACACCGTGGCAGGCGCGGCGGTCACCGCGGCGGATTCAGCGATTTTCCTAGTCGGGGAGGCTCTCGACACTCGCAATGTTCTCGAGACGACATTCGCTGAAATGCAGGCCCAGAACATGGAGCAGAGCGTGCAGAACGCAAAGGCCGCCAAATTCGGAAAAGACGGTGTTGCCGAGCTGAAGCGCCTAGCTGACGAAGCCGCCTATCTGAAAACTGTGCTGGAACAGAATGCCAGGTCAGCAAGGCAATTCTGCCGCGATTGCGACACCACGCTCGACACTCTGAAGTCAGATCTGCGCGCAATCGACAGCCTGAAAGAGGCTGATGCGCTCAAAACATTGCCGGAGACGGAAAAACGGATCGCAAAAAACCTTGTAGAAACCGGAAAATCCCTGCAGACGATGAGCAGGCAGGCCAAAGCCGCCCGGCGGGCACTGGCTGTCGGTGGCACCCCAAAAGAGGCGTTGCTGGCTGCCCAGGCGTTGACTGCCGGATATGAAAAGCACGCCAGCATTATCGAAACTTGCAAAACGGAACTGCTCAGGATCGGCGAACTGTCCTCTTTAAATAGTATCAGCAGTATTATTTCCGACTTCGAGGCAGGAAAGGCGGCGCTGGTCGAACGAGGCCGCCAGGGCGCCGCCAATGCGGAAATCATGCGGAAAAACGAAGCTCAGTATAAAAAGACAATCGCCGCGTTCGACAGTCTGAAAGAACGCATCGGAAAAGCCGGGACTTTTTATGCGGGGAAACGCGAGAGCAACGAAGGCGACTGGATGGTCATAGAATCGCGAATGCGCAATATCGCCCGGCCGGATGGCAGGATGCCCGAAGACTTCTTCGGCGAAGTCGGCACTCTCGAGCGCCTGCCGGAGAAGATGCGCAGTGAGGTTAGGCAGTTGCAGCCGGCCGCGGGAGCCCCGCAGGCAGATTCACCGGAAACCGGCGACCTTGCCGATGCAGCTCTTGTAAGACTGACCCCGCCCTATAATGCCGCCGTCCGGGCTCTCGCAGTTCTCAAAGAAGCTCTCGATGCATTGCGCGAAGCCGCCGGCAGAAAACCAGAGCCATCGCCGCCTGCAACAGCGGGCCTGAGCTGTCCATCTCTGGCAATGACGGGTGAAACCGTCAGCATGAACGTTACGCTGCCTGCCGTCGTCAGCGGCAACAGCGGCGGTTCTCCCGGAACATTCGCCCCTTATGGCCGACACGACCCCGACTCACCGGAAGGAATGCTGGCTCTTTTGAATTATAAACGGGCGGTAGAGTCGGGTCATCCGCCGGCACGCACCGGTCAGTCGGCCGACAGTGGACAGTCGCCGGGATTCCTGGTCAGCTGGGATTTCGGAGATGGAACCATCAGCGACAAAAGCTCCAGAAAAAGCGCAAGTCACGCATACCGGAATCCTGGGCGCTATACAATCCGGGTTTCCATCTCCACCACAAATGAACCGAATACCGCCGTGGCGGTGAATTCCACTCAAATAACCATTCAGCCGCCAAAAGAAACGCCCGAAAAAACTCCGGCGAAGCCGCCGGTAAAATCCGACGGCCGCCTTCCGTGTGGCCACATGCCAGGCGAATGCGCAAAAAACGGCATCAAATCGATAAGATGCATGCTCCACTCAAGCGAGATCAGCACACGCTAGGAGCGAAGACGGAAGGAACCGCCCACAGAGTTTCGAGCGAGAGAAATCACTTCATGCATCAATGGGAAGAAGGAAATCCGTTTCTCTGATCGAGGGAAGATTCGAGATGACCACTCTTTCGTCAGCAGAATGGCGACTGGTGCCGGTCAGTCATCTTTCACCGTCAGGTTCCCTTCCACAGCTACGCCCCGGTTCCCGTAATTGGGATTGACCTGGGTCAGGGTCATGTTGAACGTTCCGCCCGAAGCCCCTTCCGGAATGGCGACGGACAGATTGAACGACTTGTTCAGCTTCTCCCCGGGTGGCGCCCTGTAGCTGAAGGTTTTAGAATTCTTTCCGATGGTGAGGGAAACCTCGATCCCGTAATAGAAAGCCTCGGAGGTCGTCGGATTGTCGGAGATGGCGGTTCCGGAAATGGTGACGATCCCGACGTGGTGTACCTTCCCGGAATATGAGTATACATCCCAGAATTTCGGCGAAGTCATCGTGGGTGGGGTGACCAGTTCCGCGCCGGAAATGGTGTATTGGATGTGGTGGCATCCCCACTCGGCGACTCCGCTGACGCTTCCGCCGGCCGGGGCAGCAGGCTTCGGTTGCTGTGTCTTCGGCTGCTCCGTCTTCGGTTTCACCGTGACATGACAGGTGAAATCACGTTTCGAGCAGAAGCTGTCTTCAACCTCGAGCCGGACGCTCTCGGTCTTTTTTGCAGTGCGCCGGAAGACGGGACCGGTCGGCTCCATTCTGACGCCATCGACATACCAGCGATAGTGAAGAATATTTTTGGGTTCTTTTCCCCGAAGGGATGCTTTCAATTCGTAAACCTGGCCCTCTTCGGGATTGCACACTCTTGGGTTGGTGAAGACCTGGAAGCCGGTGCGCTTGAGAATCTGTTCTGCGCTCGCTTTCAGCTCCGCGACCTCACTGGCTGCCTCATCGAGGGTCACCCGGTCCTTGTCCTGTTCGGAACTTGTCAGAATGATATCGCCGTATCCAGTAGTATAGTTTTGACGATAGTTCAGAAAACCTTCGCACAGATCCTTCACTTCGGCGGCGGCTTCCTCTCGCTCCGATTCCAGGTTGGAATTCAGTTTGCCACGAATCATGGAAAGCCACGTGAGATACGACTGGAACCCGGCTCGCCAGCCCTCCACCTCGGAGGGATACCCCGTCTTGGTCGCCATCCACTGGGCCGTGGAGCGCATGATGAACGATGCCGGCTGCCCGACGTGGACATACTCATGTTTGATGGTCGCCGCCCAGTCCGCCGTGGCTCTGAAGTCTTCCGTTCCCAGCTCCTGCTTGTGGCTTGTGCCCTTGATGACCTCTTCGGCCAGTTTTTCATTCAGGGTGATGACCTTGGTATCGACATTGGTGTCTGCATTGTCGTTGGATTCCACGGGGCCCACCCGCATTTTCCCCGTGCTGAAGCGGCTGCGGAGTTCTTCCGCGGCGGCTTCACCCTCGAACCTGCGGTAGAACCCGACAATGGAGTCGATCGCCTTCTGCTGCCGCGAGGAAAACTGTTGTGGCTGGTCCGCGGCTGGTGCCGGGGGAGCTGGTACCGGAGCCGGCGCCGGAGGTTCGGGGGCAGGTTTCTTGTCCTTTTTTCCCAGGACCTCCTTTTTCCAGGGTTTCTCCACATTCTTCTTCCAGAACGAGGAAAACCCTCCCGCATACGCCGTTGCCGAAACAAGCACACACAGAACCACTGCCAGAATCCTCATTGAATTCTCCAATCGATTGAAACCCCGTTGAAACACCCGCACAGGGTTCAGCAATATTTTTCCCAGTATACTGTTTCTCATGAAATGCGCGCCACCCATTATGAGATATCACTTTTGCGCTTGCCAGACTTTCCATATTCCTTCTATTCTTGCTGGAGTGTGGAGCACACGTTACTCTTCCTCCAAGAGAAAAAAAGACATCTGATGATATTCTTTATCTTCCGAAGGCAGGGAACCGGCCTTCGCTCGATTGTCGGAATCGGCGTTTTTGGCACACCTTAATACCATGAAAACGGCAGCAGGTCTAGTTTTCAACCATCTGCAGGCGATAACATCAGGCATTCCCAGAATCCTGCGCCGTTCACGACAGCCTGCAGAGTCCTTAATATTCAAAGGTTGTGCACAGATGATGCCCGGTGTAGCATGGCGTGTGAAATAAATCAGCCGCTACCTTATCGGGGGTCATGAATGGATGTATTCCAGTTTCGGGACCGACTTGTTGAGGATTACCGCCGCTTTTCCACCAGCTTCACGAAAATCCAGGCGCCGGATATCCGATCGTTCGTCGCGCAGACCTACGATGCAGGACGGTTCTGGCCGCCGCCCCTGATCCAGCTGAATCCGAACTTCGTTCGGGCCGGCTCCATCGAGGATCTCGTCCTCCAGGGTCGGCTGCATCCCGAATGCAACGCCCTGTTCCGGCGGGACAAAGACACGTTCCCCGGTGGCAAGACCCTGTATCTGCACAAACACCAGGAAGAGGCAATTGCCATCGCCTCCCGGGGTGAAAGCTACGTCCTGACGACCGGAACCGGTTCAGGCAAGTCTTTGAGCTACTTCATCCCGATCGTCGATCATGTCCTTCGCCGGAAAGGCGGGCATGACTCCGGAAAGCAGATCTCCGCCATCGTCGTCTACCCGATGAACGCTCTCTGCAACAGCCAGCGCGACGAGCTCGACCGGTTCCTTGGAAGTAATGGCCCAGTGACGTTCGCCCGCTACACCGGTCAGGAAAGCGAGCAGGACCGCGAGAGACTGGCGGACAATCCCCCGGACATCCTTCTCACGAACTACATGATGCTCGAACTCATTCTGACCCGCCAGCAGCACCCGGATCTTGCGATCGTAAAAGCGGCACAGGGCCTTCAATTCCTGGTCCTGGACGAACTGCACACCTACCGAGGCCGGCAGGGCGCCGACGTGGCAATGCTGGTTCGCCGGGTCCGTGAATCCCTGAACCTGAATCTTCTCTGCGTCGGCACATCCGCCACCATGGTCAGCGACGGAGACGCCGCAGCCCGGCGAAAAGTCGTTGCCGGAGTGGCCGGTACGTTGTTCGGTGCGCCGGTCAAGCCTGAAAATGTCGTGACGGAAACCCTCCAGCGCGTGATTCCCGAGTCGACAGCCGTCGATTCAGAGTCTCTTGCCCGGGTTATTCGATCCGGCATTCCCACGGGGGCAACATTCTCAACGCTCAGACAGCACCCCCTTTCCGCCTGGATCGAACTCGAACTCGGCCTTCAGATGGAGGAAGGGAAATGGGTTCGCCGTGCGCCGGTCAGCATTAAGTCGGCAGCAGAGCGGCTTTACCAGGCGAGCGGTGTTCCGGCGGAAACCTGCACGGCGTTCCTCTCTGAATTTCTGATGCTCTGTTATCAAACGCGGGACGACGACGGTCGAAGTCTTTTCGCCTTCCGGCTCCACCAGTTTTTCTCCGGCGCCGGAACGGTATTTTCCACTCTCGACGCGCCCGGGAGCCGCTATTTAACCGTTGAGGCACAGCAATTCAAGCCCGGCGAACGTGACAGAACATTATTCAGCATGTGTTTCTGCCGGGATTGCGGTCAGGAATACATGCCGGTCTGGGCTACCCTTGAAAATAAAACCCCGGTCTCTTTCTCGCCGCGCGAACTCAGCGAGAAGACGCGCGAAGATGCCGAGGACGACAAGCTCACGTTCGGGTTCTTCATGCCCGACCCCGACGGCCGGTTCGACGAAAACGATTTCGAAGGCGTCTTCCCCGAAGAATGGCTGGAACAGCATCGTGACGAATGGCGGCTCAAATACAGCTTCAGGAAGTATGCGCCCATCCGGACAGCCGTTTCACCCGATGGCCTGGCGAGTGTTTCAGGACTGCCGGGATGGTTCATCCCGAAGGGCTTCAAGTTCTGCCTGAATCCTGACTGTCATATGGTCTACGATTCGTCAACCCGTTCGGATATCACGAAGCTTTCGACGCTGAGCAGTGAAGGGCGGAGCTCTGCCACGACAATGCTGACGTTGTCGGGGCTGCGCTATCTCCTCGAAGAAGCCGAAGGCCTCGACGACAAGGCGAAAAAACTGCTCGGCTTCACCGACAACCGGCAGGATGCCTCTCTGCAGGCCGGGCATTTCAACGACTTCGTTCAGATCCTCCTTCTTCGAAGTGCTCTGCTGGCTGCCATTCAGGACACCCCCGGTCATGTTCTTCGAGATGAAATACTGACCCAGCAGGTCTTCACGCACCTTCGACTGGCCTCGGAAGATTTCCTGGCGAACCCCGAAGCTCGCGGGAACAGGCTCGAACAGACCCGGCGCACCCTGCGCGACGTGCTCGGCTACAGGCTCTACTTCGATCTCAAGAGAGGCTGGCGCCTCATGAACCCGAATCTCGAACAGATCGGGCTTCTCGGAATCCGTTATCAGGGCCTGGAAGAGTGCGTAACGACCGAGGAATCCTGGGCGGCAACGCATCCCCTGCTGGCATCCGCGACACCTGCCACCAGAAAGGAAATATGCCGTTTGCTGCTCGATACCATGCGGCGCGGTCTCTGCATCAAGACGATCTATCTCGACAGCCAGCACCAGGAGCAGATTCGAAACAAATCCTTCGCCGACCTCAAGGAACCCTGGGGCCTCGCGGTCGACGAGCGCATGTTCTGCTCAGCCGTCATGGTTCCGACATCAACCCCGCCCAAACTTCGCGAGCGCATTCCGACACTGTATATTTCCGTCCGGTCCCGCTTCGGGAAGCATCTGAAACTGCGCTCCACCTGGGGCGAAAACAAGGCCGACTGGCCGAAAAAATTTGACGAAGCCGTCTACGCAGAGATCATGAGCGGGCTTCTTCATACCATGACGAACTACGGCCTGGTGCAGAACATCGATCTCGACGGCCGCACCGGATATCAGGTCGACTCCGGCATCATCGAGTGGACGCTCGGTGACCCGGCGGCCGTATCAGAAGCTTCCGGAACCAAATCCAATACGTTCTTCCGCACGCTGTATCAGAATGTGGCGAATGCCCTTGTCGGTCAGCACCAGAGCCTCCATCAACTCCGAGCCGCCGAGCATACTGCCCAGGTCGATGCGGAAGTCCGGCAGAAACGGGAAACAGCGTTTCGTGAAGCCGCACTGCCGCTCCTGTTCTGTTCGCCCACCATGGAGCTCGGTGTCGATATCGCAACGCTCAATACCGTGTATCTTCGCAACGTACCTCCGACACCGGCAAACTACGCCCAGCGAAGCGGGCGCGCAGGCCGAAGCGGGCAACCGGCGCTGGTCATCACCTACTGCGCCAACCGCTCCCCGCATGATCAGTATTTCTTTGCGGATCCGACCCGCATGGTGGCCGGAAGCGTTAATCCGCCGGCTATCGACCTGGCGAACGAAGACCTGATAAGAAGCCATCTTCATGCCGTGTGGCTGGCACAAACAGGACAGAAGCTTCCATCCTCGATCCGTGAAGTTCTCGATGTGGAAAATGAATCCGAGCTGCCCGTTCGCAGCGACCTGAACCAGGTGATGGAGACCCCTCGCTGCCGCCAGGGGTCTGTCGAGCGTGGAGTGCGCATTCTCGATATGCTGAAAAACGAACTCAAGACGGATCTTGCCGCCTGGTATTCCGCAGACTGGCTCGATCGCACCATCAGCCAGGCGTTCCGGTTCTTCGAGCAGTCATTCGAGCGCTGGCGCGGCATGTATCAGGCCACACGTCAGCAGATGACCCGCACTCACGCGATCACCATGAATGCCACGGCATCCGATCGCGAGCGCCGTGAAGCCAAGCAGCGCTATGACGAAGCCCATACCCAGATGGATATGCTGCTGCAGGCCAGGCCGGATCTCAATTCTGATTTCTATACATATCGCTATCTCGCAAGCCAGGGATTCCTGCCGGGATATAATTTTCCCCGTCTGCCCCTGCTGGCCTACATTCCCGGCCGCCGCGAGCGGGTGGGGCGAGACACGTTCCTTTCGAGGCCCCGGTTCCTCGGCCTCTCGGAGTTCGGCCCCCAGGCGCTGGTCTATCACGAAGGCAGTCGATATCGCGTCGTAAAAGCCTCCCTTGCGGCGCGCGATCTCGAAACGGTCGCCACCGGCGCCGCTCTGCCGATGCGAACGGCGCGGCTCTGCCCGAACTGCGGATACGGCCATTTCGGCGCTCAGCAGGAGGCCGAGACATGCATCCATTGCCACAGCGGTCTTGAGGGCGGCCTGTTCCTCAACTCCCTCTACCGCATCGACCAGGTGGGCACCAGGCGGGCCGACCGGATCACCTCCGATGAGGAAGAACGCCAGCGGCTCGGCTACGATCTTCAAACCACGCTTCAGTTTCCCTTCGGGAACGGGAAGCCGAGAATAAATACTGCAATCTATAGATATAGCGATGACGATCTGCTCGAAGCTCGATTCTGCTCCGCCGCGACCGTCTGGCAGATCAATCTCGGCTGGCGTAATCGTACAAACAAAAGCGTTCACGGCTTCAACATCGATGTAACCTCGGGTACCTGGTGCAAAGATACTCAGGCACCTCTCGACGACGATGTGGAGGTCGAGGAAGGCCGCTCTGTCCAGCGCATCACCCCTTTTGTCGAAGACCGACGTAACATTCTCCTCATGACCCTCAAACATCAGCTTGAAACCGGCCTGATGGCCACATTCGAATACGCTCTCAAGCGAGGTATCGAGTCGGTATTCCAGCTGGAAGAGAATGAGATTGCCTCTCAGCCGATGCCGACCGCCGCAAAGCGAAACTCGATTCTTTTCTTCGAATCTGCCGAAGGCGGAGCCGGGGTCCTCACCCGCCTGACCACCGATCTCGGATTACTCGAAAAAGTAGCGCGCCGGGCTCTTGAAATCTGTCATTACCGTTCCCGTTCCGGTAATTGGGAAGCGCCTGAAGATCTCGAAGACGTGAAGCCCGAATGTGAAGCCGGATGCTACAAGTGCCTGCTCAGCTATTCCAATCAGCCCGAGCATAAACAGATCGATCGCAGAAACGCCGATTTTCTGGCCGTTCTGTGCCGGCTGGCGCATGCACGGGGCACAAAGGCGGTTGACGGCTTCACGCCGGAAGGCCAGTTCGAACAGCTGCTGGCAAAATGCGAAAGCAGCCTCGAAAAAGCCTGGCTGACGTGCGTGAGAGACAGCGGGTATCACCTGCCCGACGACGCCCAGCGCCTGCTGTCGGAGTTCGATACACGGCCCGACTTCCTCTACCGCGAACGGCAGATCATGGTCTACGTCGACGGCCCCCACCACGAAGCCGATGCCAGGAAGAAGCTCGACCAGGCCCAGGCGACAAGGCTGAAAAACGCGGGGTTCGAAGTCATCCGCTTCCCGAAAGAGCAGTCGACCTGGCCCGACATCTTCGCCCGCTACCCCGATATTTTCGGCAGTATAAAATCATGAAATGGATAACGAATCCCAGGTGGTGTTTCTATGAACGATACTATTGAATCTGCCGCGACGGCAGCCCCGGTCGTCTTTCAGCCCGGAAGTCTCGTGCATCTGCGCGGCCGGGAGTGGATCGTCATGCCCGAGAGCCGCAGCGAGATCATGCACCTGCGCCCGCTGGGCGGGGCCGATGAAGACGCCGTCATGGTGTATCTCCCCCTCGAAGCGGCGGCGCCTCGTGCGGCCACCTTCGCGCCGCCCGATCCGCGTATGTCGGGTTCGCAGGCTTCGGGACTCCTGCTGCGCGAAGCCCTTCGGCTGAAGCTGCGCGCCGGGGCCGGCCCGTTCCGGAGCTTCGGCCACCTCGCTTTCGAACCCCGCGCGTATCAGCTCGTGCCGCTCCTGATGGCGCTCAAGCTCGACCCGGTCCGTCTGCTGATCGCCGACGGAGTTGGTATAGGCAAGACTATTGAAGCCGGCCTCATCGTGCGCGAACTGCTCGATCGCGGCGAGATCACTCGCTTTTCGGTCATCTGCCCGCCCCATCTGTGCGAACAGTGGCAGAAAGAGCTCGCATCGAAGTTCAACCTGGTCGGCGAGGTCGTGCGCACCGGCACGGCGGGCCGCCTCGAACGCGGTCTGCCGGCGGGCACCTCGATCTTCGACGTCCACCCGTTCACCATCGTTTCGCTCGACTACATCAAGTCCGACAGGCGCCGCGACGAGTTCCTGCGCGCCTGCCCGGAATGCGTCATCGTCGATGAGGCCCACACGTGCGTCCAGGCGGGCACCGACACCCGGCATCAACGCTACAAGCTGTTGAAGGGCCTCGCCGAGAATGACAGGCGCCACATGCTGTTCCTGACCGCGACCCCGCACTGCGGCAGCGATCCGACCTTCGACAACCTCCTCGCCCTCCTCAACCCGGCATACCTCGGCCTGAGCGAGCTCCCCGAGACGCACCGCCGGGAACTGCGCGAGCAGCTCGCCGTCCATCTCGTCCAGCGCCAGCGCCCCGATATCGACGAGTGGCGCGACGCAACCATCTTCCCCGACCGCCAGGTCAAGGAAATGACCTACTCCCTGACCGGCGCCTGGGGCAGACTGTTCGACGACGTCGTCGGCTACGCGCGTGAAATGGTCGCGGCAACCGAAGGCAAGAGCCATCTCCAGCAGCGCATGGGCTGGTGGGCCGCTCTCGCCCTGCTCCGATGCATCAGCTCCAGCCCGGCCGCCGCCGTCATCGCCCTCCGCACCCGCCTCCGCGCCGTCGCCGGGCTGTCCGAAGATAAACAGGCCGAGGAAATCGAGCGCCAGGGCATTGAGACGGTCTTCGACGGCGAAGACATCGAGCTGCTCTCCTCCGACGAGAATGTCCCGGCCGGCGTTCCTGAAACGATCCTCGAAACCTCCCCGGAAGGCCGCCAGCTGCTGGCACTTGTGGAACGCGCCGAGAGCCTTCGCGGCCCTGCCGAAGACCCCAAACTGGACGAGGTCGCCCGACAGGTGAAGGCCCTCGTCAAAGACGGATTCAACCCCGTCATCTTCTGCCGGTATATCGCCACCGCGCATTATATCGCCGAATACCTGGCCGTCGAGATCGGCACCGAAACGCTCCGGGTTGCCTGCGTGACCGGCGAGCTGCCCCCCGAAGAGCGGGAAGAAAAGGTCGAGGCGCTCGGCGAGTTCGACCGCCGCGTTCTGGTCGCCACCGACTGCCTCTCCGAAGGAATCAACCTGCAAAGCCTGTTCGATGCCGTCATCCACTACGATCTCTCCTGGAACCCCACCCGCCACGAGCAGCGGGAAGGGCGCGTCGACCGTTTCGGCCAGCCGCGCAAGGTGGTGCGCACGCTGATGTTCTACGGAGCCAACAACCCGGTCGACGGCGCGGTTCTCAACGTCATCCTGCGCAAGGCCGAGCGCATACGCAAGGCGCTGGGTGTGACGGTTCCGATGCCAACCGACAATACGGCGGTGACGCAGGCCATCATGAAGTCAGTCCTTCTTCGCAAAGGCTCGGTTCTCGACCCCAACCAGCCCCTCCTGAACTTCGGCGAGATCGAACGACAGGTCGAGACCGCCTGGGAATCGGCACGAGAAAAGGCTCTACAAAACCGCACCATCTTCGCGCAGCGCCGTCTGCGGCCGGCCGACGTCATTCCCGAATGGAGCAAGGCCAGCAACATCCTGGGCGGCCCGGAAGACGTCGAACGCTTTCTTGCCCGCGCGGTCGAGCGGCTCGGCGCACCCCTCGAAGATCTTCGCGGCCAGAAAAAACTCCCCGTTCCCCATCTGCCGCCGGCGCTCCGCGACCGCCTCGCCGGAGCCGGGTTCGAAAAAGCCCTGCGGCTTTCCTTCCGGCCACCCATCCCGGCCGGCGCCGAGTTCATTCACCGATCGCACCCGCTGGTCGCCCTCATCGCGGACGAAGTTGCCGAGCGCGCCCTGGCCGAATCCCCGGAAACCCCGGGCGACGCCGCTGCCGGACTCCTGCCGGCGGCCCGCTGCGGAGCCATGTTCACAAAGGCCGTTTCCGAGCGAACGGTATTCCTGCTGCTGCGCCTGCGGTGCCAGATCTCGCTCGAACTGCGGGTGGACGGCAAATACCGGCAGGCCCGCCATCTTCTGGCCGAGGAATGTCTCACCGTCGCGGTTCAGGGCGATGGCGCCTCGGTCCGGCTCATGGACGAAAATGAGGCCCTGCCTCTCATGGAAGCCCCGCCGATGCCGGGCCGGAACATGGCCCCCGAACAGCGCGCACGCCAGATCCAGAGCGTCATCGACGAGCTTCCCGGCCTCCGCCCACATCTCGACGAGCTTGCGCGGAACCGGGCGAACGAGCTTCTCGCCGATCACCAGCGCGTCCGGAAGGCTGCCGATGCCGTGGGCCGGCGCTACCAGGTCACTCCCTGTCTCCCCGCCGACCTCATCGGCATCTACGTTCTGCTCCCCGTCGCGAGCCTGTAAGGAGAACCGGTCATGGCCAGACTGACGCGTGAACATGGCTTTACGGCATTACG
>Ga0079303_10000085_pt1 | contig 19080 bp, 12 predicted proteins | sample Methanogen_OWC_FD_77073 | JGI IMG/M metagenome (GOLD analysis project Ga0079303, IMG submission 77073) | Enriched soil microbial communities from Old Woman Creek wetland in Ohio, USA - Methanogen_OWC | ecosystem: Environmental > Terrestrial > Soil > Wetlands | place: USA: Ohio | collected...
AAAAATCCGAAAAACCCCAGAAAAAGAACCAGAATACCGATGAAAAGTCGGCGATGCCTGAAAAACCCGAAACGGTATACGATCTTGGAAATATCGTGGTAAAAGGCGAGGACGGTTCCAGTATCAAGGACACATCAAAAAAAAGAATCGCTTATCTGACCAAGGATTCTCTCGTCTCCGGAGCCGCTTCGGAAAAAAAGACGGTAGCCGGATTCGTACCTTCTGGAGATGTTCATTCAGATCCAAAATGCGAAGGTCCGGTAAAGAATGAAAAATATACGGTTGAAAGCATGGCGGGAAATTATTCCGAATCCCGCACGACCGGAATAGCCGAATTTGAAAAAAGCATCCCGGCCGAGCGCCTGAAAACAAAAACCACCGTAAAAATAACCGGAGACGAGTCGGGAGGATACCGGTTCAAGAGCGATTTCCGCGATCTCAAGGCGGTTGTTTCTTACGAATCCGAGGAAGAATGCAAGAACTTCACCGACGCGAAACTGGTAATATCCGACGCGACCAGAAGCCTTCCCGGCTTTGACGCGTTTCCAAACAACTATATCGATTCCGATATCAGAGGAATTAAGCTGTCGGGAGGTTTTTCCTCGCCTGAAGGACGTTTCACGGTGGGTTTTGACAACATATCAAGAAAGATCAGAATACCTTCCGCCGCCCTCGAAGACCGTTATGACGCTTCGCTTTTTTCACTCGGTTACGCCAAAGACCTCGTGTGCGGCAATAATCCGCTGACGCTCGAATTGAAGGCCTCGAACGATTCGCTCGATATCCGCTCCGCTCAAAGCTCTTCCGATTCGTCGATGGTATTATCGGTCAACGCCGAAAGGCCGGTCTCGGACAAAGTGCTGGTCCAGATCACCCCCGAAATAGCTAAAAACGGAGGAAATACGGCCAAAGCCGGAGGAAGCGTCTCGGCCGTAATGAAGGACGGCTCGAACGCGAAATATACGGTGACCGCCGGCAGGCAGGCCAGAAAATACGATACTGCAACATTTTTATTTCCCGACGAAAATTCTCTGGTCTGGGCGCAGGACGGCGCGGGCGCGAACAGATTCGCAGCGGGCGCCTTCGAGACCGACGAAAAATTCACGGAAATCGCCGCGGAGGCGAGCATGCCATCGGGAACTAAATTGAAAGCGTCTTACAGGGGATCGAAAATAGACGGACTTTTATATCTTACCGACCTCAACTCGCGCGACGCCAGATTCACGTTCGCGCAATTCGCAAATGGCGCCAGCGCGGGCAAATTCACGCTCGCCGCCGAACACCCGCTCGGCCCCGGGTATGCCGCCGACTTATCGGCGAAATCCACGACCGTTTCAGATTCCACATCCGGACTCGCGCCATATATTCCAAAATACGAATATTCTCTCGGTTTGAAATACGATGGCGAAAACGGCTGCAGAGGAAGGATTTCAGGAAACGTCAAGGAAAAGATGGACACTGCCAGAACCGATGCCGCCAATGTCCAGGTTCCGTCATACACGACAGTCGATCTGGATCTTTCAAAGGATTTTTCGGAGAACGGCAAAGTCATGTTCAGGGCCGGAAATCTCTTAAACAGCGAACTCAACCTGAGGCCGGGATATAAGTTCCGCGGCAGGTCATTCGCGATAGGACTCGGATACTCGTATTAAATATTTCAAAACAAAGGAGTGGTAATCGTGGTCGAATATTTCCAGAAGGGCGGACCGGTCATGTACGCGATACTGGTCATGTCGATATACGCTTTAACCGTTTTCATCGAAAGGTTTTATTATTTTTACAAGATAAGTTTCAACTACAGGAATTTCACCATGGACCTGAAAAAAATGATAGTCGACAAGGAAGTGGACTCGGCTTTCATGAAACTCAGAAAGACTCCGGGACCGCTTCCGGCGATACTCCTTCAGCTCATGAACACGATCGCCGACGGAGCGTCTGACCTGAAAGGCCGCCTCAACGAAATTGGAAGCTATGAAATACAGAAGGCTGAAGGAAAGTTGAAGCACCTGGCTGTTGTCGGAAACCTTACGCCGCTTCTGGGGCTTCTGGGCACAGTCACCGGAATGATTTCGGCTTTTTCATCCATTTCACAGCGCGGGGCCAACAGCCCCACCATCGTCGCCGGCGGAATATCGGAGGCGCTTATCGCCACCGCTTACGGCCTCATAATAGCCATTCCGGCTGTCGTCGCATATAATTATCTGGCGACGCGCTATGAATCGATAATTCTCGAGACCGAACACGCCGCCACCGAATTTCTTGACTTCATCGAGAAGAAGGAAGGTACGAAATGAACTCCGGCGTAAGCTTCAGAAAACCCAGGAAAATGAGGGCTGACATCAACATGATCAATCTCATCGACGTGATGTTCATCCTGAATATTTTTCTGCTCATCACCACGTCTTTTTCAATGCCTTCATCGGCGATAGACGTCAGCCTTCCAAAAACGACGCAGGCCAAAACCCAAAACAGCGATCCGGCCAACCTCGAGGTCAAGGTGGACAGGATGGAGAGGGTCTACCTGAACAATTCCCGCGTAAGCCCGGAAAAACTGAAGGATACTTTCGCCGAAAAAAAGATGCTGTCGCAAAACGTCAAGCTCGTAATAACCGCCGACGCCATGTGCTCGCACGGAAAAATAGTCGAGATACTCGACCTGGCCAAAAAATATGGCGTCACGAATCTCAACATTTCAACCGAAAACACCGTTGGAGAAAAGTATGAACGACAAAGGGCAATGGCGAACTGAAACAGATGAAGCTGTGAAACGGGAGATTCAGTCTTCGGCCCCCGCGCCTGAAAACGATAACGGGCGCCAGCCGATGTTCGCTCTGAAGGGTCCGAAAACGGCCGGAATGAAAAGGACGGCAGACAGGATTTATCGCTTCGCGGCGCACATCGAAAGGGCGGTCAGACGATCTCCTGAACTGCCTGCATTTATACTGTCGGTTCTGGTCCATCTTTCCGTTTTCATCCTCTTCTCCTGCTTCGCTTCGGATTATTTCGGAAACCCGTTCGGTAACGGCATTGAAGCGTCTTCGGGCGATATGACCGTCAGAATCGATTATACCGGGTCTCAAACGCGGTCCGCAAAAGCGCCCGCTTCGCCTTCTTACAGGCCACTTGTCGCGAAAACCGTCGCCATCAGAAGAAGTTCCGCCGGCGGGCAGACCAGAACCGCAAAAAAACTCGCGCAGGCCAGGCCGACCGACTCGACCGCACCCGCTTCGAAAGCCGAAAAACCTCTTTCTCTGGCCGAGGCCGTCGACGCCATACCATTGAGGAACGCCGCAGCCAAAAAGACCATGGATATCCCGGCCGACATCGAAAAAGAACTCGGCCAAAAACTCAGAACGGCGAAATTCGAGGAAACCGCCGCGGCTACATCGGAAGTCGCGGCCAGGGCGGCCGGAGAAAGGCCGGACCTGGAAGACATCACGATCGACAAAACAGGCGTCAAATATATCGACGAAGACGGCGCGATTTCGTCAGCCGACATCGTCGCGGAAAGCTCGGATAAAGCCACGGCGCCAATGATAACCGAATACCAGAAAGCCGGAGAAGGCCAGTCTTCCGCTGCAGCATCGAACGCGGGAGCGGGCGGAAACGGAGAAAAAAAAGGCGGTCTGGGCCCGCGCGGCACTCCGGGCGGCACCAGAAAATCGGGCCTGGTCTTCGAAATGGTTGAAAACAGCGGATACAACGAAGTCCCCAGTTTCCTCAACGGACCTCCGGAAATCGTTTATCCGAAATGGGCTCAGACACAGGGCGTAGAAGGCTGCGTGAAAGTCATGCTGGAGATACTGCCGAACGGGGAAGTCGGCTCCGTATCCCGGGTCCAGTCGCCGATATCCGACGCCCTGGCCCAGGAACTCGTCAGACAGGCTGAAATGTGGCGCTTTAAGCCGGTATATCGAAACGGAAGGGCGTTGTCCGGAAACGTTATCGTCACCGTCGATTTCTCGCTGGCCCAGAAAACGGCATCCAGATGAATAATTTATTGGAAAAATATATCCTGTACTCGGAGGCGGAACAAAACGTTCTGCCTCTTGGTTTTTCATGCGGTTCAAATTGCGTGTTCTGCAGCCACAAAAATATCGGCGCGGGCTCGTACCTTTACGAATTCACGAGATATTCCAGATCGGCGGATGAAATCATCGAACACGTCGGCTTTCTCGATCCCGGCAAACGCGTGGCGATAGGCGATTCGGCCACAAAGATATTCGAGGGCGAGCCTTTTTTGAACAAAGACTTAGTCAGGGTATTAAGAGCTGTAAGAACGCGGGTGAAAAAGGCCCCGATAGTCATAACGACATCCGGCGCCCTTATCGGCATGGATTTTTTCGAGGCGCTGGACGATCTCGCCCCCGTTTACGTTAATTTCTCGCTGAATTCATACGATCGCGATGTTTTGAAGGCCATAGCTCCCGGGCTTCAGGCCGGAAAAGTCTTCGAAAATTTCGAGAAACTCTGCGCGGCCAAAGAATCGGTAAAAGTGTGCGCCAGCCTGATGGCGGTCAATGGAAGGCTTACGAACGCCGAAGGCATCGCCCGCGATGTGGCCAGAATGAGGCTGATCGAAGGCCTGGAAATGATCAGGATTTTCCTGCCGAGATTTTCGGATAAGTCGTTCGGCTTTTTTTTTCGCGACATGGACGAATATCGTTCGTATGTAAGGGAAATCATATCTATGGCGGGATCGTTTTCCGGTCCGGGAACCCCGGTGATGGCGGAACCGGTAGCGCCGGAGTCAGCCGAAGTAAGCGTTTTCAGAGTGATTCCGGGATCGCGCGCCGCTCTGGGCGGAGCGGCGCCGGGCGACAGGATCCTTTCCGTCAACGGAAAAATCCCCGTGACGCGCTCGCACGCGCATTCCATGATCGTCAAGTCGCGCGAGCGCGTCGACATCAGGATCGAAAGCGGAAAAAACCTTGTTTACGAGAACTTCGACGGAACCACGGAGGGCGCCGGAGGCATCGTCTTCGAGTCTGACATTTCGCATAACGCTTACGAATCGCTGAAAAACATAAATAAAAAGCTCACAGACGAAGGACGGTCCGCCGTCATGGCGACGACCGGGCTTTCAACCGATTATATCGGGGCGTTTCTCGCCAAACACGGGTTCTCGTCGCTTAATCCATTTCCGGTGACGAACCGTTCTTTCGGCGGCAATATCGACTGCGCCGGCCTTCTTTCATTTCGCGATATCGCGAACGCTATAAACGAAAAGCATTCGAAGGCCTCGTCGCTTAAAAATCGCGAATCGGCGCTGATCATTCCAGGCGCGATGCTCGACCACCTGGAAATCGACATTGCCGGAACCAGCCTTTTCGATTTCACCGAAGAGACCGGTTACGAGGTATATGTGCGCTAACGTTATGTATAAGAGTTGACGGCGCGCGCACGGGCAGAAAACTTAAGTCGCAAACGAGCGCGCCTGAAAAGCTTAAAAATTCCCGTCCGTAAGCTTGTCGTAATAAGCCTTTCTGATATAGATAAGGGAACGGTAAATATTGATATTGTTGCGCTGGTCGTTGGTCAGAAACGTGATCTCGAGAGCGACGATCTTTTCCTTCTTGTCGAAACCGACCACACTGCCGTTATATTTTCCTTTATATCTGGCGCGCGCCTTCTCCTTCTGCTTGTCCGAAACGTTAAAATAAGGATGATTCATATAATAAGAGTCGATATGCATATCGTAAGCGGCTATTTCGGTTTCGACGGGCGTATTCGTCGTCGGATCGACCGCTGAGGCGATGACTCCGACCTTGCCCGAACTTTTTTCGACGCCCTTTATGATCGCGTCCTTGTCTTCCTTCGCCACGTCGCCGGGAGAAGGCCTGGTCGAAGAGGTTTTCCGGCAAAGTGACACGAGCCCGTTGGCGGACTTGTTTAGAGTGTAGATTATATATTCGTCCTCGCGTTTTGAATCGTCGTTCTGGTCTACCTTGACCTTTCGAAGCTGGATATTGGTCCGGTTATCGGCCTCCTCGTAATCGACCAGTTCCGCCGACTCGCGAACGTCCTGTTCGAAGTGAAGGATTAAAAGCCTGGAATCGCGAAGGTTATCGCCCTGTACGCTCGACACTTCAGTATTGAAAATGCCTTCCCTGAAAAAATTTATCAAACCGATGAACATAAGCGAAAATATCGCGACCGAAATCATCACTTCTACAAGTGTGAAAGCATTTTTCGCGCGGCTTCCTGATGGCTGGAATTTTTCGTGATTTCTCATTTTCCCGGTCCTCAATACTTTTTGTTGGTAACGATGGTATACATCGTGTACTTCATTTCTTTCATCTGATTGTCCCGTTCGTACTTGTATTCGACCCAGCGGACTTCGACGAGTATCTGTATCCTAGAGATCAGGCGCGCGTATTCATCGGATATGGCGTTCTCTGGAATTTTCGAGGGATCGGGCGTCTCGAGCGGGTAAAAAGAGACCCTCGTATATCTTTTGAAATTCGGAAACCCTGGAATGGTGTCCCATCCTTCGCTTCTTTCGAATATTTTCCAGTTAGGCTGGAACGGGGACCAGCCGTTACCGGTATCGGTTTCTTCCTTCAGTAACTGGTAGAGCCTCTCAAATTCTCCCCATTTTTTCACGTCGGACATCGGATTATTGGGAGTGCGGATGCCGCCGAACTTGAGCTCCTCTATCTTCTGAATCGCCAGATTGGCGGCATGCATGGCGTTGACGCTTTTCATGTTGGCCTGTGTGGTATAGCGATACATCATGATAATTGGAATGATCGAAAAAGAAAAAATGGCGATAGCCATAAGTATCTCGAGCAGTGTGATGCCCGATCTGAGGCCGTTCTTATGAATCATAGTGATTTTTAACCGCGATTCGAATTTTCTCAATTTTTATTCTCCATAATTGGCCATCTTGGATTTAATTTCGGTTTTGAGATTTCTGATATTCTCGATTTCTTCCGGGTCTTTTTCAACCTTTTCAAGGACTTCAAGGTATTTAAAAGTGGCGACGTAATATTTTTTATCGTCGTTTTTCTGTTTGTATAGCGCGGCCAGTTTCTTGAAGGCCAGAAGCCTTACCGTAACGTTGTTCGGCTCTTCCTTGATCGCTTTTAAAAACGCTTCGATTGCCTTGTCGTAATCCTGGGCGGCGGCGAAGTCGAGGCCGTCCTTGAACAGTTTTCCTGAGCGGCCGCTCATATTGGAAATGAACTCGGTCCTCTTTTTCTGGGATTCGGCCAGCGCGTCGCGCTGCTGGTCATAACTTTGATAATAGTTATCCAAGAGTTTCTCGCGATCGGGGACGGAAAGCATGCGCGGCGAAGTTGCTGCCGAATAACTTCTCCCAGGCCCGGAAGAAGAGGTGGCGTAATTCCTCGTCTGCTTGGAATCCTCGATTTCTTTGAGATTGACGGCGGTTTCGCGGCTGCGCGAAGAATGTCTCGTAGGCGACATTACCTTTATTATGACGAAAGCCGCCAGAATGACCGCAAACGCCAGAACCAAAAAAATTATAGGTTTATTCTCCATCTATCTCACATTCACCATTATTATTTCAGATTGACACCCTGTCTGTAATTGATTATTTTAGGAGTAATCGCGACGACGATCTGGTCTTTGGATTTCAAGAGCTCTTCATATATCATGATCCAGACAGGATCTTCTATCAGCGAAAAATCATCGGGAAGCATTTTGTTGTCGTCGGTGATGCCAAGTTTTTCGGCGACAAGGTTTCCCTTGATGGTTGTATACATTTTATTCTGGTCGTTACCGAACCAGGAATCGTCGCCGAATTCGCTCTTGATTCCATTCTTGGCATATATGAAAGCGTCTATCTCCATCTTGCTATCCTTATTCGAAAAAATCGATTTCAGGACGCTATCCTCTGCGAAAGAAGGGTCCTTGACGGACCTGAAAATGACTCTGCCGGTAGGATCTCCGGTGGCGGAAGGCTTCGTTCCCAGGGCGATGAGCTGAAGGCCGTTGTATGCGCCGTCATGCTTCGAACCCTGCGCCGGTCCGTCCTGATATACGTAAGTGTATGGAGTATTGGTTTTATCGTTCGGATGGCGCAGGAGCTCGTTACCGATATAAATATTTCCCGTGGCGACGATAGTGCCGCGGCCCTGGTAATAGCCCTCGATATGAACGTCGCCGTCGACGAATTCATAGCCCTTCAGCTGGATGGCATAGCTCGGAAACGCGAGAGCCGTCTGTTTTCCGGTTTTTATCTTGAACATATCTTTTATCGTTCCGAAAAGCCCGGTCGAAGGAGGGGCTTCATTGTAAGGACCCCAGCCGCGGTATTTGACGACGTTCTGGGTGACTTCCTTATTGCCGATCTTGTATGTGACGGGAGTAAAATCGGTACGGTGCTTGTATGAAACACGGTTATAAAGGGCGGGTTCGAGAACGCCGATAATTTTGTCGGCCGGATATTTCACGGCCAGGTCCGGCTTTTCTTCGACGGGACCGTTATACCATGTATTGGTGGCGGTAACGTAAGGTTCCTCGACACGGCCATTCTGGTATTTATAAACGCGGGTTATTTTGCCGAACAGCTGGTTGGGCTTGGTGTCCTTATTTATTTTCGAGCCTATGCTTTTAAAAAAACCTTCGAGCCAGTTGAGAGGATCAAAACCGGTCAAATCGGTATTTCCGCGGCTGCCTCCGTCGAGAAGGCCCTCGTCGATTTCTTTGATCGGCGAGAGAAGGCCGAGGGTAAATGTCGAAACGGCGCTTCGATTCAACGACAGCGGCGGGCCGACATTGGCGTCGACTTTTTTATTGGATAATTTATCGATCATGGAAGGCTTCGTTTCAAATGCGCCCGCCCATGTAGGATCGGCTTCCTTGTTAAGAGGGACTTCAAAATTTCGCAAAAACGTCTTGCCGTTGACGAAGAGGTGTTGCGGCACGTAGCGGCCGTTGAAGAAATTGGCGAATTTTCTCCAGAAACCGGAATTGCCCTTGTCACGCCGGCCCGGAAATTTTTCGAGCGTTTGATTGTTGACGTAGAGAACATGGTCGAATTGAATCGGAATGTCTTTAAAAAGGTATACTTCTTTTTCTACTTCGACGCATCTTGAAATATTCTTGTATTTACCTTTGGCGAGAATCCTGAGGCGGGCGATTTTCCTGTATTCGTCGAGTTCCTCGGAAAGCTTGCAAGACACACTCAGCGAAAGCAACGAGCCGTACTGGACCTTCGACGCTATTTCAGCATCCACGGGCCTTGCGAGCTCGGCAGTGACGGAACCCCTGTCGCGGTTGTCGACGAATGGAATGTCGAAAGTGACCTCTTCGCCCAGCTTGAGGTTGGCGAACTTTTTGTTCCATCCCATATTCTGGGGATCGTTGATGAAATCGTTGGCGTTGCGTTGAAGCTCATAAATGGCATGTTCTACGCCGGCTTCGGCGATATAATGAGCGATCGAAGCCTCGACGTAGTTGTTGGCCTGCTGCGCTTCGTTGCGGAACATCGTGATCATGGCTGTTCCGAGGATCAGCAGGAAAAGTATTATGAACATGGTCAGAACGACGGTCCATCCCGCCCTCTGCTTGACAGCGGAGCGCTCATAAGATAAAACATAATAACGGCGCATAAAAACCACCTTCTTTCGCTACACTAGAAAAATTATACAAAAAATGCTGGAATAAGTCAAGAAAAACCGGAATTCTGAATGGATTGGAACGACGCATTTCCCCGTTTTTTAAATCAGGCTGGACAATCAGCCGAAAATTAATTATAATGTAATGAATATTTTCAGCGAAGTAAGAAGAATAAGACCTTAATACCATAACACCATCAGAAAAGGGAGATGCAGGCATGGAAAAAAGGATCCACAATTTCAACGCCGGCCCCGCGGCTCTGCCGATGGAGGTCCTTGAGGAAGCGCAGAAAAACTTATTGAATCATAAAGGACAGGGGTTGTCGGTGCTCGAAATGAGCCACCGCAGCAAGGAATATGACGCCATATTGAAGGAAGCCGAAAAAGACATGAAGGAATTGCTCGGGATTCCCGACAATTACACTGTAATGTTCCTTCAGGGCGGCGCCACGCTTCAATTCGCAATGGTTCCCCTCAACCTCCTGCCCGAAGGAAAATCGGCGGACTATATCAACACCGGGGTCTGGGCCACCAAAGCCATCGAGGAAGCCCAAAAACTCGGCAAAACAGTTAAAGTCATCGCTTCCTCCGAAGACAAAGCCTTCACATACATTCCCAAAAAATTCGACATCAGCCCGGATGCCGCCTATCTTCACATCACCGCCAACAACACCATTCGCGGCACCGAATGGCAGAGTTTTCCCGACACCGGAAAAGTCGATCTCGTCTGCGACATGTCCTCCGACTTCTGCTCCAGGCCCGTCGACGTCAAGAAATTCGCTCTGATATACGCGGGCGCCCAGAAAAACGTCGGTCCCGCCGGCGCTACTATCGTTATCATCAGAAACGATCTTCTCGAAAAGAGCCCGAAGAACATCCCCACGATGTGCAATTACAAGATCATGGCCAAAGAGCCCTCGCTCTACAACACACCACCCTGCTTCACCATCTACATGATCGGCCTCGTTCTCAAATGGCTCAAAAAGATCGGCGGCCTCGCCAAAATGCAGGAAATCAACGTCGCCAAAGCGAAGGTCCTCTACGACCGCCTCGACAAGAACGATTTCTACCGCGGAACAGTCGAAAAAGACAGCCGCTCGCTGATGAACATCCCCTTCAGGCTCAAATCCGAAGAGCTGGAAGAAAAATTCCTGAAAGAAGCGAAAGCCAACGATATGATCGGCATGAAGGGCCACCGCTCGGTCGGCGGCATCAGGGCGTCGTTCTACAACGCCGTCTCGATGGAATCGGCCAGAGCGCTTGTCGCGTTCATGGACGAATTCGAAAAAAAGAACAGCTGATTTTAAAACAATATTAAAATATGCCATTTCGAAGGAACGGGATTTTTCCGTTCCTTCTTTTTTTATGGACGTTGCTTCCGGGGGCGCCAGATCGCTTCGCCGCATGGTGGCGAAGCGAAACAATTACAATTCGCATTGGCGCGCCCCCGCAGCTTTAGATTTTATAAAAACACTGAACCGCTTTATATTCATAATAAAAAACCCCCTTACGGGGGCTTTTTTATTTATCGCGATTATGAAATTCCGGGGTTCCTTGAATCGGAGCCTTACATATTGGTGATTCCGGCTTCCGTGATTATCTTGTTAGCCTTTTCGGCGCCAAGGATTTCGGTAAGTGCTTCGGTAGCGGTTTTATAAGGAAGGACGCCTAAAGCGTCGCGTGCCTTGATTATGGCGTCGACATCTTCGGCGGTGATGCCCCTGATGACCTTTGTCATGAGGCCCGCGCTATAAATCGAAAGGTTGACGCGGATGTTGGTGGCTTTTTCGAGATTGGTGTTGGTTACGTTCATCCAGAGGTCGGGACCGATGTTGGAAGTGAGATTATCGCTTTGCATGACCTTCTTGAAAAGGTCTTCCTTGTAGGCTTCCCATTTTTTCTTGATTTCGTAGAATTTCGATTCCTCGAGCTGCTTCTGGACGTATTTCAGCTTCGCCTGGTAGTAATCGAAATACAGCGCGCGGGCTTCGTTTGAAACGGTTACATACTTGGTTTCTTCGAGGAATATTCTGTAAAGCGTCTGTTTGTCCTGGGGATTATCCTGCACCCAGCCTTTGAGGAATTCGATATAGTCTTTCGGGCGGTGATTGTACATTACCGCGATCGATTTGATGAAAGGATCTTTCAGAGCTTTCGAGGTCATGATGTCGTAGAACTGACCGGCAACGACGCCTTCGGTCGAAATTATCTGGAGCCCGTTTTTCAAAAGGCCTGTCTTTTTGCCTTTGTAGGCCTGCCAGATATAGCGGTCGCGGCGGACGGGGTCCTGCCTGGTGAAAAGGAATTCGGAAATTCTATATTTCTCGCGTTCTTCTTCCTTGAGCTTCAAAAGCGGATTGGTCGGGCCGTAAAGGGCTTCGAAAGCTTCCGCCCAGCCTTCGATGAAGGCGAGACCGCGGTCGGAAATGACGGGGCCGTCGTGGCCGACGTTGCTTACTTTTTTGACAACCTGCATCTGGGAGCCGTACATGTCGTACATAATGCCATGGGCGTTCTCGTGAGCTACAACCAGATCGAACGTGTCGTTCTTGATGGCATCAACGATCGAAAAGGCATTGGGAATATCTTCGATTATCATGACCGTATTGAAGAAGAACAGGCTGCCGTCCTTCATGGAAAGGAAGAGCGGTATCTGGCCGCAGGCTGGGCCGGTTCCGAGGTTAATGCCAACGAACATGGCTATCGGAGAAGACACATATTTTTTATAAAACTCGGCATATGATGAATTTCCCGACTTGATTATCAGGTCGAGTTTTTTCATGCGGGCGATCACGCGCAGTTTGGCTGAATCGATCATTTCGGCCGATTTCTGAAGGCTGGGAATAACGTCAGCGGCATATTCGCCGGCGCCCGGAAAGCTTAAAACCTTGAATGCGTTTGTTCTGGCGACTTCAAGAAGCTCGTTTTCATCGGTAACGGTTATGAAATTGGGCTGCTGAGTGGTCTGATCGATATCGGGTATAACCGAAACGAAGGCGTTCTCGGCTTTGAACGGAATATCGTTATATTGGGGCGCCAGGTAGGTAGTCCATTTTTCGGCATTTGCGGCGCCCGAAAAAGACGCCAGAACCGAAACCGTTATAAGAAAAACCGGTATAGACTTTTTAAAAAGAGAACCGAAAGAAAAGAAATTCTTCATACTTGATACCTTCTTTCTATTCAATAAAATGTTTTCAAATTATGGTAGAAATATTATACCAAAAAGAATGGGTTTTGTCAAAAAAAGCCCGTTCCGAAATATAATTTTCGAAACGGTTTTTATTTTATTATTTCCAGGTTAAGTTCGATTCGTCCGGCCAAAAATATAATTCAAAATTGTTGTCAGGAAATGATTTTGTTCATTTCGCCATCTTGACCTTCTCTGTATTTTGAGCATGTCACAAGTATGCGCTCGATGTCATCATCGTCAAGTGGAGGAAACACGACAATATTCTGGGAAGGCGGAACGCCCGGACGCAAGAAAACGACGGCGGACCCTGAAATTTTATTTATTCCGGAAATTCCGTTCACGATGCAATAAGAGTAAAAAGAAAGCTGCCTTTTATACTCCTGCATCAGCGGAGCGTTTTGTGAATGATCGCCCGATTTGAAATCTATAATGCGGGCGTTTCCGTCTGAACCGATGATAACGAGGTCGCAGACGCCGCAGAGCGAAAAACCTTCCTTTTCGAACTCGAAGGGAAGCTCGGTGAAGCGCCTTTCGCCTTCGCCCGCCATTACGAATGATCGAAGGGCCGCGTCGGAAGCGAGAGCTTCGATGAAATTTTTCAGGACGGAAAGAGTCATTTCCCTTATTTTTTCACGGGCGGAAACGTTTTTCGCGAACTTTTCCGCCACGGAACGGGCGATCCTTCCGGCGACCGCGGCCGCGTCGCCTTCCGGATGAGACGATAAATAAAGGCTCACGGCCATATGGTAGGAATTGCCCAGGACGTCGGGGCCGGGAAACGCGCCGCCGTCACCCGCCATTACTTCGGCGAGGGCGGAAGAAAACGGGTCTTTTTCGCTAACCTCTTTTTCGCCGCTTTCGCCCGGCGCGAAAGAACGAAGCTGCGAGTATGAAATTAACCGTTTCCGCGATGGCGGCTCCGGCGTTTCGCGAAGAGCTGGAAGTTTCGCCCTTTCTTCAACGAACTGACCCTCGCATGGAAGCGGCGGAGGCGTTTTCAGCCATTCCGCCGGAACCGACGAATAGATTTTGCATGATGAAAGCCCTTTCGATATAACCGAATCGGACGCTCCTTCTTCCGCCGAAGCAAGGCGGCGCAACTTCCCGGCGTCAAGGTTCAGGTAGTCCGCTATCCAGTCAAGCCAAGAAGACGCCATCGCAACGCATGGAATTTTACTTATGGCGCCCGAGCTTGAAACCCTCGCGGAACCGGTCATCACTATGAGTTCCTTCGCCCTCGTCATCGCGACGTACAGAAGCCGTTTTTTCTCGAAAAGGGACTGAGCCGTTCATATTCCGAAACGCTTTCATAATAATCGTCCAGAAGCGATCCGCTCCCGTCTCCACGATAACGCGGAGACTTTATGGCTATGTCGGCGCAATCGGTCACCATCAGGGCGGGTTTTCTGAAAAATTTCGCCTCGATCTCCGGAACGATTACTATCTTCGACTGGAGTCCCTTGGACTGGTGAACGGTCATGATCTGGACCCTTCCCCTGGCGCCCGAGGCGTCCTGGGCCTCCTCTTCCTGATAACCCATCTGCGTAAGCGTTTCCAGACTTTCGAGGAATTCTTCCAGGGAACCGGCCTCGACGTAAGAATCGGCGGCCAGCAGGTCGACAAGTTTTTTCAGATTGGCCAGGGCGATGCGCCCCGAAAAACCCCCGGCGTACCTCGACCCGACATCCAGGTCGTCCAGGACCTTCGACAAAAGCTCGAAAGGCTTGAGCGTTCGCGAAATGCCGATATAGCGTTCCAGCCTGGCGCTGATATCGAGAATTTTTTCGCGCCCGACGGGATCGTCCGCAAATGACGATATTGAAAAATCGTTTTTACAATAACTTTGCAGTGATGCATATAATGAATGCTTCGCCAAACCTTTTTTCCGGGCCGACGAATCGCCTCCGGTCTTTATTTCAAAAATTGTCCTGTCTCGAACCGCAAAGAGCGGCGAGCGAAGAAGCCCGGTGAGGCTGAAGTCGTCGCCGGGCGTGACGAGAAACCGGACAAGGTTGAGTATATCGAATATTTCGGCGCGTTCGAAAAAATCACGGCTTTTGAAAATATAATAAGGAATGCCTCTTGCGATCATCTCTTCTTCGAGTTCGCGGACATGGGTCATCCGCGACATCAGCACCATTATGTCGCCGTATTCGTATCCTTCGCCGGAAACGAGCCCGGCGATTCGCGCGGCCGTGAATTTATACTGGTCGGCGACCGGAACGTCGGATTCGGTGTCGGCGGTTTCAGTTTCGGCTCCGGAATCGGCAGGAGCGGATTCTTCTTGGTCATCAGTCCCGCGCGCGCGGGCTTCCTTCAAGAAAATCGCCAGTTCGACTGGCGCGGGTAATTCCCGGAACCCGGAGCCGGCGGCTTCGAGCGGAAGCGGTTTTTCGTTGCACAGAGGGCTGGCGACGCGTCCTGCGTCCGAGGCGTTTATTTCGGGGCGCGCCGTGGCACCGTTATCATCGGGCGAATTGGCGCCCCCGACAGCCGCGTCGAAAAGATAATTCTCGAAAAAGCCGTTTATGAAGTCGATAACCGTTTTAGACGAGCGGAAGTTCTCGGACATCCTTACCACGACTCCGCCGCGTGAAACTATTTCATCGGAAATTTCAGAAAATAATATGCTCTGGGCGTTCCTGAACCTGTATATCGATTGCATGCCGTCGCCCACGACGGTCAGCATCGCGCCCTTCCTTTCGCCCGCGGCGCAAAGAGATCCGCCGGGACCGCAAATAAGGCCGTCGACTATGTTTTTCTGCATTCTGTTGGTGTCCTGGAATTCGTCGATGAGCACATGCTTCAATTTCCTTCCGGCGGACTCCAGAACTTCCAGGGAGGCCCGGCACATCTCCTCGATGTCTGAAAAATCGAGCATGTCGTCGACCGATTTGAGCCGGCCGTATTCTCTGAAAGACATATCGAAAAGACGCATGAGGCCCTTTAAAAACCTGAATTCGAATTCGGATAATACGGTAACTTCGCCAGATTTGTAATACCTTTTGAGTCCCTTTTTCACCGAACTCAGGAAATCCTTTAATCCGTTTATTTCTCCTGCGTCCGCCAAACCTTTTTTTACTAACCCGTCATACGACATTCTTTGAAAATCGGTCATGAGAAATCCGAAAAATTCCGCCGGATTTCCTACGGAAACCGCCCTTTCATATGATTGGACGAATTGCCGCGCCTTCTCGGCAGATTTTCCTCCGAGCTGATGGCCGGACTCCGAAAATATTTCGGCGAGCCTTGCGAAAGAAGGGTTTTTGAAGGCCGAAGCCGTTACGTATCGCGAACATATGCCGTCGAGAACGGATATCCGTTCGCGCAGGAATTCGGAATCTTCTGCCATGTCCGTGGCGCGTTTCGAGCGTTCCTGGAAGAAAAGCCTTTTCGAAAGAAGGGCTTCGAGAGCTTCGCTCATCGATGCGGCCGTGTCGAAAAAGGAATACAATTCGTTGAACACAGGCCGAAATGAAGCCATATCGCGGTCGGCCGAAGCCGCCGCGTCAGACGAAAGCACTGTGACGACGTTCCTGACGGCCATGTCGAACAAAAGCTTCGAGGAACCGGGGTCGCAGACCGAATACGCGGGCGATATCGAAAGGGCCACCGCGTTGTCGCGCAGGAGAGATGAAAAATATGAATCCATAGTAGAAACCGTCATTTCACCGATGTTTTCCCGGACCGAAGAAAGGAACGCCGAGAAATCCGAATCCACAGAGGAAAGCGCCTCGGCTTCAAGCCTGGACGCGAGCCTCTCGCGAAGCTCCAGCGCCGCCTTATTGGTAAAGGTCATGCACAGCACGCTCTTCAAAAGGCCGGATACGTCGAGTTCCCCGTCTTCCCCGGCGACAGCGGAGTGCGCATGCCACCCGCATATGATCCTGAAAAGTTTTTCGATCAATACGGTAGTTTTGCCGGAACCGGCTCCCGCGATGATCGAAACGTCGCGGTCGGATACGAGGCCGAGCGATTGGTTCGCGGTGAGCTTCGTCATTTCAAGTCACCTATCCTGATTCTGTTATTGCGAACCGGCGAGCCGGCGGCCAACCTCTTGACGACAGATTCCTTTCTCCGGCAGATCGAGACGAAATCGCAATAATCGCATTTTTGAGATTCCAGGACCGACTGATGGAATTCGCCTTCCGATATCTTTCGGAGACAGTCTGAAACCAGGGAAACCGTATCTGAAATATTTTTATCGAACTCCTGTTTCGCGAAAAACATATTCCTTTTGCCTGTAATTATCCTGAAACCGGATTCTCCGCGGTCGGCGTGCGCGGAATCAAAATAATAAGTCCTGTTCAGCTTCATTCCGCTCGACCTGGTGACGGATTCGTAAACGAACCCGGCGGGTTTGAATCTTGCTCCGCCGTTATTTTTCATCAGCGCGTTTCCGGGCGAGTTGAGATATTTATCGAGAACAAAAAGATAGAAAGGGGCCTGGATCTTCTTGAAATTTTTAATATCGGCGCTCTGGGGAACGGCGGAAAGCTTGTAGTCGGTGACGACAAATAATATCTCGTTTTTTTCCCTGTCGCGCCAGACTTCGATCAGATCGCACCTTGAGAAAAGTTTGACGGAGGATGAGATCCCTTCGGCATCGATAGTAGTTTCGGCGGCGAGTTCCGTGCCGAACATCTCGAGTGGAATATCGTTCTCGGAATAGCGTTCGAGATAATCGGCCACGAAAACCTTGAAATATCCGGGCAGCCCGTCGTTGGCGAAAAGGCCGGAGCCCCTGGCCGAGAACCCGGAGAGACCGTTGAAATACTGAAACCGCTTCATTTCCAGATAAAATTCTCCGAGACTTTTATAGTCCGCATTATCCATTGCCGCCGTTCCCGCCTCGAGCATGACTTTTTCCAGTGCTTTTCGGATGTCGTCCCGTTCCCCGCCTTCGGCCGCCTCTTTGTATTCGCGCGCTATGGAGACCGTTCTGCCGTCCTCTACGAATTTCTGGATGATCGAATGGACGGTTTTCCCTTCGATCATCCCGTCCAGCTCGTTCGCGTATTTTTCAGGAGACGAAAGGCCGAGGACCCTTTGAAAATAAAAAGCCGCCGGGCAATTCAGAAATCGCTCGAGCGCCGTGGCGGAAACCGAGATACCGGCGTTCGTGGAACCCCCGAAGGCGAGCTTCAGAATTTCGCCGCACCCCGGCCCTATAGTGGTATTGTATTTTCCGTAAAAGGAATTTTCGCGTTCATGGAACGCCTCGGACGAATCGGAATTGCATCTTTTTATAATTTCGAGTCCATCGGAAGAAATGTTGAAATATTTTTTTATCCACTCCACGAATTCGGCTTCCCCGAAACGGCCGCCGACCGCGGCTACCGCGTCGGGCAGGCAGAGCAACTCGGACTTTCCGTCCGGCAGGCCGTCGGCGAATCCGCCGACCTCCTTCAAAAACCTGGAAGGCGTGAGTTCGAGATTTTTATCGGAAAACGGGCGGGTAAGATATACCGCCTCGCCCGCTGCGAAAATAAGCTGGTGAAAAAGATGCCTTTCGCGGGTAACTTTTGGCTTATGAGCCTCGATACCGAGCGCCGAACGGGCTTCATGGTCGAAGAACGAAGGCGATTCAGGGCCCGACCGCGGAAATTCGCCGTCGACGAGGCCGGCGATAAACAGATAATCCGGACGGACGAGTTTGGCGCCGTCCCTGGACATGACCAGCACGTTTTCGCGTGCGAACGATTCACGTGAAAAACCGTGGGGATCGAGAGACGGCGGGACGACGGCCTCGAGCGCGGCCGAATATATCATCGCCGAGCATTCCCCGTAACCGATCTTTTTCGGATAATAGCGCGAAACGTCAGAAGCGAATTCGCCCAATGTCCTTATCAGATAGGCCGCCACGGAACCATCACCGCCTGGCCTGAAACCCGATTCCGAGAAAAAAACGCACATCGACCTGAAATACGACTCGAGGCTTTCATATTCAGGCCTCGCGAAGGAAAAATAGGACGAGAAGAATTTTTCGAGATGGTAAAACAGCGGGGAAGCCGGATCGTCCGAACGAAGCGACGCGGCATAGCGCCTGATGGAACCCGTCGCCAGACGCGCGTCGCCGAAAGAATCGAAGACCCTCGAACGCAAAACGTGGTTTTTCAATTCCCTGAAGTCGCATAAATCTCGGCACCGGTCGAACAACGCCGGCCTCGAAGCGAAATACATGCATACGAAAGTTTCGGCCGACGGCGATTTAAGGAATTTCAGCGCCGACACGATGGGATAAGAATCAACGTTACGCGATATCGGTTCTGATTCGACTGAAGCGTAGGGGATGCCATATTT
>Ga0079303_10000086_pt1 | contig 18988 bp, 27 predicted proteins | sample Methanogen_OWC_FD_77073 | JGI IMG/M metagenome (GOLD analysis project Ga0079303, IMG submission 77073) | Enriched soil microbial communities from Old Woman Creek wetland in Ohio, USA - Methanogen_OWC | ecosystem: Environmental > Terrestrial > Soil > Wetlands | place: USA: Ohio | collected...
GTGGCCAACCTCAAGAAACACCTGATTAAGCGCCTCGCCAAGCGCCGGGCCGATCTCTCCGCGCAGGCGCTCGACGACGCCAAGGATAACGCCGGGGCTGCCGCCGAGGAATCAATGGCCAAGACCATCACCAAGCTGCTGCCCGCCTCCATGAAGCACATCGACCCGGCCAAGGATGACAACGCCATCTCCCACACGTGGCGCAGCGAGCGCGGCGAGTTCCGGCTCGTCTACGTCCACGTCACCGGCACCGTCAACAGCTTCGAGTTCGAGTACAACGTGGAGTACAAATTCGCCGCTGGCCTCACCCGCGACATCAAGCTGGAGGGCGAGTTCGACGTGACCAACTCCCGCGACATGCAGACCATGCTCTCCGGCATCCTCTCGCTCGGCCAGTAGTCTATTAACACTTCACCACGAGCTTACTAATATGGCAAAGCACCCCAGCATTCATCAAGCGCTCGACCTGCCCAGCCCCTACCACGTGCGCGTCGCCGTGGAGGGCCATATCGAGAAGGTCCACTACCGCCTGCGCATCATGTCGTCGCCAACCGGCGGCGCGGAAACCGTGTTCGCGCTAAGCGTGTCGTGGGGTCCGTGGCAGGAAACCTCCGGCGAGGAATTTATGCGCCTCGCCAAACGCATCATCGAGCCATAACATCACCCTTAACACTTCATCACGAACTATATGACCAAGCTTACCAAAGGCGTCATCACCCGCGACGAGGCATTCGCCATCTGCCCGGACTACGTGGCCTTCGTCGAGCAGCACACGCTGAACGAGGCCATCCTGAATCCCTTCATGTGGGACTACGAAAAGTTAGACGGCCACGGCTACCCCACCGCTGGCATCAAGGTCGGCCAAGACGCCATCACCTGCATGGACGGCCAGTTCGTCCGGGTGAAGGTCACCAGCACCAAGCACCCGCAGCACGACGCCGACGGCCCCACCGTGCGCGTCTCCAACGGCGAGTACTCGTGGCGCGTCGACGGTGACAAGTACGCCTTCATCATCCCTAAACAACCAAAAGCTACCCTGAAAGCCCTATGAACGACATCATTGACGATACCAAGTCCACCTACCAGCAGTGGACCCTCGAACTGACCGCTGCCCTGAACCTCGCCGGGTTCGGCGTCCACCACAACGGCCACACCGGGGACAGCAAGTTCCGCCTCGGCAGGCTCACAGTGACCAAGAGCGGCGTCGAGGACATCAAGTACATCATCGACCTTGAGCGCAAGATGCTGTTCAAGGCCGGGGTGCGCCGCCAGATCGCCCAGCTTGAGGTCTACAACCCCGTCGGCGGCCTTCACGTTCACATCCGCAACTTCAGCCCGGAAGCCGTCGCCAAGATCGTCGAGTACGCCCGGCAGACCATCGAGCGCAAGCACAGCCGGAAGCAGGCTGACGAGGCCCGCGACCGGCGCAGCAAGGAAGGCTGGGAGATCATGCGCAAGGGCACCGAGGGCTTCGTCATCCCCGACTGGGTGCGCGTGCGGCCCAACGTCGAGAAGGACGAGGAAGTCGGCACCTTCCGCGTCCTGTTCAGCGACCATTTGATGGACTGGCCGCTGGCCCGGCTCAGCCTCGCCAAAGCCAAGGCGGTCATCGACGCGGTGCGGGCCGCGACCTGCGACCACAAGTTCGTGGACAGCCTCACCTGCCTGAAATGTGGCTGGCAGCCGCCCGTCAGCATCCAGACCATGCCCCCGGTGAACGTCTGGCATTCGGCCAGCGAGCCAGTTCCTCCTGAACTGGTTAATGACCCCAACAGCACCACGGGCATCACCAAGATGCTCCTGCTGGTCGTGGAGGAAAACGAGACACCCGTCCGGGGCTGGTACTATGGCGGGCTGCTCAACGAATTCAGAATGGACGGCTCCCCCAGCGCGGTCAAACCCCGCTACTGGATGCCCATGCCCAAACGTCCCGACCGGAAAGGCTAAAACGTATGACTAAGAATGACATCATCAACTCCTTACGCGCCACTGGCTGGAAGCGCATCAAGTGGCGCTGGTACAATCCCAAGCACCCGGTCGGCAAACACGGCGTCACCCTGCGCGAAGCCGCCAGCCTCCAGTGCCTCGACTCCAGCGAGGACTTGAGCGAGGGGCCGCAGCACAAGGCCATGAAGGAACTGGGCCTCGACCCGTGGAAGCTGGCCAACCAGATTGAGCCGTGGCTCAAGGCGGTCCAGTGGCACGGCACTCCCAAGCTGAAGCAGCTTTGCACCAAGGCCGGATTCAACGTCAACCTGCTCGTGCTCCATCTGGAGTGCATGGTCAAGCGGCTCAAATCCACCAACTGAAACACTTCATCACGAACTATGAAAACCTGCAAGCACTGCAAAGGCACCGGTCGCATAACCCTGCCGCCCAGCTACCCGCCCAAGCGCACCGACGACACCTTCATTGACTGCCCCCAGTGCGCCGGTAGCGGCGAAGGCACGGTGATGGTGTTCTGGCGCTACGACATGTTCCCCTTCGTGCTCGCCGCCAAGGGCACGCTACAGGACGACGGCACGGCGTTCGTGCCGAGCTATCAAGGCAGCTTCCGGCCCATCAAAATCATGCCCATGAAGGAGGGCAATGAGTTGGCCGCGAAGCTGCAAGCACTGGCGGCTGAGCAGGAGATGGCCTTGAGCGCCGTCCGCGCTGGCTTCCACGCCCGGCTCAAGGAACTCGCCCCTTGGGTACTGCCCAAAAAGTAATTAAAAATAAGTGTTTACAAGACGAGGATTTCCTTTATGATGAACGGCATGAATGCAGCTACGAGCACCAATCCTTGGCCGGAACATATCCCGGCACACGCCGAATACGAGCGGCGTCACTCTATGAACAAAACCGAATCACTCACGCCCCAGCAGGTCCATGTGATTGTGCAAGAATTGCGCTCCGCCGACTACCAGAAGGAAGGCGACGCCTTCTTCCTCAGCCGGGTGAACCGCCTCAACGCCGCTGGCTGGGTGCTGGGCGTGCTGGCCTACAGCCACAAGCTCCACAAAGGCCGCAAGGGCAACCCGCTGCGGCACCCGCGTTACGAGTGGCGCAACACCGCCTACTTCTTCAACGTCTCGCTCAAGACCCGCGTGTTCTACTGGGACAACGACGGCAACTCCAAGCAGCACGCACAAGACCTCGCCCTGCGCCAGCCCGCGCCCAAGCTGCCCCACGGCCAGTACTTCATCACCTTCAACCAGCCCACCACGGGCACGCCAGAAGGCGCTGGACCCGCCGTGGTCGGCACCCACACCGGCCAGCGCGTCGCCAACCGGGGCGCGTGCGAGAAGTGCAACACCCCCACCAACTGGGTCGTCGACGTGAGCGGTCGCTCCGCTTACTGGTGCGGCTGCGGGAACTAATCGTATGACACGTGACTATCGAAAGACCTTGGTCTACTTGGAAATCCTGCTGCGGGTCGCTAAGAACCTGCGGGGAAACAATACCCACCTGCTCATTCACGAATCAGTGACCGAGCTTTACCTTTGGTGCGGGCAGCACCAGCGCAACACCGCCCAGCGCTACTACGATTACGAAAACCCGGAGAACACAGCAGCCGAATTCATGGCGCTGCTCAATGCCCCTCTGGGTCAACTGCTGCTGGGCGCTGATTTCCCAGACATGGAGCTAAACCACCTGCGCCTGAAAGCCCTCCAAGCCCAAGAAGAACGCAAGCTGTACGGAGATTTGAGCGCCATCAACCAGCAGCTAAGGGACCAATCATGAGCCAAGGCAACTCCTGCAAGTGCGGTGAACACCGCAAACCCGCCAGCGAGCGCCGCTGGGTAGTGCTCCAGCGCAATGGCAACGCCTCTGCGTTCAACGGCTACCGCTGGACCTACTCCGACTACTCCTGCATACAGTGCCACGCCTGCGGCACGGTCTGGCGCACCAAGGCCGACTACGTGACCAGCCTCAAGGATGGCACCAACGTTTACGATCTCCCGGCGGACCAGCACCCGAACCCGATGGCCAAGCACGCCACGGTCAAGATGGGTGAGTACACCGTGCCCCTGATTGGGGTGCCGCCGACCGCCACAACCGAAAAATGCAGCCAGTGCGGCGAAGCCCGGCACCTGAGCGAGTTGTCGCTCGACGAGCGCGGCCATCCTGTCTGCGCAACCTGTAGGGACAAATGAACAGACAGCACTTCATCCTATTCGCCAACGAGGCCCGCGAGATGCGCCGGGTCGCCAAAATCCACGAGATGGAAGGCAAGAAAGACCTCGCCGAGAACGCCTACGCGCAAGCGCTGGGCATCGAGGCCGCCGTCATCAAGGTGGGCAAACACTTCAACCCGCGCTTTGACGAAGTTCGCTTCCGCCAAGCCTGCAACCCTGACCGATCATGAACCTCGTAGAAATGATGCAGGAGGTCCAGCAGCACATCACCAAGCTGCGGGCACTGGCCGAGGCTGGTCAGATCACGTGGAGGGAAATGCAGACGCCGCGCCCGACCGCCATGCGTGCGTTCGAGGGGCAGGCCGAGGGCTACCTGATTAACGTGGCGCAGGCCAACGTCGAGGGCGCTGGCGTCACCCACGAGGGCATGGTGATCGCGACGCCCATGACCATCATGCGGCTGCCCAAAGACGTGGCCGACTACCTCTACCACAAGGCCGCCGCGCAAAGAAATTGAAGAAAGTAGTGTCCGAGGGGTTAAAACCCGGTCCTTTTTAGGTATAGAGACTATAGACACTGTAAACAACGACCAATATGCCAAAGATTTGCTACCGCTCAAAAAGGTTCTCCGATGACCGGATGGACAAGATCAACAAGGCCAACGCCATTATCGCGGAGTACGCCCAGCAGGGCTACGAGTTGACGCTGCGCCAGCTTTACTACCAGTTCGTCAGCCGGGACTTCATCGCCAACAACATGCGCGAATACAAGAACCTTGGCGACATCATCAATGACGCCCGGCTCGCGGGCCTTGTGGACTGGGAGGCCATCGTGGACCGCACGCGCAATCTCCAGAAGCTCGCGCACTGGGACGAACCCTCCGACATCATCAGCGCGTGCGCCAACCAGTACCGCATCGACAAGTGGGCCGACCAGCCCTACCGGGTCGAGTGCTGGATTGAGAAGGACGCGCTCGTGGGCGTCATCGAGGGCGTCTGCAACGAACTGGACATACCCTTCTTCTCCTGCCGTGGCTACACCAGCCAGAGCGAAATGTGGTCGGCGGCCATGCGCCTCAAAGCGCACCGGAAGGGCGAGCAGACGCCGCTCATTCTGCATCTGGGCGACCACGACCCCAGCGGCAAGGACATGACCCGCGACATCACCGACCGGCTGAGCGAGTTCTCCGGCGGCGAGATCGAGGTTCGGCGCTTGGCGCTCAACATGCCGCAGGTCACGCAGTACAACCCGCCGCCCAACCCGGCCAAGATCACTGACAGCCGGGCCGAGGGCTACATCGCCGAGTTCGGCGACGAGTCGTGGGAATTGGACGCGCTGGAGCCAGCCGTCATCACCGCCCTGATTCGCGATGAAGTCATGGCCGTGCGCGACGCCGCCAAATGGGCGGCGCAGGTCGCCGATGAAGACACCCAGCGCACCCAACTCAAGAAGGTCAGCGACCAGTGGGAAACCATCACGGAGAATCTGGAATGACCTGCCAAATCAATTACGCGCTCTGGCGGTGCTACACGCACGACTGCGAGCTAACCGAGAAAGGTAAATGTAAACATGAGCACAGGATGGTATCGAGAAAAGCAACTGCCCGTAAGCCCGTTCAGCGACAAGTACTGGAAGGCCGAGCTAAAAGCCTACGGGCTGCGCAAAAGCCGCTACATCGTCGAGCACGTCAGCATTGACTGGTTCAAGATTCAGGGGCGCTGCGACGATTACCTGAACGTCAACATGCGCTTCGACGAGACGCCGCTGCCCCGGCTGGGCATTAACGGGCACCTGTGGATGTCGCTCACGCCGATGGAAATTCAGAGCGCCGCCTTGGCCATCTTCCGGGCCAAGGGCGTGGTCGCCACGGGCGGGCTGGGCCTCGGCTATTTCGCGCTCCGGGCCGCCGCCAAGCCGGAGGTTACCAAGGTCATCGTATTCGAGAGCGAGCCGCTGCTCGTCGAGTGGTTCAAGCGCATGTTCAAGGACCGCCCCGAACTGGCCAAGATCGAGTTTGTCGAGGGCGACGTGCGCAAGACCTTCAAAGGCTACAAGGTGGACTTCGTGTTCATGGATGTTTACAGCGACATGCTGCCGGAGGCCATCATCAAGGACGCCCGCCTGTTCCGCCGGAAGAATGAGGTCGGACGCTACCACTTCTGGGGCTACGAGAAAGTCATCCTCGAACTGATGGCCAACAAGATGCTCAAGTACGGCGGCCTGCTGCTGGGCAGCGACATTCACAGCTACTTCAAGCACTGGATGACCACGCCCTACGGCGAGAAGGAAAGCGGAATGCTCTCCGAGTACGGGCGCATCGAATTGCCAATGGACTTCCTGCGCCGCGCCCGCAACGTGCTGGTAGACTTCCCCGTTTGATATGGACTTGAACCTTACCCGACTGGTCCGGCGGCTCATGGAGATCGCCCGGAAGAACAACGACGAATTCCGCTTCCGCATCGACATCGACGCGCCCCGGCAGCCGCAGGGGCCGCTGAGCTTCAACTTCGTGTGCGAGGAAACCGCCGACGGCCACACGCTGCTCAACGGGCGCGGCCCCAGCATCGACGCGGCGGTCGAGGCTGCCGAGGCCGACATCAAGGATGCGTGCAAATCGTGGGGATATAAAATTTGATGTTGACAGGTATCCAGATTGGTTTACAGTGTATGCCTATGATGACGTTCGAGAAAGCCCGGCAGCACGCGGAATACAGCCGCATCCCTGAGCATATCCTGCGCAGCATCTACGGCTACGTCGAGTACCGGCAGGCAACCGGCCACTTCCTCAACGCGGTCCTGACCAACAATCTCTACGAGGCCATTGCGCGGGCCGACAAGGAGTCACTAACGGCACTGCGCGAGATCGTGGTGTTCGTCCACATGGAAGTGCGCTCCGACGCCTACGGCAGCGCCCAGCGCGTGCAAGACTGGCTGTTCCCTAAACCTCCCCCAATACCCGCCCGCCATGACTGACCCTACTAAGCCGACCGAGATGTACTCCTTCAAGAGCGCCGAGGCGTTCGAGGAATTCAAGAAGCTCTACCAGCGAGCCAGTGCCGAGTGCGCGAGGCTGGGCATCGACCCCAACAAGTCCACCTTCATGTTTGATGACCGGGAGTGGGTCGTGCTCTACGCGAAGTACGTCATTGAGTACCTCGAAATGCGCCTGAAGAATGGATAAGCCAACGGATTTCGAGATCAGGATGCTTGTCTCGCGCATGTGGCGCTCCGGGCTAAACCTCGAACTGAACAACATCGCCGCCTGCATGGCCTCCCAACAGCGGGTCCAGCGCACCCCTGATTACACCGAGTTTATCCACACGCGCTTGAAAGCGATGGTGCGCCAAGGCGATCTGCGCCGCGCCCGCTTCCTGCCCGGTCGCCCTTTCTACCAACCCGCATGAAGCGCAATCCTCGAATCTATCCCCGGCCCGGCGACCGGCTGGCCAAGATCGTCCGCCTGCCTAAATTCAGCATCGTCACCACGCGGATCGTGCTGGCGCTGGAGAAACGCTGGCCTCGCGGCACTACGGTTGTCTACACTCGCAAGCGCCCGAACCGGCCCTGCCGCTGCTCGCTGAGCGAATGGCGGCACTGGGCTAAAGCAGCGAGTCAGCCGCAGAGCTAGAGTCGTCCTCGCGGGGTTTGACCGGTCTGGCGGGCTGGACCGGCTTTTCAACGCGCTCGCCCTTGGGCTTTGGACCCGGCTTGCGGCGCGGCTTGCCGGTAATGGCGCTTACGCCATATTTGGACTCGCGCTCGCCCGGCTCCCAGTTGACCTGCTTCTTGACCGTGCTGTCCCACTTGCGCTTGGGAGCCTTGGGCAGCTTGTCCTCCGGCACAACCCAAACCCGGACCTTGTTGGCCGATTCGGCTCGCCACGTCAGGATCACTCCCAGACGCCGGGCCTGAATCATCAGGCTTTGTGTCTGGTTCTTGTACACGACGAACGAGTCGCCGGGTGTCAGCTTTTCCAAAAAGCCTGCCCATGCGCTGATCTTGGGGTTCTTGTAGCTGCCGGGATGGTACTTCAATAGCGGCAGCGGCACCCCTTTCTCCACGGGAGGCAGTTCTTTAGTTAAGAGTCTCACACGTAATTAGAACATGGCCGTTCAGGATGAGATCGTGGCACTTCGCCGTTTGATGGAATCCATCAACAAGGCGCAGGGGAGCGCTTCTGCCAGCCTTGGCAAGATCATTGCCGAGCAGCAAGAGCTTCGTCAGCAGCTTCTCGTGACCAAAAACGTGGCCGACCGCGCCCTCCAGATGTGCAACGATCTGGCTGCCCGCGTTGCGGCTCTTGAACGCCGATGATGCTGCCTAAATACGCGCCCTGCCGAGTAGACTTCGCCGGGGGCTGGCTGGACGTGCCCGCGTTTGCCGTCGAGGACGCGTACATCGTCAACTGCGCCATCCAGCCGCTTGTCAGCCTCGAAAGCTGGCCCTACGAGCGCAACTCCGGGGTGGGAGGAAGCGCCGCCTTCGCGGTCCTAAGCGGCAAGGACGCCGTGGCCACGGAGCTTCAATTCACCGGCTGGCAAGACCCGGCGGTCATATTGGAAACCGGCCTCTGCATCTGGCGAAGCGGCCAAATGCCTGTGCTGGACTTCAAGTCAAACCCGGATTGGCTGAACGGCCTAATGGCCCTCTGGTACAGCGGTAAAGGGCACAGCACCGCCGACATCCTGCGAATGGGTCGAAACTACCTCGCCATCGCCAAGGCCAGCTATAAGGCCGCCGAGGCGGTCAGGAAGGCCAGCCTCAGCCTACTTGCCGAGGCCGTAAACCAGACGCATAACGTCCAGTTGGAGGAAGGGATGGCTGTTGTGCCCAGCGCCCTGCATTCGCTGGCGTATAAGTACGTCGGGAGCGGGCATGGCGGCTACGTCCTGTATCTGTTCGCCACGCAAGAGGACCGGGATCGGTTCTGCACCACACCGGGGACAATGGCCATCGAACCGTATCTGGCCCCCTGACCAAGAAATGGACCTTGGACGGCGGCCTGATCCCCGGCGGCTTGTAGCTGACCTCGTTAGAAAAATCGCTTTCCAGCCCGGCAAGGTCGTAGGCCGTGGCGGCGTAAAAACTGGTGACGCCCGGAGGAATGTTGCTGAGCGTGACCATCAGCGCGTTGCCAACATCGGTGACGTTAGTATATGCCCGCGAAGACGGGCCGTAATAGATTCTGTACCCGATCACGTTGGTTGAGGGACTGGCGTCCCATGCCAGCGTAACCGTGGCCCCCAGCGCCGGGAGCACCGAAAACAGCAAAACCAACATTCCTACTTTCACGCTTTAACTACCTGCGACTGTTGTTGTACTCGGCCCACATTTCCGCCCAATAGGCGTAGTACGCCTCAGCGCATTGGTCGCACAGGAACATGTCCTCGTTGGCTCTGGGGTCGCTGTAAGCCGTGGCCGCCCGCCGCCGGGCTACGCTGTAAATTGTGGACCCGCAGCGCTCGCAGGCGAACATCCGGTGCCAGTTGAGCAGCGACCATTTGTCTACGTCCAGTACGGCCACAGGATTTCGACCTCCAATTCGATGCCCCGCGTCTCGTACATGTAGCTGTCGCTGTAGCCGCCGCGCCCAAGGCTGATCGGCACAGGCCGGGGCCGGGACATGGTAATGCGGTTGTAAACAAATCCATACTTGCCTGCGAGATAGCGAAAGAACTCCTGAACATCCACGCGGCAATCGTTCGTGGCCTCGAAGCGCATTTGAACCGTGGTCACGCATTGGCGGTCAGAGTATTTCCACTCCCGGTTCTGGTGGTAACAGCGAATGCCCTGCTCGTTGCACTCCTGAACCATGTCCTCCAAAGCGACCTCACACACCCGGCACGCGCAAACCCGGAACACGCAGGCTTTGAAATCGTCGTAGTCGCCTTCCTCGATCACCGGGTAATAGGTGACCGGGATGCTCATGTGGCTGTAAAGCGCGTCGAGCAGGGTATGACTGAGCGCCGTTCCGGCTTTAACCCCGGACGGCATCGTGGACCGGCTGAGCGTTTGGATACCCATTAGGCCGGTACGATCTGCGCCAGCATGGAGGGCGCTTTTACCTGAAGGCCGCGCATGACCTTGACCCATGTATTGGCCAAGTCCACCCCGCTGAAGTCCATGCCCTTCAGGGTTTCCAAAAGCGTGTCGTCGAGCTTCTGGACGTAGCGCTGGCCCAACTCCTTCTCGACCTCGTATAGCACCTGACGCGGCGTCAGCCACTCAAGGAGCAGCGCCTTGACGTGCGCCTCGGTGGGTTCCTCCATGACAACCGGCGGCCCCAACGGTGCCCAGTGCCGCCGATTGCGCAGATAGTTCTCCCGGTTTTGCTGGCTCTTGTGCCTACGCGCCCAGCGCCGCTGCTTTCGGTTCATGCTTCACAACTTCGGGCCGGGCCATGAGAACTTCAATCAGCTTTCTGTTTACAGCGGGCGGCAAATGAACGTGGGCCTCCATGTAAACAAAGTCCTGCGCCACGTGATCCGCTGGGTAAGGCACAGGAATGCAGGTGCCCGTAAGCCCTATGCCAAGAGGCCGCTCAAGGTGCGGGTCCACGACGCCCTGCTCCATGAAGGTCGCGCCCCGGAAGCCCAGCAGGAACTCGTTGTTAGGCTGGCCGCTGCCGATGTGGACGACGTAGGTTCCGATCAGCGGCACCACCAGCACGGGCAGGTCACTGTTGAGAATGCACCACTTGAAGTCGTCCTCGGTGCCTTCCTCAATCCAGTGATGCCCGTGGTGCTTGATGCGGTCGTACTTGTGCGCGGCGCATTCCATTTCGGGTGGAACAACGAAAGTGCCAGCATCCAAAAACTCAGGCAGTGGCGGGTTGCGCGTCAGTGACGACGTAGCGCGGATTAACCCCAACCTTCTTAGGAATCCGACCGCCATTCCACGCAAAGTTTTTCCAGATGACATTCTTTTCATCGAGCAGGGTGCCGTCGTGCTGGTTGGCGTCTATTACGGTGAACTTCTTCCCGCGCCAGATCAGCATGTCACCCGGCGAAAACGGCGCTTTCTTTGGCTGCGCCCAGTTCCGCCAGCGCTTCACGATTCGATGGACCGACTGCTTGTGCATCCCGAAGCGCACACCAACTTGGTCGTATCTGTAAACACTCGCAAGCTTTATGATCTCCAGTTGCCGCTCGGTCGGCGTCTCCTGCTTCCGGCGGCCCCGGCGACGGAGAGTGAACCCCGCCTTCTTCGCCCACACGGTAAGCGTAGCGGTACTGATACCGCGAAGCTTGGCGATGTCCTCGACGGTCATCTCGCCCTTCTGGTAGTCAGCAAGGGCAAGAGCCATTACTTGGTCGGACTGTTGTATGATTCGCTTTGGCATAAATCGGTGCTGCATTGTCCAGCGCTCATGCAACATTAGAACAGGGCGGCTCCCGTTTTGGAAGCCGCCCCGCATTGTAAAACAGATTACTCGGCTTCCGGGCGTATGGGCTTCAAATTGACCTGCGTCGGGAGCACCGTCTGGATGGCCAAGTTGGCTTCCACATCGAACACCTGCCAGCGGCGGTCGTGGAAGTCCGGCTTCGGCTTCAAGACTTTAGTGCAAGACAGGGGGTTGTCAACATTAAAGCCCTTGGCCACTTTGGCGATGGCATCCATGAACGCCTTGTAGCGCTTCTCGTCGAATTTGCCGTCCACGATGAACACCTTGGCGTCGAACTTGGCGACCGGCTCGAAACCGGCAAACTCGTTCACGTCGGCCTTCTTGCCCTCGACCGTGCGCAGCCGGTTGAACTCGGCTTGGACCTGCGCCTTGTCGTTCTTGAGGTCTTTCCGGGTCCATGACAACTGGCAGACTTCGCCCTCGCTGTCAGTCAGGTTGACGCTGGAGAGGATTTCCTTCGGTTCGCTCGCGTGAGCGACGTTGTGCTCGAACACCGCCTGTAGCCCCACTTCATGCAGGACCGGCTTGAGTTCGTTGATGACCGCCTCCGCCTTGTCGATCTGGTCACAGGCTTCATTGTACCGTGTGACGGTATCGCCTTCGACGGGGACGCTGGGAATGTTATTGCTCGACTTTTTAGTGTCGGCATCCGGTAGGTCTATGCTCGTTAATTTAGCCATAGTGCCACTGTATACGAGCACGGCCTCCCTGTCAACACGAATTTTTACAAAAATTTAGGTCACGTTCGTCAGGGGGACAAGGGTGGTCAACTGCGCCCCCAGACGGTCGTAAACCCACATCTGGCCCTGAACCACCTGCCCGGAATAGCTGCCGGTGTCCACAACCACTTTCGGCCCCCACAGATAGAGGCTGGCGGGCACAAAAGGCTGGTTGAATAGCCAGAAATACGTCATCAAATCGCCGTTGGGGTCCGTGCCCGCCGCCGAAAACTCGATGTTTTGCCCGGCGGTGACCGGGCCGAGGCCGCTGATCGTCACTCCGTTGACCTTCCGCAGAATGGCCACAGAACTGGGCGGGCTGTTGGCGATCAGCGTGATCGAGAACTGGGCATCGGCGTAGCTGATTTCACTGTTGAGCGTGTTGACCGCCGTGACTCGAACCTCTGCCGTGGCTACTTTGGCGGTGCCGCTGGAAACAACCTCGGCGCTGATGTCGCGGTTGACCGTATTCTGCCAGCCTCCGTTGGCCAAGACCGTGGTCACGCCTGCCGTCGTGGCGGGCGGCATGGTCCAGCCGTTGCTGCCGGAGAAGGTCCAAAGAAAGCTGACCGTGTGGTCCGGCATCGGCGCAACGTACACCGTGAAATCCACGTTCTGGCCAGCGCCGATGCGGGCAATCGGCGGCGTGGTGGAATCGAAAGTGACTGCGCCAACCCCAGCGGTCAAAGTTGCATCCGGCGGCGGGTTTTCCTCGCCCGTCAGCCCAAAAGCGACCGAGGACGTTCCGCCGCGAGAGTCGATGACGTAGCAGGTGATAATCTGCGAGTTGCCGATGATGGCGGTGATCTGGTTTTCCGTGGCCGGGTAATTGGCGATGATCGTCGTGTCGTTTCCTGTCCACGTGCCGCTGACGTTGCCGATGGGGTACGACACGCCCGGCCCAAGAAAGCTGGTGCCGGAAAACCACGCAAAGGTAAAGGTGTCGCCGTCGTTTACAAAAGCCTGAACCTTCAACGTTGTGGCGTAAGCGAAAAACTGGCCGTTGTTGCTGACCGACGCGCCCGGCAGGATCGTGGGCGCGGCGTTGGCGGTAATGGTGCCGCTAAGCGTGACGCTCTGCCCGTCGACCGCCACGGGCCTGACCCTGTAATGAAGCTCGTCGGTGCCGGGCTGGCCGCTGATGTTGACGACCTTGGCCACGAAAGGCTTGTCGGTCGCGGTCGTCGACCCGTCCCAGAAATCCCAAACATAGCTGTAGATGACGCTGCCGGACGGAGCCGGAGCGACCATCAGGTTGACTGTATCGCCTACTTGATTCATGGCCGTGGTGAGGCAGTTCCGCTCAACGTGTAAGTCATTTGCGTGCCTGCGCTGGTGAGGATCGCGCCCGTCTCATCGTAACCGGTGAAGTTGATGAGCAGGTTCGACCCGTAATCGTAAACATTAACTATGCCGATTTGCTGCACCGGGTAAGCGGCTGAAACCATCGGCCCGATCATATAAGGCGTGCCCTTGGTGCTGTACGCCTGCGCCATCGGTGCCGACTGAATGACCGGTATGCCGTTAGCAAACTGCCCGCCGGGAAACGGGTAAGTGCCGTCCGTGGCGAAATCATAAGTGCGCCCGTCATCAAAGGCCGTTGAGTGCGCGTCCCCGGAAAGAATAAACACGCGCTGAACGTCGTTGTCCCTGATGAACGTCGCGATCTCGGCTCGCTCGGTGGGATAGGCCGCCCAGTTTTCAGACGCCGGAAACGCTCCGGGCAGCGCGGTCCCGGTCCACGGGAAACTGTTCACCCAGAAAATCGCCGCCACATCCGGGTCGGCGTTGGCCGCAAGCAACTGGGACTTGAACCATGCCTTTTGCTGCGTGCCCAGCACGGTCTTGGTCGGGTTGTCCGCGATCACGTAAGGCGTGCGCTCGGAGCGGTTGTCGGTCACGATAAACCGGCAGCGGCCCACGCTGAACGTGTAATAAATCGGTTGATTGCCGTCCCCTGCCGCCAGCGGGTAATGCGGCACCGTCTCCCGGTAAGCAGCGCGGGCCGCTGGTTTTGAGGCGGACGTGGTGTCGGAGTTGTTGGCTCCAAAGTCATGGTCATCCCACACGTAAACAACCGGGTGGTGCGTGTAGAACAGCTTGTGAAACGGGTCCGAGAGCACTTCGTTGTAGGCAACGCGGAACCGGTTAATGTCATTGGTGCTGATGTTGTAATAGTGCCAGTCGCCGACTTGCATCAGGAACAGCACATCCTGCGCGTGCATGAACGGCCAGATGGGGTTGGCAGCGAAAGGCGCGGCCAGTTGGTTGTTCTCACACGCGCCCAGCCCAAAGCTGAAACTGCGCGTGCCGGTGCCGAACGTGGTTAGCGTGCCGATATAGTCGGTGTACAGGCTGCCCGCGTTCTCGACCGCATAGTAGTACTTCGTCCACGGCTGCAAGCCCTCGACCTTCATTTTTGCCATCTGGGCGTTGGACGTATCCGCCGCAACATAATCGCTATAGGTGCGGGTGCCGAAATCCACCGTCTCGCTCAGGGCCACGCGCACCGCAGGCGTTTCGTACGTCATCTTGGCGGAAACCGTGGCCGACGGGTTGGCCGTCAGCGCTCCCGCCCAAAACCACTGCGGAGGATTGTAAACAGACACCGTGCCCGTGCTGCCGAATGACGGGAACGTGAAGCTGCCCGCCTCCGGCACCACGATGTCCGGGCCGACGTAAACGATGTCGTTGCGCCGGTCGTTGGTCAACCCGGTCAGCGTGTCACCCAACGGATACACTGCCGTAACGGTGTCGTTGCCGGTGTAAATGTCGGCCTCGTGCGCGTAGCCAACCGACGTGCCATAGCTGTTGATGGTGTCAAACCAGCCGCCGGGCGTCGTGCCGACATAGAAATTGTCTGTCGCCAAGGCGGTGATCTGCGGGGGCACGGTGGGCCGCACGCTGAACAACTCCATGTTGATGTAGCGCAGCGCCCAGCCATAAATCGCCAACTGACGCTTCGTGCCTTTCGACGTGTCCTCCAGTGGGTTGGTCCAGTCGATGGACATGACCCACTGGCCGTAGGCGGCGTCTTCGAGCGTGAACTGGAAGGTGTCCGTGCCGCTGAAGTTATACCCGCTGAAACCGCGCAGCAGGCGCGACTCAAACACGGTGTCGTTCACTTCGATCTGGACCGCAAACCCGTTGAAATCCACGTCAACCTGACCCACCTGCCCGCTGGCAATCGTCAGTTCATAGACGCCGGGCAGAAGCGTGCCGTTGCCGGTGAACTCCATCACCCCGGCTTCGCCCAAGCAGGGCGTGTTCAAGTAGCCCAGCGTAACAAGGCTCGGCATGGCGCTGACATCCATGTTCTGGGTCGCAGGCGTCGCCGCCCCGGCATCGGTCCACGACGCGTACACTGTGGGCCTCGTCATCCTCTGCTGGATGGTCCGCTTGGGCGTGTACAGGTAGAGCAGCGGAGTCGTGTTGGTGCCGTCGTAGGAGGCAATGCTGCCTTGGAACGTGGGCGTATTGGCCACGAGGATGCCGCTGCCGCTCTGGCTCAGGAGAACGTAAGCGCCGGTTGGAATCTCGCTGATGTAGAGGTCAGGCCGGTAGAAAGTCTTGGGGTAGTAGGTGAGCGTGGCCGGGTCGTAATAGCCGTAGGTGCCAAAGTTGCCAACCAGCGTTCCCTGAATAAAGCCTGTGCCCGCCGCTTCGTAGATGGTGCCGTACCAAACCCCGCCAATGGTCGTGCCATTGCTCAGCAGGGCTGAGACATAGGGGTCGACGGTGACCTCGGAGCCGCTGCGCGTGCGCGTCACGGGGTCCGCCTTCAAGTAGACCGTGCCCGCGTTGTTTTCCAGATAGACCTGATAGACCGTAGTGCCGTTCGCCGTAACCCAGACATGCTGCCGGAACGGGTTGGTCTGGTCCATGTTGTTGGGCCACGGAGTCGTTGTGCCGCTGGCCGTCACGACCGGCACAATGCCTGTGGCCGTGCTGCCGCTGAGCGGGAGGACTTCGTAGTTGCCCGCGTAATTCGTCGCCTGCCACAGCGGATTCCAGCCCGGCATCGCCCCGGTACCGGTACTGAACGGCGCGGTGCCCTCGGCGGTCAAGGTGATGAACTGCTGGCCCAGTGTGTAAACGTCGGGCGGCTGGCGCTGGTCGCCCATGCCGACTTCTTTGAAGCGCGTCTCGCCGTGGTAGGAACCCATGCTGTCGTAGCGCAGGACCAAGCCTTGCCGCGTGCGGCGCGTCCACGCAGGAAGCGCATCCGGGCACGCCCACCCCGACGGCAGCACCCTGACACCAAACTTGTCTTCGCGGTCGATGGTGTAAACAAAGCCCATCCGATACGTGCAGAGCGTGGAGTTGGGCGCGTGATAGCGCACCAAATCCATCTGGCTTTGGTCCTTGTAAACATTCCACACGCGCAGGTCGTGGAAATCGTAGTCCGCGCCGTCAAACGCCTGAACGTAAATGGCCCCATCCGCCTCCGGGTCGCCCGCCGTATAGGTGTCAGGCACGTTGTTCTCGGCGGCTGCCAGCGTAAGCGTGCCGGAGCCAAAAACGGCGTTGGTGCCGCTGCGGCGCAGGTAAACGAAGTGCCACTGCCCATCGCCCACGAACGCGCTGCCGACCAGTAAATCACCCGCACTGGTCTTGGAGTAAGCCGAAACAATGCCGCCGGGGCGCAGGGTGAAGTAAATGGGCGACAGGTCAACAATGCGGCTTTCCACTGTCGGCGCGGTGTTGAGCCTGATCCAGAACGACGCCGTGATCTCGTCACCGATGTCGAGATATTCGCTGGCGGCGACCTGCGCATTGCTGAGATTCAAGTGCCAACCCCGCTCAGCGTCGAACGAGCGCGAGGCGTAGCTCACGCCAAACATCTGCGAGGCTATTGAGCGAAAGCCGTGATCGACGACTGTCAGGTTGTCGTCGATGTGCTCGTTGAAAGCAAACCACGCCTGTAATCCGTCGGCGTGGTGCGGGCCAAAGAACTTCGGCAAATCGGCAACCAAGACTCCCTGCGCCAGCCCCACGTGGTACAGGCCGTAACCGGGCTGGAACAGCGTGTCGTAGTCCGTCTCGGTGTCGCCTTTACTCGGACCAATAGGGGGCTTAATTGTCCCAGTTTCCAGCGCTGTCAAACTCGACAGGTTCTTGAGCGTTCCACTGTAACCAATCGCCGTGTAGCCGGGCTTGTATGCGCCCGCCGCGTAAGAGCGATAAGTCCAGACCACACGCGGCTGCGTGCTGTTCTGGCTCTTGATGCCGAACACGTCAATGTCGGAGGCGGTTTGGTCCACGAACGCCGTGGCTTCCTCGACTTCCTGAATCGCAAGCTCAGTGCCCGCGTAGTACGAATCAAGCTCGACAAGCTCACCGCCAACAACGATCTCCCGCCGCCACGGGTAATCATCCGCGACCTCGAAAGCAAACCCGGCATCTTCGTCTTCGGGTCGGCCTTGGCAGCTAAAAGCCCACGTGCTTTCCTGCCCCTCCACCCCGGTCGACTTCACAACCAGCGACGGCTCCGGGCGGATGACCTCGGTGCTGGTCAGGGTCCAGACCGCGTGGACCGCCACGTTGGGGAACTGGTCCACGATAAAGTGGTAGGTGCCGGTGCTCCAGTTCCATGATCCGCCGAACATGTAGCTCGTCGGCTGGTTGACGATACCGTAGACATACTCGTTCTGATTGAGCGGATTGACCTCCGAGGACACCTGAATCTGACCGCCTGCGGTGATGCCGACGGAAGTGATGGGAACCGCCGGGCCTCCCATAATCAGAATGTTGTACAGCGCAAAGAAAGCGATGGCCGGATCGTAAAAAGTGATTGGCCCCGTAGCCGATGGCGCATACGTGCCGACCGCGATGTACGGAGCAAAATTGTACGAAGCAAAAACGATATACGTCGCGCCCGCCGTGCCGATCCACGAGCAGTAAAAAACCGGCGGCAGGATAACGTGGATGTCGGCGACGTAGGTTGGCAGCGGCGAAGACGCGTACGAGCCAACGTAAGACGTGCCCGCGCCTGTGACAAACAGGGGCGCGGCTTGATTCGGATAAGGCGCGTAGCAGACGTTGTTGTCGATCAGGAAACCAGCCAAGCTCTGCCGGGGCAGCCGCGTGGCAGCGCGAACTTCTTCAAACGCCTGCGTCACTTGAACACCCGACGCCACGATGGCATCCATGTTCAACTGCCGGTCGAAATACGGAGACGCCGGATTGGCTGTCCGGCGCGGAACCCACGTTGCAACGTTGCTGCCGTCGCTGGTCACCCAGTCGCTCACGGTCTGCGCCACAACGATGCTGCCGGAAACCCAAGGCCGGTAAGGACTGACGGCAGTCCCGTCAGAGGTCAGCGTCGGATTGGCCTCCAAGTCCTTGTTTGTCGTCGCACCCCGGCTGCCGAAGATGTCCTCCAGCGTGTTCATGTCGGACGTGAGGCCGAGGTCGAAGTAGCTGGAGCGGTATTTGATGGCCGACAGCCGATCCTCCACGGTCACGACTGCCAGCGTGCCGGTCGTTTGGACGCTAACGTAAAGGCCGTTGAAATCCGCGCCGTCGGCAATCGCTTTGAACCGGATGCTGCTGCCGGGGCAATCCACGTAAGCAGCGGTAAACGGAGCGCCGCCCGCCAAGGCGTAGGAGCCGTTGGCCGGGTGAGTGACCGTGCCGTAGCTGACCGACGGGATATTGGTCCCCGCCAGCGATCCGAGAATCACCACATCAACCCAAGGATTGTGTCCCGTGATGGTCTGGCTGTAAAAGCGCGTGCTGTT
>Ga0079303_10000087_pt1 | contig 18984 bp, 15 predicted proteins | sample Methanogen_OWC_FD_77073 | JGI IMG/M metagenome (GOLD analysis project Ga0079303, IMG submission 77073) | Enriched soil microbial communities from Old Woman Creek wetland in Ohio, USA - Methanogen_OWC | ecosystem: Environmental > Terrestrial > Soil > Wetlands | place: USA: Ohio | collected...
TGGCAGTTGGAAAGACCAAGAAATTTTCCTGGCATGGTATCACCTCCATGCCAAGATGGTACCGTCAAGGTTTCGAAAGTACAACGGTCAATCATATTTCTGGGATAGGCTCATCAGATCAAACACGTATCTACTGTAGTAATGCGCTGGCATGCGATAATATCAAAACCGGAAAAGCAAGCATGGAAAAGTTACTGATATACAACCTCCGATATCAAAACAGACTTCCTGCAAAACGTATGACAAGCAGACGCATACTTCGGCTTATCTGCTCAGCAAAACGAATCGTGCACATTCCAAGCCGCATTGTAAAAATACGGTTTCATGCCTTCTACAGTTCGGTATTCAGGAGAATGTGTCTGAATTATCGGGTATTCAGTGGGTGTATTCCGTGTTTGTGCCGGCTAATCGGCCGGCATCGATGATCAGGGCAATCGAACCATCACCAAGGACTGTTGCCCCCGAACATTCGGTGATATTTTTGTAGATTTTCCCAAGGGGCTTGATGACCGTCTTGTGTTCGCCGATGACCGAATCGACAACAAGCCCGATGCGCTGGCCCCGCACACGGGAAATGACGATCTGTTCGATATCCGGTCTTTTTCCCTGGATGCCGAAACGCTCTCGAAGCTCGAGATACGGCACCAGCGTCCCACGAACAGGGGTCAGCTTGCGCTGGCCGTATTCCCTGCGATCTGCGCTCCTCAGAATGACGCACTCCTCGACGGCATTCACCGGGATGATGAACGCCTGATTACTGATGGTCACCAAAAGCCCATCAATGATGGCCAGGGTCAGAGGAAGTGTTATATCGACGCGCGTCCCTTTGCCGGGGGTGCTTGCAACATCGATTGTTCCGCGGAGATCGTCGATCGTTTTCTTGACGACATCCATGCCGACTCCGCGGCCGGAAATACTGGAAACGGCTTCTGCGGTTGAAAAGCCCGGCAGGAAGATGAGCTGAAAGACTTCCCGGTCGGTCAATTCCGCATCTGGGGAAATGAGATGTTTCTCGACGGCTTTCTTTATGATCGCTTCCCGCTTCAGACCTGCACCGTCGTCTTCGACATGGATCATGACGTTGCCGCCGACATGTTCGGCAGAGAGGTGGATTGTTCCTCGAGGCGACTTTCCCGCAAGGATTCTGTCATCCGGCGACTCGATCCCATGGTCGCCACTGTTGCGGATCAAATGCATCAGCGGCTCGTCAAGTCGATCTATGACCGTCTTGTCGATTTCCGTTTCCGAACCGCTCATCGTCAGTTCAATTTCTTTCGAGAGAGAAGTCGACAAATCGTGTACAAGGCGTTTGAACTTGCTGAATGTGGCTTCAATCGGAAGCATCCGGATACTCAAGGCATTGTCGCGCAGCCCACTCGTCAACCGGCTCACTTCCTCGGCAACTCTTCCGATGTCGTATTTATGCAGAAGTTTTGAAAGCTGGTCCGGCTTGGTTTTCCTGATCAGACCGGAAATCTGGGTGAGACGCTCCTGCACCGTCACAAGTTCGCCAACAAGGTTTACGAGCTTGTCCAACTTGAAGGAACTCACGCGGATACTGTTTGAGCCGTCACTTTTCGCGCGTTTTTCGACCTGTTCACGCCTTCGTTCCTGCTCGGAAAGGGCCGCTTCAACTTTTTCGCGTGTTACCGCCCCCGCCTCCACGAGTCGTTCCCCGATCGGCTTCTGTTCCTTGAGTGCCTTCTCGAGTTCATCACTCGACACATCACCGCCGGCAACAAGCAATTCACCAAGAAGCGGAACCGTTTCATCCGGGAGCGCCTGCGTCTTTGAAATAGTCTCGATCGACAGCCGATTTTTCCCGAGAAAAGGAACCAGCTTTGCGCGGATCTCACTTTCCGTAAGACCGGTGGCCAAAATAACGTCCAGCAAGGTCTCTTCCATGTTGTTCATCCGGCGGCCAGCTCCTGTTGGGTCTTTTGTGTGTCATCTTGCCCGACCTTGAGGACTGTACAAAGACCATGGTTGCGAAGCTTGTCGAGCAAAAACGCTCCAACGTTTTCACTATATATCTCTTCAGATGTAGTAATGCGGATTCTGAAATGATTCAGTTCACCGCTTTCCCCGCATGAAAGGCATTCCGCGGAAAGCCGGTCCAGCTCCGCGCGAAGTTCCAGTGCGTTTTTGAGTGACGCGATCACATCGGCTGAGTCGATTGGCACATCATCAGCGGCGTCCAGATCCGCAAGCATTTTCCTGGCCTCGGCAACAGCCCCTCTTCCAAGCCAGAGGGCGCCTGCCGGAAGACGGTCGCCATGTTTCGCCAACATTGAAAAGAATGATTCGAATCCGATCAAGAACTCCGCGAGGCACTCCATTCCGCAGCTCTTCGCCGTCTCAAGCGCTTCGCTCCAGTATTGCGACATCGCCGCATTGATCGGCTGGGACTCGATCCAGGATTCAAGGGACGCTTCCAGGGCATTGAGACGGTCATTCATCAGGCATTTTTTTTTCTGAGCCTGAATTTCATGACGCCCCTGCGTTTCGTTCCGAATCCCAGAAAGGATTTCTTCGCACCTGGATTTATCAGCCTTATCGCCGTCGAAGTGCCCTTCGATCATCGCCAGCAATTGGTCACGGGCTGCAAGAGAACAGTCCACAAGAGCTTTCGTGACCGGCGCCTCCCCGGCACGCACATGCTGAAACTCATTTTCAAGCTTGTGGGCAAACTCAGATACATCTTCGATTCCGACCATCGCGGCCGAGCCTTTGATTGTATGCATGACCCTGAAAACGCGATCGATTTCATCGCGATTGTCGGTATTGGAACTCAACTTGAGCAAAGCCTGCTCAAGCTCGTTCAGATTGTCCATGGTCCCTTCGAGGAAGATTGATTTCAGATCGTCTGTCATTTGATCCTCCGGCGCAGCTTCAGAATGTCAGCTGAACTTTTCTCACATAGATTTCGAACGTGTCGGAAACGAAATGCAGGATACGGGTCATTGCCCCACCCGTGTCATAGCCAATGACCGGGATCGAATGACGCATGAGATAATCCCGGACGTGCGAGATATTGCGCGGGCCCGGGCCAAATTCGAGAGCGACCGAGGAGATGACATGGGCACCTCCGAAAATTTTAGCCTGAAGCCTGTTGCGAATAGCCCCCAGTTCTTCCATGCGGGCAACCAGAAGTTCCATGGCATACATCCCGTACCGGGGATGTGAGTGGGTTATTGCAGGGCAATCGTCACCGGGAAGCAGGATGTGATTCATGCCGCCGATTTTTGCGACAGGATCGAACAGACATGCGGCAACACAGGAGCCAAGAAGAGTCTGCAGGACGACAGGTTCGTCGGATGCAGCGAACTCCCCGGCAACGATTCTGAGAAGGGGCCGGTTTGAATCCACGGGAAAGATTCTTGATGACATGTGTTTCCTCAACAAAAGGAATGAATCCTCATGTGCAGATCCGCAATACTTCGGAAGCGATCATATCGAGCGGCAGGACTCTGTCTATGCCACCGGTCTTTATTGCTTCCTGGGGCATGCCGAAAACGACGGATGTTTCCTCGTCCTGCGCGATGGTTGACGCGCCGGCATCCTTCAATTCGCGGATCCCCCGCGCGCCATCGTCACCCATTCCCGTCATGATGACTCCGACGGCATTCCGCCCAGCATAGTGCGCGGCAGACCTGAACAGAACATCGACGGACGGCCGATGCCGGGATACAAGCGGGCCATCCCGCACTTCAACATGATACCTCGCTCCCGAGCTTTTCAGCAGCAGATGTCTGTTTCCGGGTGCGATCAGAACATGTCCGCGCATGAGCGCGTCCCCGTTGGACGCTTCTTTTACGGTAACTTTGCACAGATCATCAAGACGCCGGGCAAACGAGGCGGTAAATTTTTCAGGCATGTGCTGAACGACAACCATGCCCGGACAATCCAGCGGAAGCGCCTCCAGAAAGGTCCTGAGCGCCTCCGTGCCTCCGGTCGAAGCACCCACGACGACCACGCGATCCGTTGTTTTCATGGTTGAGAGCGGCGGGGTCTTTTTGATGATCACGTCAGCGGTCAGTTTGGGCGCGATACGTTTCGAGAATATCCGCCCCGGCCGCACTTTCGAAGCGGCTTTGACGATGTCGGTTATCCGGATGCGCGCCTCCTCGAAAAACTCCCGCGTTCCGAGGCGCGGTTTCGCTATCACTTCAACGGCTCCGTAATCGAATGCCCCCAGAGTTGTCTCGCACTGGCCATCAATAAGGCTGGAGCAGATCACAACGGGAATCGGGTGCTGAGTCATGATCATTTTCAGGAATGTCAGTCCATCCATTTTTGGCATCTCGATATCGAGAAGGATGACATCGGGAATTTGTACGGCAATTTTCTTGGCCGCGATGAACGGATCGGAAGCCGTTCCGACCACCTCGATCTCAGGATCAATCGACAGAAGCCCTGAAATGGCCTCCCGGACCACCGCCGAATCGTCGACGATCAATACCTTTATTGGGCGTTCCATGCTTCTCAAAATCAGAGTTCCCCTGCCTTCCGATAGACGGTCGGAGCGACGGGAGTCAGTGGAATTTTCAACCCGGGCATTGCCTCGGAGTGGCCGAGAAAAAGAAACCCTCCCGGATGGAGATGATCGAACAGTTCTTGAAGAACCCTGTCCTGAATGGACTTACTGAAATAAATAATGACATTACGGCAGAATATCACATGGAATTTCATTTTCAATTCCACGCCTGATTCAAGCAGATTGACCCGCTTGAACTCTACAAGACGTCTGAGCGCAGGATGAATTCGCACAAGCCGTTTCGATGCATCCCGGCTTTTCAGCAGAAAACTGCGCCGACAGGGAAGCGGAACCGGTTCAATCTGGGACTCGGTATAAACCGCATGGCGTGCCTTTTGCAACACGCGAGATGATATATCAGATGCTACAATATTGAAACGCAGATCCGGCCTGCTCGCCGCGAAACTTGAAATAACCATTGCGAGCGTCCAGGGCTCTTCGCCGCTCGAGCAGCCGGCACTCCAGACTGTAAGGGGAAGCGTCGTCCGACCGATTCCCGACTCTGTCAGTTCGACGAGGGCGTTGTTTGACAGATAGGCGAAATGATCCGCTTCCCGGAAAAAGTCTGTTTTGTTGGTGGTGATCACATCGATCATTTCCATGGGCTCTCGCTCCATGCCCTGAGGACTGAACAGATACTGGCAATAGTCCCGGAAGGACGGCATCCGGAGAGTTCTGATCCTGTTCCGGAGCCGGCCTTCCAGGAGATCCTTTTTGGATGGCGGAAGCTGGATTCCCCAGCGGGAGGAAATGAATCGGCTCAACTCCCTGAACTCTCCGTTTGAGAGCCGGAGAGGATCTCCCGAATACATCTTTTCGTCGGACAAACGGTCGTATATCATTTCCTCACCTGATGTCATCAGGCCTCAGCCAACTTTTCCCTGGCTTTCAACGCTTCCTGGACAGCGATGATCTCGTTCGAAGAAAAGACCTTGTCGATATCCAGGATCATGATGAACTTGTCGCCGATTTTTCCCATGCTTTTGAGAAACTCGACGTTCAGATGAGTTCCCATGCGGGGCGGCTGTTCAAGTTGCGATGGTTCCAGTTCGATCACTTCCTGGACCGAGTCCGCGAGGGCACCTATGATCGTCGACTCGCCGTCAAGAAGGACCTCCACCACGACGATACACGTATTGACGGACTTGGCCGTCGGAGACATGCCGAACTTGAGGCGCATATCCACTACCGGGACAACGCTGCCTCTGAGGTTAATGACGCCCCTCATGAATTCAGGTGTCCGCGGAACCTTTGTGATCGGAGAGTAGTCGAGTATTTCACGCACTTTCGCCACATCGACCGCATAGATCTCCTCTTCGAGTTTGAAGGTAAGATACTGAATGGCAGAAATTTCGGACACTTCCTGCTGGGATTTCATATGCCGTTCCTCCTCAACTATTTAGGTCAGTATTTTTCAAACTCGGTATCGTGAGTGTCGCCGTCAACCATCATGAGTTCGACACCGCCTGATTCTCCATGGGCATGTGAGGAATGACTGCCACCGTTTCCGCCGTTGCTGCCATTGCCACCACTGCCTGCCTGGGAAATGACCGCCGGGTGGAGTTTCTTGAATTTACCCAGTCCTTTGCGCGGTTTATCAGCAGCCGGTCTGGCTGCCTTATGCTCGATTTTCTGAGTCATGCGGCTGTCGATTTCCGTTGTTCTTGAGATCCCCGTCTTGAAGAAGGAAATAACGGAGCGCATCTGCTCAGCCTGCGATGTCATCTCTTCCGCTGTAGAAGCAAGCTCTTCGGATGCCCCGGCGTTCTGCTGAATGACCTGATCGAGCTGCTGAATGGCTTTGTTGATCTGCTCGGCACCGGTCGTCTGCTCGCGGGATGCAGCGCTGATCTCCTGGACGAGCTCGGCTGTTTTTTGAATATTCGGAACTATCTTATTCAGCATCTCGCCCGCCTGTCCGGCGATGTTCACACTGGAAGCCGACAGGTCACGGATCTCCCCGGCCGCGAGCTGGCTGCGCTCGGCGAGTTTGCGGACTTCGGAGGCGACGACCGCGAAGCCCTTGCCGTGTTCGCCCGCGCGGGCCGCTTCGATGGCGGCATTCAGCGCGAGAAGGTTCGTCTGCCGGGCGATTTCCTCGATGATGGAAATCTTCGAGGCAATCTCGTTCATCGCGGCAACGGTCTCAGCGACGGCCTTGCCGCCATCACGGGCATCTTCCGCGGCCTTTCGCGCGATCTTCTCGGTCTGCTGGGCGTTATCGGCATTCTGCTGAATGTTGGAGCTCATTTCCTCCATCGAGGACGAGGCTTCCTCAGCGGCTGCCGCCTGCTGATTGGCACCGGAAGAAAGCTGTTCGGCGCTGGAAGACAGCTCGCCACTGCCGGCGGCGACATTATTGGCGGCGCTCTGAATGTCGTTGGCCACGAGCACAAGCTTGGCAACCATCGCCTTGAGCGCTCTCATGAGTTCATCCTGTTCGGAACGTTCTTCGATCGTCAGGGCCAGATCGCCTTCAGATATGCTCTTCGCAACAGAAGTGATATGGCGCATCGATGAGATCAGAAGATTGAGATTCTCCTTGATTGTGTTGAAGTCGCCAGCGTAGATCTCCGTGATTGTCGGAGGCACGTCGCCCTTGCTTATCCGGTCGATGTAGCGTGCAGACGCATTGAGCGGCGTGATGACGGCATCGAGCGTCTTGTTGACTCCCTCGATAATGAGCCGGTAATCACCCTGATGTCTGGCTGCATCGGCTCGGACCGCAAGTTTGCCTTCCATTGCGGCCTTGCTGAGCATATTTGAATCAGCGACCAATGCCGCGAGATTCTCCATGACGGAAATGAATGCCGGGACCAGCCGGTCATTCCCCGACCTCCGCCCCGTTCCATTCCCGATCTTTTTATAGGCTTCCAGATCCGATAGGTCGCCTTTGGCGATTTTATTTGAGGTTTCGATAACATGAAGGACCCGTTCCTGGACCATGTTCACGTTCTGGGCCGTCTGGGCGAAAACACCCTGATAGGAGCCTTCGACCTTCCTGGTATAGTCGTTGTCAGACATCTTCTGCAGAACCTGACTGGCTTCAACAAGCCCACCAAGTCCGTCGATGCAGTTGTTGATGTTGACTTTGATCTCATTGAAGTCGCCATTGTAGGTGTCGGTGATCTTCTTTGGAATATCGCCCTTGCTGATGCGGTCGATATACTCGGCAGCAACATTGAGGGGGCCGATCACGGAGTCGAGGGTCTGGTTGACGCCCACCAGCAATGGCCGGAACTCACTGTCTATGGCTTCGAGATTGCCACGTGCCGAAAGTTTACCCGAGGTAGCCGCATCCGTGAGGCGGTTCATTTCCCCAAGGAATGTCCTGAGAATCGCCTTGATATTCGAACCGATGAAATACCCGAAAGCCAGAGCGAGAAGGAAACCGGCCAGCATGCCGAAGGTGATGGCCCTGAACACGAATTTCTCGTCTTCCCGAGCCTGATTCAGCGCCTGCGCGGTCAGGCCGGCGTTCATCTTCAACAGTTTATCGAGACTGGCGAGAGAAAGAGTCTGTTTCTCGTAGCACGGCCCCATGGCCTGCTGAAACATCCGGTTGGAAAGCTCTTTCGCCTGGCGAGTCGTTTTTCCCAGTTCATCGAGGCCTGATCGTATCTTGTCGACGCAGATCAGAAGCTCACTGTTCATCGTCCTTGTGGCAGACGCGGAATCGCTTCTGACTGCCGCCATCCTGATCTTGCCAATGTATGTGTGGAATTGCGCATGAAGGGGCTTGAGTTCACCAACGGCCCGCATCACATCCTGATTTTTTGATGTGAAGGTCGAAAGCCATTTTTCGAAGGAGCACGCGGAAACATCGTCGCCGCCTTCAACGGAAACTCCGCTGTAAACGAGCCGGGACACATCATTCACAAGCTTGTAATGATCGCTCCGGAATCTGTTCAGATCCCGTTCAACGGCGCTCGGATCCAGGATCGATGTAGCCGCAAGTTCGTCGGATACCTGGAAAAAGACATTGTTTTCTTTTTTCCAGGCGTCAATACTGAGAAGGAATGCCTTCCATTCCTCCGCTTCTTCCTGGGTTTTAGGAAGAGCTTCAAAGAGTTTCAGGGCTTCGCCGTACTGTTCACGCGCAACTTTCACTGCATCGATTTGCTGCTGATGTGCATTCTGATCGATCATGGGGCTGAGAAGCGTGCGTTGGGCCGTCCTGATTCGTTCGAGCTGCACGGAAAGGTCCAGCAGGCTGTCCACGCTGGTCATCTTGTTTGTTCCGACGTCTTTCAGATGACCTGACAGTGTCTGCGCACCCCAGAAGCCAGTCCAGCCCACAAGCAAGGTGATCACAGCCACCACGGAAAAACCGGTCATGAGCTTGTTGTTAATCGACATCCTCTCGAACACGTGCTCCTCCTCGATTCTCTCTATTTTTCCTGCAAAGGAATTGAAGCGCAAACCACCAGAGTATCTCATTACAGCTAAGATACCCATTCCTTGCGGTGTATGACCGAGTGATGCAATTGATGGTTCTGCTGCTGCATATGAGCAGGAACCATCAGGGCATAAAAATTTTACGCCCTAGCAGGACGACCAGAAGGCCTCGCTTTCCGGCCGCATATCATGGAACTCTCACGGTAACTCTCTTATGAACGCTCTCTGGAAAGGATTATACAACATCCAAATTGGCAAAACAATCAGGGAAACTCCTGATATTCATCCATCGATATCAACCCCGGCTTCCGGCAAAGCAGATCGCACTTTCATCAGCCAGCGGGCGCTGGCTGACCATTTTCCGGATCGTGCCGTCTGGTTCCCCGGGGAATACATGTTGAAGAACGGTTGAAATTGCCCGGAAGGGTAATATATGCTAGAACGGATCGAATCTACATCTGAGAGGAATAAAATGGCTGATCTCGACAAACTGATCGGTTCGAATGGAGTTCCGACCCACTGGTACAACATCGTTCCGGATATGCCGAAAGCACCGGCAATTCCCCTGCACCCGGCGACACATCAGCCGGTCACGCCGAAAGACCTCGAGCCGATGTTCCCCCCAAGCCTGATCGAACAGGAAAGCTCGAAAGAACAGTTGATCGCGATTCCCGAGGAAGTGCGCGACATTCTTTCGATGTGGCGCCCCACCCCGCTGCGCCGCGCCCGCCGGCTCGAACAGGCCCTGGGCACCCCGGCCAAGATTTTCTTCAAATATGAGGGTGTTTCCCCGGCCGGAAGTCACAAGTCGAATACCGCGGTTCCCCAGGCATATTTCAACAAGCAGGCCGGCCTGAAAAGGCTTGCCACCGAGTCGGGCGCCGGCCAGTGGGGCACATCACTGGCTCACGCGGGCGGCATGTATGGTCTCGACGTGGCCGTATACATGGTTCGATCGAGCGTCGCCCAGAAGCCGTATCGCAAAGTCGCCATGGAGATGTGGGGCGCAAACGTGTATCCGAGCCCCTCTGATATGACCAACGCAGGTCGTGCCGAGCTGGGCGTCGATCCCGACTGCCCCGGAAGCCTTGGTATCGCCATTTCCGAGGCGGTAGAGGACGCAACCAGCCGCTCAGACACCAATTATGCGCTTGGCTCGGTCATGAACCACGTTCTGCTCCACCAGAGCGTCATCGGTCTCGAAGCCCGGCAGCAGATGCAGGACATGAAAGAATATCCCGACGTCGTCATTGCCTGCTGCGGCGGCGGCAGCAATTTCGGCGGCATCGCCTTTCCGTTCCTGCACGACAAGTTCAAAGAGGGAAAAAACGTACGGGCAATTGCGGTCGAACCGACCTCCTGTCCCACCCTCACCAAGGGCGAGTTCAGATACGATCTCGGCGATGTGGCGGGGCTGACACCGCTGCTGATGATGTACACCCTCGGCCACTCGTTCATGCCCTCCCAGCTTCACGCCGGCGGATTGCGCTACCACGGTGTCTCGCCACTGGTCTCGCAGCTGTATAACGAGGGGCTGATCGAAGCGAAGGCCCTCAGCCAACTCGCCGTATTCGAAGCCGCCCGCATGTTCGCGCATCACGAAGGCATCATTCCCGCTCCTGAAAGCGCGCACGCGGTCAAGGCCGCGATCGATATGGCGCTTTCCTGCAAGGACACGGAAAAGCCGATGACGATTCTGTTCTGTCTGAGCGGCCACGGCTTCTTCGACCTCGGCTCCTACGCCGACATGCTCGCCGGGGACCTCACCGACGCGACCTTCTCTGCTGACAAGATGGAGGAATCCCTCGGCAAGCTGCCTTCCGTGCAGGTCCGCTGGGAATAGCCCACAGAAGGGCGTCTTTCCGACGCAGCCCCATGAGGAAAACAGGGACAAGCTGACCAGCTTGTCTCTGTTTTTTAACAGCGGCCACACAAAGATTTTTCGCCGATATCCCTGTGCGGCCGCTCTGCTCTTCGTGGCCCCGGTAATTCGAACACAGCGCAAGGCGGAAACGAGGCGTTATACCACAAAGTATACTAAATAATTTTCCAAAATTTACAGCCGTCTTCGCCATCGGGGTAATACCGGGGCAAATCACCGGTCATCCTGTAGCCGTGTTTCTCGAAAAAACGTCTTGAAGCCGTATTGCTGACTCGCGCCTCCGCGCAGACCGCTTTCATGCCGCTCTGCCGGAAAACGTTCTCCATGCCTGAAAGAAGGTGCTCCGCAACGCCTTTTCCCTGGAGGGCACGGTGAACGGCAATCTTATAGATGCGTCCGGAGGGCGCTCCTCTGAACCGGCGCAGAAGGCCAACTATTTCAGCCATTATATTTCCATCCCCGTCACGGATCACGAAAATCCTGCACGTGGAAACGCGTATAAGACGACTGATCTGAGCCTGTTTGAAAACATCGCCGGGCGGAAACAGTCCCCGTTCGAGAAGGATGATGCCTGCGCCGTCCGCCGGCTGGGCCGGGTCCAGATGCAGGGAAGTCACTCCGGAAGCTCGTTCGCGCTGCTCATGCGAGCAATGATCTGAGCCTCGCTCTCTCCGCCTGCGTCGAGAAAAGGCTTCGGCAGACTCCGGGGAATCGGTGCCGTTTCGCTTTCGTCCGTGTTCGGTGCTCATTTATGTATGGTTATTATACTGTTTTTGTGTATTTCAAAGATTACCGCGATATTCCCGTGCTAGAAGCCGGCAATCGTCCTGAGAATCCGCATCAGATACCCATTTCAATACAAACCTCTGTGATCGTTCTCATCAGAAAGGCATCTCAACTGTCGCCAACGGATGAAATGATCGGAAAATGCTGTTCGAATGCGGTTACAACCCGGCAGTCACCAACCGTTGATATCTGGAAAAATACTTCGCCCTCCTCTGATTCATTTTCTCCAGGGATGCTAGCAAATTCGTGATACCGGCACAATGACAACATCTCAGGAATATCTGTTCGCCGCCCTCTCTGGACTCTGTGAAAAGCCGCAGCATGCAGCAAATCAAAGCTGTTTGTCGCCAGCAAGAGGCAGAGACGGCATTGCTTTGAGGAGTGATTCAATGGTAGGGAAAGATCATGCACCCCTCATCGGTGGCTCGAAGATATCTCGTCGTGCTGGGAGGCCCCGCGGACATGCTGCCCCCCGGACCCTGGCACGTCGTTATCGCCGTGGACAGCGGAGGGAACCTCTTGCACCGGTGCGGACAGCCTGCCGACCTGATCGTGGGAGACGGGGACTCGATCACCCCTGAAGCGGCAGCCTTTCACGAAGCGGCCGGAGCGCCCTTTCACCGCCATCCCCGCGACAAGAACGAAACGGACTTCGAGCTCGCGCTGGCCGATCTGCACAGCGCACCAGGCGATGAGATCCATATTGTCGGCATGGTCGGCGGCCGCTCGGACATGTCGTTTGGAAATCTTCTTGCGTTGGGCGGCCACACCGGGAGTGGACTCTTCACGTTCGATCTGCCGGACGGCTGCGGCGGAGTCATGGGACCGGGCATGTTGAAGATCGATGCGGCAACGGGAACGCCGGCCGCGCTTCTTGCTCTCACGCCGGCCGCATCGGGAATCTTTTCGAATGGCGTCAGATGGCCGCTTGAAAACGGGACACTGGAACTGCACAAGAGCCGTGGCGTCAGCAACATTATCACACACCCCCCCTGGCAGCTGAACCTGCGAACAGGCGCCCTTCTCTGGCTGCTGAGCGGCCGGAATCGATCAGAACTCCACCTCTCCTGGGATCCGCGCATATCGGAACCGACTCCGCGCACCCCGAACCTGTCAAAGGGTGAGCGACAAGGTTTATCATGATACATAGAAACCAAGGAGCCGCAGCTTCATGAACTCATCCCTAGCCGGTCGAAAGGATGATCTTTTCCGCATCGCAGGAGAATTCAGACCGGTCCACACCCTGTCGGAGATCAGGGAATTCGGAAACGGGAACATCAACCGCACGTATCTCGTATCGGTTCAGGCGTCGCCCGGAGAACGGTTCGTCCTGCAGCGCATCAACACGCATGTTTTTCCGAAGCCAGAACTGGTGATGAAAAACATCCGCGCGTTTACGAACCATGCGGCCCGCAAACTTCGCGCATCACCGCCTCCGGACAACCGCCGATGGGTTGTTCCGCATATCGTTCAGACCAGCCGAGGAGAAGATGGTTTCCGCGACACGGACGGTTCGTTCTGGCGCGCAATACGCTTCGTCGAACATGCGGTAGCGCATGACACGCTGCAAACTGCCACACACGCCCACGAAGCAGGCAGAGCGCTTGGCATATTTCATTCTCTCGTCAGCGATCTGCCATGCGACGAACTGTCAGACACTCTCGAAGGGTTCCACGTGACGCCACGCTATCTCGCGCAGTTCGACGAGGCCGTCGCTGCAAAGCAGCCGACTGATTCCGCCGAGTGTTCTCACGCCCTGCGATGCATCGAAAAACACCGCGGCTTTGCCGGCATTCTCGAACAGGCAAAATCCTGCGGCAGACTTCAGCTGCGGCCAATTCACGGCGATCCGAAAGTGAACAACATCATGCTCGACGAGGCAACGGGCCGGGCCGTGAGCATGATCGATCTCGACACCGTGAAACCCGGCCTGGTCCATTACGACATCGGTGACTGCCTGCGATCGGGCTGCAACCCGCTGGGTGAGGAAACCGCCGAGTGGGAGCTGGTACGATTCGACACGGACATGGCCCGTGAAATCCTCCGAGGGTATCTCGGCGAAGCACGCAGTTTTTTGACGCGGGAAGATTTCGCGTTCATTCCTGATGCCATCCGGCTGATCGCCTTTGAACTCGGACTCCGCTTTTTTACGGATCATCTCAACGGCGACATCTATTTCAAGGCCGTATTTTCCGGTCAGAATCTACGACGCGCGCTGGTTCAGTTCAGGCTTTGTGAAAGCATCGAAAACCATGCCGGGGAAATTCGGATGATCACAGAAGATCTGGCACAACAGCCCCCTGTCGCATGACAGTCTGCCGGATCACACGTATTAAAGCGCAGAAACCGGAGAAAGGGGCGAAAGAATAGTTCTATGAAAAGTGATATACAAGCATTTTTGGAAATCCCCTTCAGGCTCGTTCCGTTTCCGGGAATCCGCCAGGATCCATCATGTGAGCTGGCGGGAACGGTTTCGCGCACGGGGAAAACGCTGGCCATCCAGTATGAAGCATCTGGCAATCTCGACCACATCGAGTTCGCCGGGTCGGCATTGGCGCCCTTGAGAATGGACCGCCTCTGGAAAGCAACCTGCTTCGAGCTTTTCCTGACGACGCCGGACCGGGACGATTATTGGGAATTCAACCTATCACCCGCCCTCCACTGGAACGCGTATCATTTTGACAGATACCGGGAGGGCATGCGTGAAGAATCTCTTTTGAACGAACTGCCATTCCAGCTGGAACGTGCAGACAACCGTTTCAGACTTTCACTGGAGTTCGATATTTCGATCCTTATTTCCACAAAAAAGCCCATCTCGGCAGGTATCACCGCCGTGATTCGCACGCAGGACGGTCAAACAGACTACTGGGCGTTAACCCACAAAGGCTCCGAGCCGGATTTTCACCGTCGCGACAGCTTCATTCTCCAGCTTTGACCGGTATGCCCTGCAGGAGAATTATCGCTCGTGAAGTCGTCTGAACCGGATCGCTCCGGCCATGTGTCCTGCTCCCGGCGCCATTCTGAGACAAGTCAGACGTTGCGAATGTGATTGCCAATCCCGTTTCAGGGGCTCGAATCAGGTTCTTTCGGCGGCTCTTTCTTCGGCTTTTTCGGAAACGGAAACACCGGGCGGCCACGGTCCGTCTCGAGCGGATGCCTGCCCGGCCTCGGGGTACGCACCATCAGTTTGCGCCCCAAAAGGGTATTCTGGCGATTCGCGATCCCTTTCATCGATTCATCCTTCCCTGATTTGCCAGCTTTCAACGCTCCGGAATGGCTCACCAAGCAGGCAGAGGGTGTTTCCGCGGGCAATCAGACAGCGAAAGCAGCGGGTCGGCCCGACAGGGCTTGAAACGGTGTTCGTCAGACTCATCGAGCTGAACGTGGGAATACGCGTGTACATCAATGGATCTCACAGGTTGAAGCCGCCATCCACGGCAAAAACCTGGCCGGTAGCAAACGACATATCAGGTGCAAGAAGATGCGCGGCGAACGCCGCAATTTCAGCCGGTTTGCCGAGGCGCTTCAGAGCCAGCCGTCGAAGCACCTCCTCGCCGGACTGTTCCATGATGTCCCGCGTCATGGCTGATTCAAGCGGCCCAGGCGCGATCGCGTTCACAAGAACGCCCTGAGGCGCCATCTCGGCGGCGAGACTTCGCACAAGCGCCTCGATCCCAGCTTTCGACGCAGCATAATTCGCCTGCCCACGGCAGCTCTGCCGGCCGGCGACCGAGCTGATGAACAGCATTTTTCCGGCCCCCTGACGAAACAGAAGCGGACCGAATGCTTTTGCCGCACGGAATGCCCCGTTCAGGTTTACGTCGATAACGCGCTCCCATTCGCTGTCTTCCATACCGAGAACGGGACTGTCCGACGTTATTCCGGCATTGAAAACAACGGCAGTCGGCTTCCAGCCCTGGGGCAGTGCATCAACCGCCGCCGAAACGGCTTCCGGCGAAGTGATATCAAGATTATGAATGAGCAGTCGTTTTTCCGCCGTATCGAGCAGCTTGTCGAGCCGCTTCGGATGGCGATTCGCGGTGGCAAAGACGGAGGCGCCGTCGGCCATAAAGCGCCCGGCCAGAGCCAGGCCCAGATCGCCGGAAGCGCCGATCAACACGATTCGCTGATTCTGAAGCATCGTCATTTCAACAATCCTTTCCTCCCGCGTTCAGCCAAACATCAGGGAACGCAGAAGAAGAACATTCAGAGCGATCACCACAATGGCAACAGCCCACAAAACGATTTTCTGGCCGGTATTGTTCGCATATTTTCCCATCACTTCGGGCGAGGATGTCAAGACAATCTGCGACACGATCGTCAACGGCAGCTGCATGCTGAGCAGCATCTGGGAGATGATCAGACCACGGAATGGATCGCCGACGAACATGATCGCAACCAGCGCGCCGACGATCGTCACGACGATCCCGACCTTCGTATGCCAGTCTTCGGTGTTATACGGCTCACAGAATATACCTGCAAATATAGTTCCGCCAGCCATCCCGGCCGTCACCGACGACGAGAGGCCGCTCATCAGCAGCGCCAGTGCAAACACAACGGCGGCGCCGCTTCCAAGAAGAGGTTCGAGGAGATGCTGGGCTTCTTCAAGTTCGTTCACGGAGTTTCCGGTGGCGTAAAAAGCCGCTGCCGCCATGATGATCATCGAACTGTTGATCGCCCAGCCGATCAGCATCGAGAAGAGGGTGTCGAGAAACTCGTATTTCAGCTGTCGGTTGATCGTCGTTTCATCTTCGAGGTGCCACTGCCGGCTCTGAATGACTTCCGAGTGCAGAAAAATGTTATGCGGCATCACGACGGCACCAAGCACGCTCATGACGATCATCAGGCTTCCCGGAGGAAGGGCCGGCTGCACCCATGCGACGGCGGTGGCCGCCCAGTCGACACGAACGAGCCACAGCTCGAACAGAAAAGCAATGCCGATCAGGGAAACAAAGCCGATGATCCATTTTTCAAGGCGGCGATAGGAGTTGGAAAACAGCATATACAGGACAAATATCGTTGTAATTATACATCCTATACCCAGCGGCAGTCCGAGAAGCATGCGAAGACCGATCGCGGCGCCAAGGATTTCCGCAAGCGCTGTTGCGACGGCCGCAAGCATTGCGCTTCCGAGAACGAGCCGGCTGACCGGGCGGGGAAAATGCTTCGTCGCTGCTTCCGACAGGCAGAGCCCCGTGACAATGCCGAGATGAGCCACATTATGCTGAAGCAGAATCAGCATGATCGTGCCAAGGCTGACCATCCAGAGCAGCGTATAGCCATACTGGGAGCCGGCAGCGAGGTTCGACGCCCAGTTCCCCGGGTCGATGAAACCTACGGTTACCAGCAGCCCGGGCCCGACATACCGCAAAAATTCCATGACTGCCGGCCGATGGACCACGCTGAGGCGCTGAAGGAACTCAAAAAACAGGTTCATACACCGGAATTCTACTATATCTACCCGGCAGTCGTCAGGGGATGGTCCGGCCGGCCTCTATCGCGGCTCGCCAAGGTGCAACCCCTTCACAAACGCCGTGAATGCGGCTATTTTCGGGTCGAGCTTGCGGATGGTCTTGCAATAGAGGAAAAACCGGTCTTCACGTATCTGCATTTCCGGAAAGAGCATTTTCAGCCTTCCCTGCCGAAGCTCGTTCTGGACGCAGTAAGCCGGCACCAGGCCGACGCCGATCCCCAAACCGCCATATTGATGAGCCCACGCAGATGATTCACGGGGATAAGACGCGTCGGATTCAGTTCGGACTTCGGCGGAAGCTGAACAAGCAAGCGTTGCCACCAGTTGCCTTCGGCATCGAGAGAAAGCCAGGAAACACGCTCCAGATCAGCCAGACAATCGATGTTTGCCGTTTTCATCAGTTTTGGCGCGGCGACAAGAACGTATTTCTCGCGGAAAAGAACCGTCCGGGAAAGATCCTGACGCGTATGAACGCGGCAATCGATGATCAGGTCCAGTTCATCGGCACGTAGCAGCTTCAGCAGCTCGTGGCTGAAGGTAAAACCGATTTCTATATTGGGATGTTTGTTTATAAACGGCGCAATACCGCTCGCCAGAACGCTGTTCCCGAACTCGACGGTCGCACCCACCATCAGACGTCCTGCAAGGGTCTTTGGGTCACTTTGATGAATCGCATCCCGACACCGCCCGATATCGGAAAAGACGCGCCCGCAGGTTTCAAAGAGAAGCCGGCCCGACTCGGTAAGCCGTATGGGGGCGTGATCACGGACGATCAGACGGAACCCGACGCTTCGCTCGAGTTTCCGAATCGAATGGCTGACGGCTGACTGGCTAACGTGAAGCCTCTCCGCGGCTTCCGTAAACGTCCGGGAACCGGCCGCCACATAGAATGTGAACAATTGCTGAAGATCAAACTGTTCCTGCAAATGCATTGTTTTCAGACAACCCCGGTTGCCATGTCCCCTGATTCCATATCAGGCGGTTACATGAATTTTATTCATATTATAGCCAAATTATATTCACTTTTCATCATGGTATTTTTCTGCCATCATGCCCCTCTGGCATACGCCCCGGCAGGCGGCCCGGCCCAGAGGCACATCAGCCGTACGGACGATACCGGAAGGAGACTCAAGCCATGTCCATGAACAACATTCACTCACGTTTTCCATTGCCGGCAAACGAGCCGGCATTTCCCTATGCTCCCGGAACCGAAGCCCGGCGGCGGCTGAAAATCGAACTGGAGCGCCAGTCCCGGCAGTGCATTGAAATCCCGCTCTTGATCGGCGGGGAAGAGATCCGTACCGGAACCCTTGTCGAGATCCGGGCACCTCACCGGCACGACCTGCTGCTCGCAAAGTATCACCAGGCAGGGCCGGATGAAGTGAATCTCGCAATCCGGTCCGCTCGCAAGGCTTCAGCCGCATGGGCCGCGCTGCCGTGGCAGGAACGGGCAGCGATCTTCCAGAGAGCCGCCGAGTTTTTGGCTGGGCCATATCGCATGGTATTAAATGCCGCAACGATGCTCGGCCAGAGCAAGACCGCGCACCAGGCAGAAATAGATTCGGCCTGCGAGTTGATCGATTTCCTGCGTTTCAACGTGCATTTCTGGGATACGGTTTTTGAAGGCCAGCCACCGATACCCCGCACACTGGATGCCTGGAACCGCATCGAATACAGGCCTCTGGAAGGCTTCGTGTTCGCGGTAACCCCGTTCAACTTCACGGCGATCAGCGGCAATCTGCCGACCGCCCCCGCCATGGCAGGCAATGTCGTCATCTGGAAACCGGCCGGAGTGGCGGTCCTGAGCAGTTATTACCTGATGCGCGTGTTGCAGGAAGCCGGGCTCCCGGCCGGGGTCATCAATTTCGTCCCTTCCCGCGGCTCGACGATCGGCGAGATCGTATTCCG